>Ga0209450_10000195_pt1 | contig 33499 bp, 26 predicted proteins | sample FrelakmetLWP11LW_FD_187149 | JGI IMG/M metagenome (GOLD analysis project Ga0209450, IMG submission 187149) | Freshwater lake sediment microbial communities from the University of Notre Dame, USA, for methane emissions studies - LWP11 LW (SPAdes)... | ecosystem: Environmental > Aquatic >...
GGCATGCCGGCGACGAACGCGCCGGGCCGCAGCGCCAGGTTGATCACGTAGCAGTCGCAGGGCGACACGACCGTGGTCTGCTCGAGCTCCCACTCGGCATTGGCGAGATCCGCCTTGATCTTGGCCACCGAGGCGATGTCGCCATCCACGATGGCGGCCAACTGAGCACGCACCTGCGCCTCGTTGGCGATCGACGTGGCGAGCTGGGCCTCGAGGTCGCGCTGGTTCGTTTCCGCCTGCTCCAGGTCGAACCTGTTGCCGGCACCGGTGTCCGCCAGCTCCTGGTTCTGCTGCACGCGCTTGCGGGCGAGGTCGATCCGCGTGCGCAACGCGGCCGTTGCGCCGGTTGCCGACTTCAACTGCTCGCGCAACTGCTCACTGCCGCCCTCGGCCCCGACCAGCTGCGCCTTGAGGCTGTTGACGGTGAGTTCGTACGGCGTCGGGTCGACCCGGAACAGCACCTCGCCCTTCTTGACCAGGCGGTTGCCTTCCTCGACCGGCACCTCGACCACGCGCCCGCGCACCTGCGACACGATCGGGATCGTGTACTTGAAGACGCGCACGTCCGCCGAGGACGGGGCGACGACGTTCAGGGTCAGGATCAGCGCGGTCAACGCGACGATCGGGATGATGGCGACCGTCACCTGGCTGGTGGTGTTCCACGGCAGCCACTTGAACTTGATGAAGATCAGCCAGACGAAGAAGCTGTAGATGCCGAGCAGGAGGATTTCCATCAGCGCGCCTCCTCTGCCTTGGCCGCGAGCCGCGGCTCGAGCGCCGCCAGCCGGTCGCGGATCTCGGTGAGCTCCGCCGGCGCTCCACCTCGTGACACGAGCTTCTCGAGGTCGGCTCGCAGACGTGCCACGTCGGCCCGCAGGTCGCGCCCCTCCACGCCCTCCGTCGCGGGCGCCTCGGCATGGTCACCCGCGGCCTTGTCGGTGCCGTAGGCCATCTTGTAAAGCACGGGCTTCGTGTACGCCCAGAGCCAGGCCAGCGGCCACAGCAGTCCGCCGAACACGAGCGACAGCAGGCACAGCACCTGGATCGCCTCGGTCTGCGGATGATGGCGCTTGTGCGCGATCTTCTCGGGCAGCACGTGCACCATCCAGAACGCCACGATCGCGACGATCGGCACGATCACGATCACGACCCAGGCGATCACGTTCGCCGCCTTGGCGAGCGTTTCGCCCTGCATGAACGAAGCGTGCGCCGGCGCCGCCACGAGCAGCGCCAGCAATGCTGCAGCGGCCATCCGCCAGCCCTTAGGCGCGCTCTCCGATGAAGATCTCTGAGTCATCGTCATTCCCACCTGACTGATACGTCGTGAATGGTTCATTGCCCGTCGACCGTCGGCGCCGCCGTGGCACTGTCCGGCGGATCGGCGCTCACCCAGTCGTCGAGCAGAGTGTGGGCGACCGCCAGTACCACTGGACCCACAAATATGCCGACGATGCCGAAGGCCACCAGGCCGCCAATGACGCCTGCGAAGATCAGCAGCAGTGGCAGGTCCGCCCCCCGCTTGATCAGCAGCGGCCGCAGCACGTTGTCCATGAGGCCGACCACCAGGGACCAGACGAGGAGGAAGGTTCCCCAGCCGGCGCCCAGCGTGTAGTACGCCCAGGCGGTGGCCGCCAGCAGCACCAGGATCGGACCCAGCTGCGCGATGCACAGCGCGAACATGATCGCCGTGAGCACCGCGGCGAATGGCACGCCCGCGATCGCGAGGCCGATGCCGCCGAGCGCCGACTGCACCAGCGCGGTCACGACCACGCCGAGGGCCACGCCGCGAATCGCGCCGCCCGCGAGCACGACCATCCGGTCGCCCTGCTCGTCTGCGAGCCTTCGCCCGAACCGCCGCAGCCACCCGGCCCAGGACTCGCCACCGGCGTACAGGACTGCGGCAAGGACCACGATCAGCACGAACTGCACGAGCACGACGGCGAAGCCGCCGGCCTGCTGTGCCAGCCACGCTGCGACCGCGCGGGCGTGCGGCTGCACCTGCGCCACCAGGTCCGCCATGCCCTCGCTGGCCAGCTGGTTCCAGGTCGCCTGGATGCGCTCGCCCGCCAACGGGACCTTGTCCAGCCACTCCGGCGCAGCAGGCAGGTGCATCGTCGGCAGCCTCGCGAGCAGCGCGACGAGCTCGTCCGTGTGCGCGAGGATTGCCTGCAGCGCCACACCGAGCGGTACGATCAGGATCGCGAGCAGGCCGAGCGACATCACGGCGACCGCGGGTGCCCGACGTCCGCCGAATGCACGCTCGAGGCGACGCATGAGCGGCCAGGTCGCCACAACGATCATGGTCGCCCAGATGAAGGCACCGAGGAACGGCGACAGGATCCACAGCGAACCGACGATCAGCCCGCCGATGAACAGCACGGAAAGCGTGATCCGCGCGAGCTCGGACCGGGGTTGAGGCACGCTGCTGGCGGGAGTCAGGCTGCTCAGAACCGCTCCTCCACGTACTTGAACGGGTACTTGGGATCGCGATAGCCGTGCGGCTTCTGGCGCTTGGGCAGTTTAACCTTCTCGCGCGGCGGTTCCTTGTAAGGGATCCTGCTGAGCAGGTGGGTGATCAGGTTCAGGCGGGCGCGCTTCTTGTCGTCGGAGCGGACCACGTACCACGGCGCGAAGCCCGTGTCGGTCGCGGCGAACATCTCGTCACGCGCGCGCGAGTAGTCGAACCAGCGGCTGTAGGACTTGAGGTCCATGCCGGTGAGCTTCCAGAGCTTGCGGCCATCGTCGATGCGGTCCTTCAGGCGGCGCGTCTGCTCGTCCGGGTTCACCTCGAGCCAGTACTTGAGCAGGATGACGCCCGAGTCCACGATCGCCTGCTCCACCAGCGGCGCGGCCTTCAGGAACTTCCGGGCCTGTTCCTCCGTGCAGAAGCCCATCACGCGTTCGACGCCGGCGCGGTTGTACCAGCTGCGGTCGAAGATCACGATCTCGCCGGCGGCGGGCAGGTGCGGCAGGTAGCGCTGCACGTACATCTGGCTCTTTTCGCGCTCGGTGGGCGCCGGCAGCGCGATCACCCGGAACACCCGGGGGCTCACGCGCTCGGTGATGGCCTTGATCGTGCCGCCCTTGCCGGCACCGTCACGGCCTTCGAAGAGGATGCAGACCTTCCCGCCGGTCGCCTGCACCCAGCGTTGCAGCTTGACGAGCTCGACGTGCAGTTTCGCGAGTTCCTTGTCGTAGTCCTTGCGCTTGAGCTTCCCGCCGGCCTCGGCCGCGGCCTTCGCGACGACGACCTTCTTGCCCGCCTTCTTCATGATTCACTCCTGTGCTGGAACTTCTCGACCGCCGCCTGCATGTCCAGGAACATGCGCTCGTGGCCGAGCGCCGCGCCGAGCCTCGAGCGCTCGACGACTTCGAACACCGCGGGATTGAGCCCCGCGATCCACAGCTGCCGGCCCGCGTCGCGCAACTTCTCCTCCGCCTCGCACAGCATCTTGAGCGCCGTGTACTCGACATCCGTGACCGCCCTGAAGTCGAGGAGCACGACCGATGGCTTGGCAGTCTCCACCATGGGCCAGACCAGGTCTCCGATGCGCTGCGCATTGGCGAAGAACACGCGGCCTTCGAGCCGGATCATCAGCAGTCCCGGCCATTGCTCGTCGTCCGGATGCTCCGGCGAAATCGGCCGGAAGACCGTCGTGCCGCGCTTGCGCCCGAGCGCGTACACCGGCGGGTTGTAGGCCTGCCAGGCCAGCGACAGCAGCGAGACGATGACGGCGATCACGATCCCCTGCAGCGTGCCGAGCAGCACGACGCCAGCCAGGGCCACGAGCGCCCAGCGGAACTCGGCCGTCCGCACGCGGCGGATCTCGACGAAGTCCGACGGCTTGATCAGGTCCAGGGAGTAGACGATGACGACCGCCGCCAACGCGGCCTTCGGCATCAGGGCGATGAACGGCGCGAGCAACAGCAGGGTCGCGAGCGCACCGATCGCCGTCACGAGTTCGGCAGCCTGCGACTTCGCGCCGGCGAGGCGATTGACCGCCGTCTGCGACGTGCCGCCGCCGGCCGGCATGGCGCCGAACAGGCCGCCGCCGACGTTCGCAAGCCCAAGCGCGAGCAACTCGCGGTTGGGCAGCGGCCGCGGCTCCTTCGGATCGGCAAAGGCGCGGCCCGCCGCGATCGACTCAGTGAAGCTCATCAGCGCGATGCCGATCGCCGCCGGCCAGAGTTGCATGACGATCTCGAACTGCGGCCAGGTGAACGACGGCAGGCCGCGCGGGACTTCGCCGACCGTCGCGACGCCCGCGGCCTGCAGGCCGAGCAGCGCGGAGGCGAGGATCGCTGCGCCCACGGCCACCAGCGGGGCCGGCCATTTCGGCAAGAACCGCTCGAGGCCGAAGATCAGCGCCACGATGCCGACCGACAGCAGCACCGTGACCAGCGACGCCTGCGGCACGTGCTGCACGATCGAGAGCAGGTCACGGAAGAAGCCCGTCTTGTCGACGTGTATGCCCAGCAGCTTCGGCACCTGGTCCACCACGATCACGAGGCCAATGCCCGTTTTGAACCCGGCCAGCACCGGCTCGGAGATGAAGTTGGCCACGAAGCCGAGCCTGAGTAGGTTGGCCAGCACCAGCACCACGCCGACCATGACCGACAGCGTCGCAGCGGCTGCGGCCAGTTCGGCGGGCGTGCCGCCGGGCACCGCCAGCGCCAGCGCGGATGCGGTGAGGATGGCGATGGTGGTGGTCGTGCTGACGCTCAACGGCCGCGACGTGCCGAGCAGCGCGTAGATCACCATCGGCACGAACGCCGTGTACAGGCCGACCTGCACGGGCAGGCCGGCGATGGTCGCGTACGCCAGCGCCTTCGGCACGACGATTGCCGCGGCAGTGAGCCCGGCGATCACGTCGGGACGCAGCCACTCGCGCGGATATCTTGCACTTGCCGAAGGCATCAATGGATCTCCCCGTCCCGCGTGGGAGCAAACCGAAGCGTTGTCGCGTCGTTCAGTTCGGATTCGCCCCGAACACGCCGACGCCGAGCTCGCCCGCGATGTCGCGGATGGCGTTCAACGAACGGACGCTATTGCCCGCTTCATTCAACCGCGGCGAAAAGGCCGCGATGGCAAAACGCCCGGGCACGACGGCCACGATGCCGCCGCCGACGCCGGTCTTGGCCGGCAGGCCCGCGGTGTACATCCAGTCGCCCGACTCGTCGTAGAAACCGGCAGTCGCCATCACAGCGAGCAGCTCCGGCACGTGCCTGGCCGGCAGCACCTGCTTGCGGGTCAGCGGATTGACGCCCGCGTTGGCCAGCGTCGCGCCCATCATGCCGAGGTCTCTGGCGCTGACGCCGACGGAGCACTGGCGCGTGTACACTCGCAGCGCTTCCTCGGGCTCGCTGTAGAGGCGGTTCCAGTTAAAGAGCAGGTTCGCGATGCCGCGATTGCCTGTGGAGTTCGAGTACTCCGACTCGTACACCTTCTCGAGCACGGTGAGCGACCGTCCCGCGAAATCGCTCAGGTTCTGCGACACCTTGCTCCAGCGCTCCTGCTCGGAGGCGGCCTGCACGAGACTTACGGCCGCGATGGCGCCCGCGTTCACGAGCGGGTTCACCGAGTCCTCGTAGACGGCGAGTGCCAGCTTCGAGTTGAACGCCATGCCGGTGGGCTCGACGCCGATCTTTTCCTTGAGCACTGCCGGGCCCTGCTCCGTCATCACCAGCGCGGCAGTGAACGGCTTGGACACCGACTGGATCGAGAACACGTAGTCGACGTCGCCCGCGCTGTAGACCTTGCCGTCCTTGGTGACGATCACCACGCCGAACAAGTCGCTCGGCGTCTCGGTGAGGATCGGGATGTAGTCGGCGTTCTTGCCGTCCTTCAGGTCCTTGTACTTCGCGTAGGCGGCGTCCACCACGCGCTGAAAATCCTTGACGGCCGGATCAGGCACCGGGCCTTTCGCGAAGGCCGGCGCCGCAACCGCAAGAGCCATCGTGGCCGCCAGCGTGGCGGCCCACGAAACCCTGTGGATCGTCGTCATGGTCGTTTCCCTCGATTCACGCTGCATCAGAACGTGATGCCGAAGTTGTACTTGACGGTGAACTGGAAGCGGATGTTGTCTTCCGACGCGCCGTCGTTGTTCTCCCGCTCGCCCCACATCAGCTCGCCGCCCAGCATGAGGTTCTCGGCCGGGTAATACAGCAGGTTGCCCGAGGCGTAGTCGATCCTGTGGAACGCGCCCGGGTCCTGGAAGTTGGTGTTGTCCACTTCCGTGACGCTGTAGCCGATCGAGCTCGACCACTGGTCACTCCACCAATGGTCGTAATAGGCCAGCCAGCCGGTGAGCGCAACGGCCTCGGCCTCGAGATCGGACAGCACGCCCGTGTCGTAGCTTGCGGCGGGCGCGAGGTCCATGCCGCCGTCGTTCATGTAGCTGGCGATGCCCTCGCCGTACACCACCTGCAGCCGGACCGCGTCCTTGTCGAGCACGTTGAACGCAGCGCCGACGTTGATGCCCCAGCCCATCTCGCTGCCCTGGGTCCAATCGTCGTCGGAGTCCTCCGCGCGCACCTCGTAGCCGACCTTGCGCAGGATGCCGCCCACCAGCACGTGGCCCCAGTCGTCGCCGTAGCGGTACTGCGCCGTGAAGTCCGGCAACTCCTCGTCGTTGCGCACCTCCACGTCCTCGAGGCCCGGAATGAGGCGAAGGTTGCCGGCGTCGATGTCGTTGCCGGGCCGCTCGATGGCGACCGCGAACTGGCTCTTGTCCGTGCGGTACGGCGTCCAGCGGATCTGCACGTTGCGGTAGAACACCATGCCCGACGGGCCCCAGTAGTCGATCGTGTTCGGGAACACGTCGATGTCCATGAAGAGGCTGTGGGTCTGGCCGGCGAGGATCTGGCCCCACTCGCCGTAGAAGTGCCGCAGGCGCATGGTGGTCTGGCCCGCATCCACGCCGGTGCCGAACAGGTCGAACTCAAACTTGAAGCTGAGCGGCGCGGTGCTCGAGCCCGTCGGCATCGTGCCCTTCACGCCGAAGCGGCTCTGCTTGACGCTGATGCTCGCCTGGCCATCCTCGCCGCAGGCACCGTCGAAGCAGATCTTGGACGGCCGGAACGCATCATCCCAGTCCGGGTCCAGGCGCCCGCTGATGTCCTGGATGTAGTCGGCCTCGGCGAAGCCGTAGATCTCGAACGAGCGGCCCGTCTCTTCCGCCCGGGCGGCCGTGGCGGCAAGCAGCGTGGCCGTCACGGCGATCGCTAGAAATCCCTTCGAAGCCAACACTTTGCGCGAATCCATACGAGGTTCTCCTGGGTTCGACCGCCGCACGCGCTCGCCGCCGGGTCATACCGGCCGCGAGCGTCGCCACGCTGGGTCATAGCAGGCACTGTATGCTTGCGCCTCCCGGCGGATCTTTGAACTTGTGACAGAAGGGGTGAGCATCTTGGGCAGCTCCCATCCGCATTTACGCGTACACCCGCCCCACGGAGCTCCGCCCGCGCCGGCGTGGCACGGCCTGCCGCCAGAGGGCACGACCCGCATCGGCGTGGTCAAGCACCTGCCGGAGGTGCTGCGGGATTTCGGCGTGGAAGTGCGCGATGCGCTCGATTCCGCCGGCGTCCCTCGGGACATCTTCAGCGATCCCGACAACACCATCGATTACGCGCTATTCCAGCACCTGCTGGCGACTTGCGAGCGGCTTACCGGCTGCGATCACATCCCCTTTCTCGCCGAGCAACGAACGAGGCTCGCCGATTTCGGCCTCGCTGGCCGGGCCGCACGGTGCGGCGTCACGGCGGGCGAAGGCCTGCACAGGTTCGTCAACCACTTCAACCTGCACATCAGCGCGACGACCATCAGCCTCGTGAGCTACGGCGGGTTCGCACGCCTGGTGTATGTGATCACCGTAAGAAACATCACCGACGCCCAGCACCTGAAACAGGGGGCCCTGGCCGTGGCGTTCAACGTCCTGCAGGACCTGTTCGGACGGCAGTGGCTGCCATCGGTGGTCACCTTCGCGACGCGTGCCCCGCCCAACCTGCGGCCGTTCCATCAGTTTTTCCGTGCACCGCTGCGCTTCGACGGCGATGAGTCGGCGATCATCTTCGAGCGGCACTGGCTCGACCGGCCGCTGCCACCGGTGGACCCGGCGTTTCGCGCACAGGTGGACGCCGAGGTGCGCGAGCGGCAAGCCGCCATCCTCGAGGATTTCCCCGCGATGGTGCTCCGCGCGGTGCGCAAGCAGCTCATCATCGGGTCAAGCGGCATGGACGGCGTTGCCGCCGTGTTCGGCATGCACCGGCGCACGCTCGACCGACACCTGCAGAAGCATGGCCTGCGCTACGGCGAACTGGTGGAGGGCGTCGAGGAAGAAATGGCGCGGCAACTGCTGCGTGAAACCGACATGCAGGTACAGCAGGTCGCGGAGTCGCTGCGCTACTCGAGCGCGGCCAATTTCGCTACCGCTTTCCGCCGCTGGACGGGAATGACGCCGAGCGAGTACCGCCGGCAGGCGCGCTGATCAGCCCCCGAGCGGGATCGCCAGCGCAACCAGCAGGAGTCCGACCAGCAGGAACGTGGCTCCCGCGATCCAGGGCCTGGCCAGCGTGTGGCGCGCGAAGCGCCAGCCGACGAAGAACAGCAGCCCGAGCAGAATCGCATTCGACACGCGCAGCGCAAGATGCGGCTCGTCGAGTATCAGGAACGGCAGCACGGCGGGGAAACTGCAGGCGAACACCAGCCAGCCCGCGGCGAGGCCACCCAGGACGTCTTCACGCCGCACATGATTGGGAGCCGGCTGCGTGCTTCGCACGTGCTGCAGGATCGAGCCGTAGAATCGTTGCCTCGCGGATTCATCGCTCACCGGCACGAGGGCTTCATCGAACTCATCGGCCACCACCCGGGTCGCTTCAGCCTCGGAGGTGACCTGCCTGACGTGCACCCCGATGCGCCTCAGCCGTCCGCGCTCGAAGACCTGGCCGAGGACGTAGAGCACGCCGTCGATGATGCCCCAGGCGAGGTTGCAGCCGAGGATGCCGATCAGCATCTCGCGCGCGCCCTCTCGCCCCTCCTCCTGGATCACGATGCCGGCGGCCAGCGTGAACGTCAGGGTCATGATCAGGCCGAACAGGATCTCGCCCATGTGCGACGCCGGGTCGAGGTGACGGCTCACGAACGAGCGGCGACGGACGTCAGGCATGGGTGGCCCCGAACACCGACTTCACCTCGAGGAACTCCTCGAAGCCGAACGCGCCCCACTCGCGCCCGAGGCCCGACTGCTTGTAGCCGCCGAACGAGCCGCACGCGTCGAGGCTCGCGCCGTTGATGTGCACGTTGCCGGCACGGATGCGCGAGCCCACCGCGCGGGCGTGCGCGGGCGTGTCGCCGAAGACATAGGCCGAGAGCCCGTAAGGCGTGTCGTTCGCGATGCGGATCGCCTCGTCCTCGGTGTCGTACGGCAGTATGCACAGCACCGGCCCGAAGATTTCCTCGCGAGCAATCGTCATGTCGTTGGTGACGTTGCTGAAGATCGTGGGCTTCGTATAGAAACCGCGCGTGATGCCTGAGGGGCGACCCGGGCCGCCGCAGACAACCTTTGCACCCTCCTTGATGCCCTGCTCGATGAGGCCCTGCACCCTGCGCCACTGCGTCTCGCTCGACTGCGGGCCCATGCCGTTCTGCGGGTCGGCCGGGTCGCCGGTCACCACGGTGGCAGCGACCGCAGCTGCGATCGCCTCGACCTGGGCGAGGTGCTTGCGTGGCACGAGCATGCGCGACGGCGCGTTACAGCTCTGCCCCGTGTTGTTCATCATCACCAGCACGCCGTGGCCCACGGCCTGCTCGAGCGGCGCGCCGTCGAGGATGATGTTGGGCGACTTGCCGCCGAGTTCCAGCGACACTTTCTTGACCGTCTCCGCTGCGGCCTTGTCTACCAGGATGCCCGCGCGGGTCGAGCCGGTGAACGACACCATGTCGATGCCCGGGTGAGACGACAGCGCGGCGCCCACGGTCGGGCCGTCGCCGTCCACCAGGTTGAATACGCCCTTGGGCACGCCCGCCTCGTGCAGGATCTCCGCAAAGATGTGACCCGAGAACGGCGCGATCTCCGAGGGCTTGAGCACCATGGTGCAGCCGCAGGCGAGTGCGGGCGCCACCTTGCAGCCGATCTGGTTCGCGGGCCAGTTCCACGGCGTGATCAGCCCGCACACGCCCGCCGGCTCGCGCACGACCTGCGTCGTGCCCTGCATCTTCTCGAACTCGAACTCCTTCAGCACGCCGAGGGCCACCATGAGGTGCTCGAGCCCCGCCGGCGCCTGCAATGGCCTGGCGATGGTGGCGAGCGGCGCGCCCATCTCCTCGCTGATCGCCTGCGCCATGTCGGCCATGCGGCGCTTGTACACTTCGATGATGTTCTCCAGCAGCGCCATGCGCTCCTCGCGGGTCGTCCGCGAGTAACTCTCGAACGCACGCTGCGCCGCGGCCACGGCCCGGTCGACGTCGGCACGGCCGCCGAGCGAGATGACGCCCGCGACTTCCTCGGTCGCCGGGTTGATGACGTCGAGCGTACGGGGCTCCGCGGGGGCGACCCACTGGCCGTCGATGTAGAACTTCGTATAGTTGCGCACTGCGGTATCCTCAGCATCTGCTCTTGTCAGGTGTACCAGGCAGATGGCACACGCCTTGAATCGCCACGGCCCGGTCGCCGTCAGCGGGGCTGCCCTGGCTTCCTGGCGCCGGGAGCTCGTTCGAAGTCAGCCGCATGCTAATACCCCTGAGCACAGCCAGCAAATGACGGCAGAGTCGCGCTCGCCGTGGTCCGTCGCCCACCCGGCTCCCGTGTGGGGCCGCCTCGAGACGCGGACCCCAGCCGCCGCCTTGCCGGAGGAGCACTCTTGAAAGTCATCATCGTGGGCGGAGTGGCGGGTGGCGCATCGTGCGCGGCGCGCCTGCGCAGGCTGGACGAGCAGGCCGAGATCCTGATGGTGGAACGCGGTCCGTACATCTCGTACGCGAATTGCGGACTCCCGTATCACATCGGCGGCGTCATCCCGAAGGAGGCGAGCCTGCTCGTGGCGAGCGAGCAGATGTTCCGCGGCAACTTCGCCATCGAAGTGCGCACCAACTGCGAGGCGATCGCCATTTCGCGCGCGCAGAAGACGGTGGACCTGCGCAACGTGACGACCGGCGAGGTGACGACGGAGCGGTACGACAAGCTCGTGCTGTCGCCCGGGGCGCCCTCGGTCCGGCCGCCCCTGCCCGGCATCGACCTGCCGGGGATCTTCGAGGTCCGCACGGTGCTCGATGCGCGCGCGATCCGCGAATGGATCGAGCGCGGCACGACCTTCCTCGCCGGAATGTACAACTACTCCGGCATCCAGTTCGTGAAGCCGACGCGGCGCGCCGTGGTGATCGGCGGCGGTTTCATCGGGCTCGAGACCGCGGAGAACCTCGCGCACCAGGGCTTCGACGTCACCGTCGTCGAGATGCTCGACCAGGTGCTCGCGCCACTCGACCGGGAGATGGCACGACTGGTCGAGGGACGACTGCGGCTGCACGGGATCCACGTCGCCCTGGACGACGGCGTGGCCGCGTTCGAGCAGGCCGAGGCCGGGACGCTCCGCGTGAAGACGCGGTCCGGCAAAGTCCATCCCGCAGACGTCGTGATCCTCGCGCTCGGAGTGCGTCCCGACACGGCGCTGGCCAGGGCAGCCGGCCTCGAAATCGGCGAGCGCGGCGGCATCCGCGTTGACGAGCAGATGCGCACGAGCGACCCGGACATCTTCGCCGTCGGCGACGCGGTCGAGGTGCGGGACGTCGTGACCGGGCAGTGGAGCCTGGTCGCGCTCGCCGGCCCGGCGAATCGGCAGGGCCGCATCGCGGCCGACGTGATCGCCGGTCGAAGTTCGCGCTACCGCGGAACTCAGGGCACTTCGATCATCGGACTGTTCGGTTGTGCCGCCGCGTGGACCGGCGCCAGCGAGAAGACGCTGCGACGGCTCGGGGACGACGACTTCGAAAAGATCTACCTGTTCCCCAATTCGCATGCCGGGTACTACCCGGGCGCGAAAATGGTCGCCTTGAAGGTGCTGTTCCGCAAATCCGACGGGCGCCTGCTCGGCGCGCAGGCCCTGGGCGAGGACGCGGCAGCGGTCGACAAGCGCATCAGCGCGCTTGCCATGGCCATCCAGCTCGGTGCCACGGTCTATGACCTCGAGGAGTCCGAGCTGTGCTATGCGCCGCAGTTCGGCAGCGCCAAGGACGCGGTCAACTTCGCCGGCATGGTGGCGGCAGACGTGCTGCGCGGCGACATGCCGCTCGCCCACTGGTCGGACAGCGAGGGCGCGTTCCTGCTCGACGTGCGACAGCCCGTCGAGCTGGTCGTCGAGAGCGTGCCGGGCGCGGTCAACATCCCGCTGCCCCAGCTCCGTACCCGTCTCGGCGAGTTGCCGCGCGACCGCGAGATCCTCGTCATCTGCCGTTCCGCACAGCGGGCCTACTACGCAACCCGCATCCTGCAGCAGCACGGGTTCGCGGCCCGCACCATCTCGGGCGGCATGCTGTCGCGCGCGATACTCCCGTCGGCGTGAGGGCGGGGCCTAGAAGACGACGCTGTACGTCAGCATCGGGCCCTTGTAGGTCCAGTCGAGGGAACCGTTGAATTTGTCGGCGTCCACGTCGACGTCCACGGAGAACTGGTTGTAGCCGAGCCCGAAGCCGAGCCACTGCCTCGGCTGCCAGAGGACCGTGACCTTGTAGTCCTGCAGGTTGCCGTCGTATTCGTCGATCGACAGCGCGAAGAACTGCGCGTGGGCGTCGATCCAGAACTGGTGCGGCAGCTGCCACAAGCCCCGCACGCCGATCACCGGCAGTGGCGCGCCGACGCTCGCCTCCTCCTTGACGTCAGCCTGCAGAGCGCCGCCCGAGGACGAGGCCCTGGCTGCGAGGCTCCACGACAGGTCGGTGTAGTGCAGACCGATGGAGCCGTTCAGCTCGTACGTGTCGCGGCGCAGGAACGAGTACTCGTAGGCGAGCTCGTAGATGTCGAAGTTGAACTCGCCACTGACCCTGGCGTCGGCCGGGAAGGTCTCGCCGCCCCACTCGATGTCGCGATCGAGGGTCGTCGACTCCGTGCGCGACGAGTTGAACCACATGAACCGGGCCTTGTGGCGTTCGGCAAACCGCCACTGTCCGTCGATGCGCAAGCGCATCAGGTCGTCGTCACCGAAGGTGGTCTCCCAGTCGACGGCCGTACCGACCTGGGTGTCGCCGTTCAGTTGCACCTCCGTGTCGGAGTTGAAACTGTAGGACCCGAGCTGGAGCTGCCAGGAGTCGTCGAGCAGGTCTGGGGATTCGTCCGCCGCAGCCACCGGCATCGAGGTCGACAGGATCGCGGCGCAGCCGAGGGCCACGCGGGCGCTGCGGAACCAGTCGCCGCTGCTCAAGAGCCGATGGCACATAGGTAAACGCGCCTCGATGGGATGTGCCTAAGAGTGGAGCTCATGCTAATCCCGTCCGGGTACAGCGGCAATCGGGATACGATGTACCGCAGCGGGCAGAAGAACGCCCGAGGAGACATTCATGTCGAACGACCTCATTCCGTCGCGGGTCACGTGCGTCGTTGCGGGCTGGCTGCTGGCCCTGGCCTCCGCGAGCGCAGCCGACATGACGGCCGAGCCTGCGTCGGTGTCGGCAACGACGAATGTCCCCCAGCGTCCGCGCGTCGGCCTCGTCCTGGCCGGCGGCGGCGCCAAGGGCGGCGCCCACGTCGGCGTGCTCAAGGTGCTCGAAGAGCTGCACGTGCCGATCGACTGCATCGCCGGCACCAGCATGGGCGCGCTGGTCGGCGGCGGGTACGCCTCCGGCATCCCGGCGGCGGGCCTCGAGGAATTCGTCACCAGCATCGACTGGAAATCCGTGGTGGGCGGCGTCGGGCGCCGCGACCTGCAGACGATGGAGCAGAAGCGCGCCGGCGTGACCTACAGCAACGACATCGAGGTGGGCCTGCAGGAGGGCCGGGTGGTGCTGCCCGCGGGCATCGTCAATACCAGCAGCATCGAGGACCTGCTGCGTACCTACGTGGCGCGCGCACGCGCCCAGACCGATTTCGACAAGCTGCCCATCCCCTACCGGGCCGTTGCGACCGACATGATCACTGGCGGCATGGTGGTGATCGACAGCGGCGACCTTGCCACGGCCATGCGCGCCAGCATGGCGATCCCGGGCGCGTTCGCGCCGGTGGAGACGGACAAGCACGTCCTGTCGGACGGCGGCATGGTCCGCAACATCCCGGTGGACGTCGCGCGCGACCTCTGCGCGGACGTGGTCATCGTCGTCAACCTCGTCGAGGAGGAGGTCAAGCGCGAGAAGCTGCGGACGGCGACGCAACTGCTGGGCCGCAGCACGGACGTGATGATCGTGGCCAACGAGAACCTGCAGCTCGAGAGCCTCACGGACCGCGACGTCCGCATCGACGTGATCATGGGCGACATCACGACCGCGGATTTCGAGCGCGTGCCCGAGACGGTGCCGCTCGGCGAGAAAGCCGCGCGCCTCGTCGCCGACCAGCTGGCCCGGCTGGCCGTGCCGGCGGCGCAGTACCAGGCCTGGCGCGAAGGCGTCACCGAGGGGCAGGAAATCGAGGCACGCCTGGCCGGCGTGACGTATGAGGGGCTGGAGCGGGTCAACCCCGAATACCTGGAGTCTCGCGCCCAGGTGCAGACCGGCGACGTGGTCGACACCGCGGAAGTCAGCGCCGAGGCACGGCGCACGTCGGCGCTGCAGGAATTCGAATCGGTCTCCTACACGCTCACCGGCGACCCGGCGAACCCGACGCTGACGTGGTTGCCGAAGGAGAAGGCCTACGGGCCGAACTACCTCAAGTTCGACGTGGGCCTGTACGGCACGGAGGACGGCGACCTCGGGTTCGTCGTCTACGGCAAGCACACGCGAACGTGGCTGAACTCGCTCGGTGCCGAGTGGCGCAACGAGGTGCAGCTCGGCTACTTCAACAATCTCTCCACGAGCCTCTACCAGCCGCTGGACGTCGAGCAGCGGTTCTTCGTCGAACCGCGGGCGTTCTTTACGCGCTCGTGGGAAGACGTGTTCCTCGACAACGAGCGCCTGTCGCGCTACCGGTTCAGCGATTTCGGCGGCTCACTCGAGGTCGGCGCCAACCTGGGCGACGACGCGCAGCTGCGGATCGGCTACCTGTACACGCGACGCGACGTGAGCGTCGAGACCGGTTCACTGCTCCTGCCGGAAGGCCGGCGCACCGACGCTGGCCTGACCGCGAACCTCACCTTCGACAGCCGCGACACCGCATTCAATCCGACGCGCGGCGTCGCCGCCGCAGTCGAGTACAACTACGCCGACGAATCGATGGGGGGAGAGCAGGACTGGCAGCGCGTCGAGGCGGGCATCGGCATGGCCGTCCCGGTCCGTAACGACGTGGTGTGGGTGACCCTGGCGGGCGGTTCCGACTTCGATTCCGACCTGCCGCTCGACCGGACGTTCATGCTCGGCGGGCCCGGCAGCTTCCCGGGGTTCGAGCTGGGCGAATTGCGCGTCACCGACTACTGGACGGCGAGCGGCAGCTACCTGTGGAAGGTCAAGGACATCATGACGCTGCGCGGCCAGGCACTGTATGCCGGCCTGCGACTCGTGGCCGGCCAGACGTGGGGTCGCCTCGAGACGATGATCCCGGCCGACTCGCCGGCTGCCGACCTCGTCCCGGACGACTTCGACGAGAATGAGATGATCTACGGCGGCTCGATCTACCTGGCGGGGCGGACCCAGGCCGGGCCGCTCACCGTCGGCTTCGGCCGGACCAGCACCGACTCCTGGAGCCTGTGGATCGCAGTCGGCCGGCCGATCGGCAACGGCACGATCCTGGAGCGAGGCATCTTCCGTTGAGCGGTGGGCTGCCGGCCGCACGGCGGGAATGGCACTTCGCCCAGGTGACGCTGTTCATCTCGGCGTGGATGCTGGTTGCCCCTGGACTCGAGGATCGGTGGCTGGTGCAGCTGTTACTGCAGGCCTGCCTCCTGAGCGCGGTGTGGATGACCCTCAAGGTCAACCCCGAATGGACGGGCGTGCGGCACCTGATGATCGGCCTCTGGGTGCTGGCGGTGGGCGGTTCGATGCTCGCCCTCGCGCCCCTGCCGGCGGGATGGTTGCGGCTCGCGCAACAGCTGGAAGCCGTCGCGGCGTTGCCCCTGTTCGCGCTGCTCGCCGCTGGCATCCTGCGTTTCGTCTTCCGCAGTCGCCGCCTCACGGTGGACGGCATCTTCGCCACGGTGGTCGTGTACCTGCTCGTGGCAATCGCCTTTGCGCAGCTGTACGTCCTGCTCATCGGTTCGAACCCGTCGAGTTTCGCCCTGCCGGTGCCGGCTGCGGAACGCTCGCCGAACCTCCTGCAGATCGACATGCTCTACTACAGCCTGATCACGCAGTGCTCGGTCGGGTACGGCGACATCCTGCCGCGCAGCGACCTTGCCCGCATGGTCGCCGTGATCCAGGCCGTCCTCGGCCAGTTCTACATGGCCGTGGTCGTCGCCGTGTTCGTCGGCATGTTCGCCTCGCAGCGGCGAGACTGACGAAGCGGCCCGCGGACCCTCAGGCGGTGTGGTCCTCGTGACACATCAGGCACTCCATGTGTCCCTGCTGGTTCCACCGGCGCGGCTTCTGAGTCGCGGTACCCGGTCCGTGACAGCCGATGCAGTGCTCGATCCCCTTCGATGGCTGCCAGACCGGCGCGACCCACCTGCCGTCGAAGAACTCGTTGAGCGCTGTCGTCACGATGTAGACGACGTCGCCGGCGACTTTCGCGCAGCGCTCGATCTTGGCTGCATCGTGCAGGTCCTTGACGCCGGCCGCCAGCGACCACTTCGACACCGAGGTGTGGCACAGCGGCGACATGGCCTTCACCTTGATCTGCTTCGGCAAGGGCGACAGGTCGTCGAATCGCTCGCTCGGGAAGTCCTGCTCGGCGTACCACCAGAACAGGCGGTCGACGATCGCGTTGTTCTGCAGGTACTCGTCGCGCTTCTCGCCATACGTGACCATGTTGATGATCACGGAGGCCCCGGCGAGCGCACCGCACAGGGTGCCGTGACCGCCGAAGCCCGCGGCCGCGTGCACCATCAGCATGTCGGGCATGGTGGTCCAGGGATGCCCGGCCTTCTCCTTGAGCAGGCTGAGCAGCGAAAGGTAGCTGGCCGAGCCGCAACCCCCTTTCTCCTTGTAGAAGCGATAGGCGCGCCGTCCGGCCTCGAGGGGATCGAGCTTGACCCACTTCCACGGCAGCGGGGGCGCGCTGGCCGGTGCCTCGGGCGCGGCAGCGAGCGCCGTGAGACTGCTGCCGATGCCGCCGCCCGCCACGAGCGCTGCCGAGGCTGTGAGGACGCTGCGCCGGGAAACCGATCCTTCGATGGTGTCGTGCGGACTCATGGTGCACTCCGTTCGCGGCAACCGCGATTGCGGCACGATTATCGCCTTAAGCGGCCGCAAGGACTTCCGGTGTAATGCCTAGCCTGGCTGCCCTCGTGCGCAGCGCAATCCCGTCACCGCGTCACTCAGGCAAAGGCGGATTACCCGCGGACTGGATTATCATGATAGGTCTGGTCTGAAACACGGCCAATGGGTCACTACATCAGGAGATCGACATGAAGCGTTTCGCAAGTCCGGTTGCCGCCGTCTGCGCGGCAGGAGCACTCAGCCTGGCTATCGTTGCCCACGCCGAGGCGCCCGCCGCCGCGCCCACGGGTGAAGGCATCGTGGCCAAGGTGGAAATCACCGCCAAGGTCGCCAAGATCGACCACAAGACGCGTGAAGTCACGCTCAAGGCCGATGACGGGCAAGAGTACAGTTTCGTCGCCAGCGAAGAAGCCAGGAACCTCGACCAGGTGCAGGTCGGTGACGTGGTGACCGTCACCTACGCAGAGGCATTCGTTTACGAGGTGCAGAAAGGCGGCCAGGCCGCCGACCAGGGCACCGTGGTTGCCGGCGGGCGGGCCGCCGCAGGCCAGAAGCCCGCAGGCGTGATCGCGCACGAGACCAAGGTGACCGTGTTGATCACCGCCATCGACCCGAAGGTTCCCTCGGTCACGTTCAAGGGACCGGGCGGCAACACGCGCACGATCAAGGTCATGCACCCGGAGAAACTGCAGGGCGTGAGCGTCGGCGACACGGTGGACATCACCTACACCGAGGCGCTGGCGATCAAGGTCGAGGAAGCGCCGAAGAAGTAGCGGTCCTCACGCGGCCGGAAGTGCACCTCGCTCCCGGCCGCGGCACCCGCGTGGTGCGCTAGAGTGCGCGCACCCACCGAGACACTGCATGGCCGCCCCCCCTGCTCCCGACCGCCCGAAGGGCCGCTCGCTCAAGCCACTGCGCGCGCTGCTGCCTTTCATCACGCCATACCGTGGGGTGCTGGTGCTCGCGCTCGGCGCCCTGCTGGTGGCCGCCGCGGCGATGCTCGCCCTGCCGGTGGCGCTGCGCAACCTGATCGACGAGGGCATGGCGGCCGGCAGCCCCGACACGATCAACCGTTACTTCATCGCGTTCCTCGCCGCCGCCGCCGTGTTCGGCGTGTTCGCCGCACTGCGCTTCTACCTCGTCACCTGGCTGGGCGAACGCGTGGTGGCCGACCTGCGCTCGGCGGTGTACGACCGCGTGATCCGCATGGACCCGTCGTTCTTCGAGGTCACGCGCACGGGCGAGGTGCTGTCGCGCCTCACGGCCGACACGACGCTGGTGCAGTCCATCGCAGGCGTGAACCTGTCGATCACGCTGCGCTCGGCGATCTCGATTGTCGGCAGCCTGGTGATGCTCGCCGTGACCAGCCTGAAGCTCACGGCGCTGATCGTAGTGCTGATCCCGCTGTTGATCGTGCCGTTGATCGTGCTCGGCCGCCGGGTGCGCCGCCTGTCGCGCGACTCGCAGGATCGCATCGCCGACACCGGCGGGCTCGCCGACGAGACGCTGAACGCCATCCAGACGGTGCAGGCGTTCACGCTGGAGGACTTGAACAGCCGGCGCTTCGACGCCGCGGTGGAAGACTCGTTCGCGGCCGCCGTGCGGCGCACCAAGGTGCGTTCGACACTGACGGCGCTCGCGACCATGCTGATCTTCGGCGCCATCACCTTCGTGCTATGGGTGGGCGCGCACTCCGTCATCCGCGGCGAAATGACGGGCGGCCAGCTGAGCCAGTTCCTGCTCTACGCGGTGTACGTGGCGGTGGCGGCGGCATCGCTCAGCGAGATGTGGGGCGAGGTGCAGCGCGCCGCGGGCGCCACCGAGCGCCTCGTCGAGCTGCAACACGCCGAGCCGCGCATCGTGGCACCGAGCAACCCGCAGCCGCTGCCGATTCCGGGCCGCGGGTCGATCCGCTTCGAGCACGTGAGCTTTCACTACCCTTCGCGCCCCGCTACGCGGGCGCTCGACGGCTTCGACCTGGACGTTCGACCGGGAGAGACGGTGGCGTTCGTCGGACCCTCCGGGGCCGGCAAAAGCACCACGTTCCAGCTGCTGCTTCGGTTCTACGACCCGGAAGCAGGTCGCATCCTGATCGACGGCGTGGACATCGCGCGGGCCGATCCGGCTGCCGTGCGAAGCCGCATCGGGCTCGTGCCGCAGGACACCGTCCTGTTCGCGGCCAGCGCCCGCGAGAACATCCGCTACGGCCGGCCGGGCGCGAGCGACGAAGACGTCGAGGCGGCCGCCCGGGCTGCGGCCGCGGACGAATTCCTGCGCCGGCTGCCGGAGGGCTACGACACGTTCCTCGGCGAGCGCGGCACGCGCCTCTCCGGCGGCCAGCGCCAGCGCATCGCGATCGCGCGGGCAATCCTGCGCGATCCGCCGATCCTGCTGCTCGACGAGGCGACCAGCGCGCTCGACGCCGAGAGCGAGCGACTGGTGCAGGCGGCGCTGGCGCAGCTGATGCAGGGCCGCACCACGATCGTCATCGCCCACCGGCTGGCCACCGTGCTCGAGGCCGACCGCATCGTGGTCATGGACCACGGCCGCATCGTCGCGCAGGGCACGCACGCCGAGCTCGTGCAGGGCAACGAGCTCTATGCACGGCTCGCGTCGCTGCAGTTCACCTCCACCTGAGGGCCGCCGGATGAGCGAGCGCCTGAATCCTCTCGGACAGCCGATCGGGCCGGAGCTGTCGAACTGGCGTGCGCCGCCGCGCCCCGGCCGCCACTTGCTGCACGGGCGCTTCTGCCGCGTCGAGCCGCTCGACGTCGGGCGGCACGCCCGGCAGCTGTACGACGCCAACGCGCTCGACCCGGACGGCCGCATGTGGACGTACCTCTTCAGCGGCCCGTTCGCCGGCTTCGAGGAGTACCGGGCGTGGCTCGAGCCCAAGCCGGCGAGCGATGACCCGCTGTTCTTCGCCTTCGTGGACCGGGCGCGCGATCAGGCGGTCGGCATGGGTTCCTACCTGCGCATCGAGCCCGCTCACGGCGTGATCGAGGTCGGGCATCTCGCGTTCTCGCCGCTGATGCAGCGCACGCCGGTCGCCACCGAGGCGATGTACCTCATGATGCGCGAGGCGTTCGAACTCGGTTACCGCCGCTACGAGTGGAAATGCGACGTCCTCAACGCCGCATCGCGCCGCGCGGCGGAGCGTCTCGGCTTCACCTTCGAGGGCATCTTCCGGCAGGCGATCGTGTACAAGGGCCGCAACCGCGACACGGCGTGGTACTCGATCATCGACCGCGAATGGCCTGCACTCGGCGCGGCATTCCGCGCCTGGCTGGATCCCGCAAACTTCGACGCGGCCAGCCGGCAGCGGCGCTCGCTGGCCGACTTGCGCGGTTCGCGGCAGGATGAAAGCCGTCAGGGCCTGGAGTGAGCGCATGGCGCGCATAGCGATCGGTGGCTTCCAGCACGAGACCAACACGTTCTCGCCGATCCCGGCGACGTTCGCAGATTTCGAGGCACCGGATGCCTGGCCCGGCCTGACCCGCGGCGGCGCGCTGCTAGAGGCGATCGCGGGCATCAACCTGCCGGCGGCGGGATTCGCGCAGGAGGCGCGGTCGCTGCAACACGAGCTGCTGCCGCTCGCCTGGTGCTCGGCGCAACCATCGGGCCGCGTGACGCGTGACGCGTTCGAGCGAATCACGGCCATGCTCCTCGAGGACCTAGGTGCCTGCGGCCGCATCGATGCAGTGTACCTCGACCTGCATGGCGCGATGGTGGCCGAGCACCTCGACGACGCCGACGGCGAGGTGCTGCGACGCGTCCGCGACTTCGTCGGCCCCGACATGCCGGTGGTGGCGAGTCTCGACTTCCACGCGAACGTGTCGCCGCAGATGGCGCGGCAGGCCACCGCGCTCGTGTCGTACCGCACGTATCCGCACGTGGACATGGCAGACTGCGGCGGGCGTGCGGCACGCGTGTTGCACGACCTGCTGCGCGGAGCGACGGTCACCAGCGGCCTCGAGCAGGCGGATTTCCTGATTCCCCTCACCTCGCAGTCCACGCTGACCGAGCCACTGCAATCGCTGATGGCTGAGGCCCAGGCCGCAGAGCGGTCACCAATTCTGTCGGCCGGCGTAGCACCGGGCTTCCCGGCCGCCGACGTGATGGATTGCGGACCGTCCGTCTATGCCTGCGGCACTGATCCGTCTGCGGTCTCGACCGTGCTGCAGCGGCTCGCAGCCGAGTTGCAGCGGCGCGAGGGCGAGTTCGCGCTCGAGCTCTGCACCGTCGAGCAGGCAATCGCCGAGGTCCGGCGCTCGTCGGCGCCCCGCGGTCGCCCCGTCATTCTCGCGGACACGCAGGACAACCCTGGCGCGGGCGGCAACGCGGACACCATGAGCCTGATCAAGGCCCTCGTCGCGAGCGGCACGCAGCACGTGCTTGCCGGCGTGATCTGCGATCCGGAGGCCGCGGCACGGGCGCACGCGGCGGGCGAAGCTGCAACGATCGAGTTGGGCCTGGGCGCGGGCACGGGAACGGCCGGCGAGACGCCGCTCGCGGCACGCTTCAAGGTGCTTGCACTGGGCGACGGTCGCTTCACGGGCACCGGCCCCTTCTATCACGGCGGCCGATTCGAACTCGGCCCCATGGCCCTGCTCGAGGTCGGCGGCGTTCAGGTCGCGGTGGCCAGCCGCAAGCAGCAGGCGGCGGACCAGGCCATGTTCCGCCACCTGCGCGTCGAGCCGGCCGACTACGCCGTGCTCGCGCTGAAGAGCTCGGTGCACTTCCGGGCGGACTTCGGCCACATAGCGAGCCGCATCCTGGTAGTCGAGGCCCCCGGCCCGAACATTGCCGATCCCGCGAAGCTGCCATTCCGCAATCTGCGGCCTGGACTGCGGACGAGCCCGCGGCGGAGCTGAACGAAGTACACTGGGTTGGACGACGACGCGACCCGCGCTGTTCGCGGCGGGCGCTGGCGCCAACGACTGATCGGGAGACCCTGATGCGCAGAATCCTGGTGGCCATCGACGGTTCCGACACCGCACTGCGGGCGCTCGACTTCGCAGTGCAGCAGGCGCGTGGCACGCCGGCAACGGCACTGCACCTGCTGAACGTCCAGCCGACGCTGAGCAACTACACCGCGGCGGAAATCTACGTGACCCCGGAGCGCATCCACGAGGTTGCAGCCGAACGGGCTCGTGCCATCCTGGCCGCAGCGGCGGAGAGGCTGAAGAGCGTCGGCTGCCCATTCGAGCTCGAGCAGCTGGAAGGCGACGCGGCCGAGACGATTGCCCGCCGCGCCGCCGAACTCGGCTGCGAGTCGATCACCATGGGCACGCACGGCCTCGGTTCGTTCGGCATCCTCTTCCTGGGATCCGTCGCGCAGAAAGTCGTGCACCACACGACAGTGCCGGTGACGCTGGTGAAGTAGCCCGCCGGCTACTTCACGTAGACGTGGTTCGGCAGCCAGAGCGCGATCTCGGGGAAGATGATCACGAGCACCAGCCCCAGCAGCATGATGAGCACGAACGGGATGATCGACTTGTAGATGTCGATCAACGTGACTTCCTTCGGCGCCATGGCCCGCATCAGGAACAGGTTGTACCCGAACGGCGGCGTGATGTAGGCGATCTGGCAGGTGATCGTGTAGAGGATCCCGTACCAGATGGGGTTGAACCCGAGCGAGATGATCAGCGGGATGTACAGCGGCGCCACGATGATGAGCATCGCGGTGTCGTCGAGGAACGTGCCCATGATGAGGTAGGTGACCTGCATCAGCAGCAGCACCTGCCAGGGCTCGAGGCCCCATTTCTCGAGGAACAGGATCTCGATGGCCTTCACCGCTCCCAGGCCGTCGAAGACCGCGCCGAAGGCGAGCGCTGCCAGGATGATCCACATGAACATGGCGCTGACGGCCAGGCTCTTCCTGAGCGTGTCCTCCATCACCTTGCGCGTGATGCGGCCTTTGAACAAGGCGACCAGGGTGGCCGCCAACGCGCCCATGGCGGAAGACTCCACCATGCTGGTGACGCCCATCACGAACAGGCCGGTCATCGAGAAGACGATCAGCAGCGGCAGGACGCCCGCCTGGAGCAGCCGGATTTTCTCGCCCCAGCTGATCTGCTCTCGCTCCTCGCGCGGCAGCGGCGGCCCGAGGTGCGGCTGGAAGTGGCAGCGAATGACGATGTAGAGGATGAACAGCGTCGCGAGCAGCAGGCCCGGCCCGACGCCGGCCAGCCAGAGCTGGCCCACCGGCTGGCGGGCGATCATGCCGTAGAGCACCAGTACGACACTCGGCGGAATCATGATGCCGAGCGTGCTGCCGGCCTGGATGACGCCGGTCACCATGATCTTGTCGTAGCCGCGCTTCAGGAGCTCCGGCATTGCGATCGTCGCCCCGATCGCCATGCCGGCCACGCTCAGGCCGTTCATCGCCGAGATCGCCACCATCAGCAGGATGGTGCCGACCGCCAGGCCGCCGCGCATCGGCCCGGTCCAGACGTGGAACATGCGGTAGAGGTCGTTGGCGATGCCCGATTCCGAGAGCATGTAACCCATGTAGACGAACATGGGCAGGGTCAGCATCGGGTACCAGTTGAGCAGTGTGATGGTCGAGGCGAAGGGCATCTCGATGGCGCCTTCGCCCCACAGCGCGAGCGCGAACACCGCCGTCACGAACCCGATCGCGCCGAACACCCGCTGCCCGGTGAGCAGCAGGAGCATGAACGTCGAGAACATCAGGACGGCGATCGCCTCGTAGCTCACGCGATCTCTCTCCCGGTGACCTTGGCGAGATCCCTGAAGAAGATTGCGATCGCCTGCAGCAGCATGAGCGCGATGCCCACCGTCATGATGATCTTGATCGGCGCCATCGGCGGCGCCCACGCCGAGTAGTTGGTCTGGTTGTACTTGAGCGAGTAAGTGCTGCTCGAGAAGCCACCGTACACCATGATGGCGAGGTAGAAGACCAGGAAAAAGGCCGTGAGCGAGTCCATGAACGCCCGGGTCTTCGGCTTCCAGCGCTCGTAGAGCACGTCCATGCGCACGTGCGCGTCGAGCTGCATGGAATAGCCGCCGCCCAGGATGTAGTAGGCAGCCATCAGGAACTGCGCCATCTCGATGATCCAGACGAACGGCACGTTGAACACGTAACGCGTGATGGAGGCGAACAGCAGCAGGCCCATCATGACCAGCGCGAGGTACATGACGACGTACCCGAGCACGCCGTTCACCGCGTCGACGTAGCGGACGTAGGCCTTGATGAATCCCGGCATCGCCTTGGCGTTCATGGTCGTCCGTGTGATTCGTCTACCCGGGCGTCACGCCAGGGCGCCCTCCCCGATCCGCGTTGCCGCGGTCGGGAAAGGGCCCCACTGACGGCTGCCTTGTGCAGGCTTCGCCCTGGCCTACCGATACGGCGGGCCGGCCTTCTCCATCAGGGCGTTGTAGTCCCTGAAGATCTGCACCACCTTGGCGCAGCGCGGGCTGGTCGCGGCGATCTCGTCCCAGAACTTGCGGGCCTCGTTCTCCACGGTCTTCCACTCGGCGGCGGGAATCGTCGTCAGCTTCATCTTCGGTCCGTTCACGCGCAGGTCCGCCTCACCGGCCCAGTACCAGTGCTGACGATAGTAATGGGAACTGTCGATGCAGAGCTTGAAGAGCGTCTGCAGGTGCGGGGGCACCTTCGCCCAGGACGCAGAGTTGGCGAAGTACGAGCCGATCCAGGCGCCGGAGATGTTGTTGGTGAGGAAGTACGGCGTGACGTCCGCCCAGCCCACCGTGTAGTCCTCGGTGATGCCGGACCAGGCGAGACCGTCGAGTTCGCCGGTCTGGATGGCCACCTGCACGTCGCCCCAGGGCAGCGTGACCGGGACGACACCGAAGCGGGTGAGGAACTTGCCGGCAGTCGGGAACGTGAAGATCCGCAGGCCCTTGAGGTCCGACACCTTCGTGATCGGCTTGACGGTGTTGAAGTGGCAGGGGTCCCACGAGCCGGAGCTGAGCCAGGTCACGCCCTCGACCTCGCCGTAAGCCTCGGCCCAGACCTCGTTCAGGCCCCACTTATGGAACAGCGCGGGAACGTCCAGGCTGAAGCGCGTGGCAAACGGGAAGTACCCGCCGAACACGCGGATGTCGACCGGTGCCGACATGGAATCGTCGTCGCTCTGCACCGCGTCGATGGTGCCGGCCTGCATGGCGCGGAACAGTTCGCCCGTCGGCACCAGCTGGTCGGCGAAGTAGAGCTCGATCTCCATCTCGCCGTTGGCGGCCTTGTTGAAGGCCTCGATCGAGGGCTTGATGACGTGCTCGGCCAGGGCCGGACCCGCATAGGTCTGCAGCCGCCACTTGATCTTGGTCTTCGAGTCCGTCACGACGGCCGGTGCGCCCGCCTCGCCCGCAGCCTTTTCCTTCTTTCCACAGGCGGCCAGTAGTGCGGTGGACGTCGCGGTGGCGGCCAGCGCCGCCTTGGTCAGGAATGTTCTTCGCAGCATCTCGCTCTCCTTCTGGGGATTCTTCTGGGGATTCAGGTCATCCGAGGTTCATCCGAGGCATTCACCTTCGTCTCGACAGGGGAGGTCTCGATCACGGCAGCGATTCGCCAGGACCCGGATGCGGTTCCAGACCCTGTCGCAACGGAAGGACCCCCTGAGCCTGTTCTGCTTTTCGATGACGGAGGCGCTCCCCTCCGTACGCGCGTCTCCCGATTCTTGCACGCAACGGAGGCTGCCGGCAATTTACGCAAGCCAAAAGCGCTCGCGCCGCGGCGCGGCTGGCTTTTGCGGTGCGGCACGATGCCTGCGCGACTGCGTTTCACGCGATGGTCTCAGGGCATGCATCCGCACTCCGGGGCGTTTTTTCTGCTGCAGTTGTGTACGCTGTTGGCTGCGGTGCAAGAGCAAAAATGGACGGTCGCGCCGGACGACTGGGGCGGCGGGTCTCTCATCTGGGGGTTGCGATGGAACCGAGACAAGTGCGCAGTGCGGCCGACGCACGGACGATCGTCGAAGAGCGTGGGGCCCCTCACGTCAAGGTCGGCGCCTTCGACATCGACGGCATCCTGCGTGGCAAGTACATCTCGCGGGACAAGTTCCTCTCCGCGCTCGACGGGGGCTTCGGCTTCTGCGACGTCGTGCTTGGCTGGGACTGCCAGGACCAGCTCTACGACAACGTGAAGTACACCGGCTGGCACACCGGCTACCCCGACGCACCGGTCCGGATCCTGCCCGACACCTGCCGCCCGTTGCCCTTCGAGGACAACGGACTGTTCTTCCTCGGCGAGTTCTCGCCCCCCGGCGAAGCGGTCTGCCCGCGCGGACTGCTGCGGCGCGTGATCGATCGCGGCCGGGCGATGGGCTTCGAGGCCTACGCCGGGCTGGAGTACGAGTTCTTCGTGTTCCGGGAGACGCCCGAGTCGGTGCGCGAGAAGCACTATCGCAACCTGACGCCGATGGCCCCCGGCTGGTTCGGCTACTCCGTGATCCGCAACAGCACGGGCAGCGACTTCTACCGCCGCCTGCTGGACGACTGCCGCAACATGGACATCGCCATCGAAGGACTGCACGAGGAGACCGGTCCGGGCGTGATGGAAGCCGCCATCACGGTGGACAAGGTGCTGGCGGCCGCGGACAAGGCCGCGTTGTTCAAGACGTTCGCGAAGGTGATCGCGCAGCAGAACGGCTTCATGGCGACCTTCATGGCCAAGTGCTCCAAGGACTGGCCCGGGCAGAGCGGCCACATCCACCTGTCGCTCAAGTCGCCGTCCGGCGAGTCCGTCTTCCACGAGGCGGGCAAGCCGCACTCGATGAGCGACGCGATGCGCTGGTTCGTGGGCGGCCAACAGAAGCTCATGCCGGAACTGCTCGCGATGATCGCGCCGACCATCAACTCCTACCGGCGCCTGATTCCCGGGTTCTGGGCACCGACCGACTCGACCTGGGGCGTCGAGAACCGAACGACGGCGTTGCGTGTGATTCCCGGCAGCCCCAAGTCGCAGCGCGTCGAGTACCGCGTCGCGGCGGCGGATGCCAATCCCTACGTCATCGTGTCCGCGGCCCTCGCCTCGGGACTCTGGGGCATCGAGCACAAGGTCGAGCCCGAGCCCGTCGTGACCGGCAATGCCTACGACCGCAAGTACCCGGCGCGCCTCGCCCTCCCGCGCACGCTGTGGGATTCGGCGCAGCGGCTCAAGGCTTCGAAGATGGCCCGCGACTGGTTCGGCGACGCCTTCGTCGAGCATTTCGCCGCCACCCGGGAATGGGAGGAACGCGAATTCCGCAAGCACATCTCGGACTGGGAACTGGCCCGGTACTTCGAGATCATCTAGGGACCACCATGACCATCCAACGCACGATTTCCCCCGTCGACGGCAGCGTCTACGTCGAGCGCACGCTGGCAGCGCCGGCCCAGGTCGAAGCCGCCCTCGAGAGCGCACGACTGGCCCAGCGCGCGTGGCGCGCCGTGCCCATGGCCGAGCGTGCCGCCATCCTCAGCCGCTTCTGCGACGTGTTCGAGTCGCATCGGGACGCGATCGCCGAGGAACTGTCCTGGCAGATGGGCCGGCCGATCCGTTTTGCCCCGAGCGAGGTGCGCGGCACGCTCGAGCGTGCGCGGCACATGATCGCGATCGCGCCCGAGGCGCTGGCCGACATCGACGTCGGGCCGAAGGCAGGCTTCCATCGCTTCCTGCGCCGCGAACCGCTCGGCGTCATATTCACGGTCGCGGCCTGGAACTACCCGTACCTGATCGCGGTGAACAGCGTCGTGCCGGCGCTCATGGCAGGCAACGTCGTCTTGCTCAAGCACTCGGCCCAGACGCCGCTCTGCGCCGAGCGCTTCGAGCAGTGCCTGCGCGAGGCGGGTCTGCCGGAGGGCACGTTCCAGGCACTGCACCTGAGCCACGTGGACACGGAGCGGGTCATTCGCGACGCACGCGTGGACTTCGTCGCGTTCACCGGTTCCGTCGCCGGCGGCCATGCGGTGCAGCGGGCGGCGGCCGACCGATTCATCGGCACGGGCCTTGAGCTCGGCGGCTGCGACCCGGCGTACGTGCGCCACGACGCGAACCTCGCGCACGCCATCGAGAACCTCGTCGACGGCGCCTATTTCAACTCCGGCCAGTCCTGCTGCGGAATCCAGCGCGTCTACGTGCACGCAAGCCTGTACGACGCGTTCGTCGAGGGCTGGATCGACCTGACCCGCAAGTATGCGCTCGGCACCCCGCTCGACCCGGCCACGACGCTCGGGCCCGTGGTGCGCACGGCCGCCGCCGACGAAATCCGCCGCCAGGTGGCCGCGACCGTCGCGGCCGGCGGGCAGGCGGTCATCGCCGAGCAGGAGTTCGCCGCGAGCAAACCCGGCACGCCGTATCTCGCACCGCAGGTGCTGCTCCGGGTCGACCACACCATGCCGGTGATGCGCGAGGAGGTCTTCGGGCCGGTGGCCGGGATCATGAAGGTCGGTTCGGACGAGGAAGCGGTCCGGCTCATGAACGACACCGCCTTCGGACTCACCGCTGCGATCTGGACCGCCGACGAGGAAGCCGCGCTGGCGATCGGCGACCAGGTGCAGACGGGCACCTGGTTCATGAATCGCTGCGACTATCTCGACCCGGCCCTGGCGTGGGTCGGCGTCAAGGACTCCGGGCGCGGCTGCACGCTGTCGGCCATCGGGTACGAGCATTTGACGCGGCCGAAGTCGTTCCATCTGCGCGTGAAGATTTGATCGCCCGACGCAGGTAGCAGGGCGTCGGATCCGGGTCTTTCCGGACTCGCGAAGAAACATGCTCGCCCGGAAAGACCCGGATCCGACGCTCGAAACTGGGCGCCTGAGCAGGTTTTCCGCCGAGCCGGAAAACCTGCACGGCGCACGTAACGTCGACCGGATCCAGCGTCAGCCGCGGCGGGAGTGGCCACACCACCTGCACCGCAACAGTTGGCGCACACCGGTGATCGTGTCTGCCTGTATCAGTCTACGTGCGGCGTGCGAGTCTTCGCGCTCGGGCGAAGACTCGCTCAGCCGCCCGGCATCAGCCGGGGATCGGGGTGTCGTCCGGGCGAGCATGTTTCTTCGCTCGCCAGGGCGACACCCCGATCCCCGGCCTGGGACGACCTCTGCCGACGCTCCGAAATGCGTAAACTAAGCTGCGACGAACCAGACTGCGGAGACCCCCGATGACCACCCTGCGCGGCAACTGGAACTACCCGACGTTGATCCGATTCGGCGCCGGCCGCATCGTCGAACTGCCGGAGCATTGCCGCGCCCTCGGCATGCAGCGGCCGCTGCTGGTCACCGACGCCGGCCTCGCGGCGCTGCCGATGGTCGGCCGTGCCGTGAAGCTCTGTCGCGACGCCGGGCTCGGCTGCGAGCTGTTCGCGGACGTGCAGCCGAATCCCGTCGAGGTGAACGTCACCGCGGGCGTCGCGGCGTTCAGGGCCGGCGGCCATGACGGCGTGATCGCGTTTGGCGGTGGCAGTGCACTCGACACCGCCAAGGCGATCGCGCTGATGGTCGGCCAGACCCGGCCAATCTGGGACTTTGAAGATCGCGAAGACTGGTTCACCCGGGTGAACGTTGCGGGCATGGCGCCGGTGGTGGCTGTCCCGACGACGGCGGGCACAGGATCGGAGGTCGGCCGGGCCTCGGTCCTGACGGACCTGCGCGACCACACGAAGAAGATCATCTTCCACCCGAAGATGCTGCCGGCCATCGTACTCGAGGACCCGGAACTCACCGTGGGCCTGCCCCCGCACATCACCGCGGCGGTGGGCATGGACGCGCTGTCCCACAATCTCGAGGCCTACTGCGCCCCCGGGTATCACCCGATGGCCGAGGGCATCGCGGTCGAGGGCATGCGACTGATCAAGCACTGGCTGCCGCGCGCGGTCAGCAACGGCGCCGACGTCGAGGCACGCGGGCACATGCTGGTCGCCTCCTCCATGGGCGCGACAGCGTTCCAGAAGGGCCTCGGGGCGATGCACAGCCTGAGCCATCCGTGTTCCGCCAACCTCGGCACGCATCACGGCCTGACCAATGCCGTCGTGATGCCGTACGTGCTCGAATGGAACCGTTCTGCGCTCGAGGACAAGATGGAGCGCCTCGCCGCATGGCTCGGGTTGGCCGACACGTCGTTCGCCGGCGTACTGCAATGGGTGCTCGACCTGCGCCGCAAGATCGGCATCCCGCACACGCTGGCGGACATCGGTGTGAGCGAGGAACACGCGCGGCCCTTCGCGCCGCAGGCGTTCAACGACCCGTCGACGGGCGGCAATCCGCTGCCGATGACCGGGCAGGACTTCGAGCAGCTCTACCTGAACTGCATCAGGGGCAACCTGCGCGCCGCCTGACGAGGACATGGGAGGACCCCCTACAGAGCCCGACCTGCTGCTGCTGCACGCGCCGAGCGTTTACGACTTCCGCGAGCGGGCCATCCTGTACGGCCCGGTGAGCGACATGGTCCCCTCCTCGACCGTGTTCGAGATGTATCCGCTCGGGTTCCTCACCATCGCGAGCTACCTGCACGCGCAGGGCATGAACGTGCGGATCGTCAACCTCGCGCTGCGCATGATGAACAGCCGGCGCTTCGACGTGCCCGCATTCATCGCCCGGCAGCGTCCGAGGGCCATCGGCATTGACCTGCACTGGCTGCCGCACGCCCACGGCGCGCTCGAAGTGGCGCGGATCGCGAAGGAGATTCATCCCGACGTGCCGGTGATCTTCGGCGGACTGTCGTCGTCGTATTTCCACGAGGAGCTGGCCGCCTACCCACAGGTCGATTTCGTGCTGCGTGGTGACAGTACGGAACCACCGCTGCACCAGTTGCTCGTCGCGCTGCGCGACGGCACGCCCGTCGACCGGATCCCGAACCTCACCTGGAAGGACGCCGGCGGGATTCGCGTCAATCCCCACACCTACGTACCCACGACGCTCGACTACGTCGACCTCCGGCCCGAGCTCGTCATCGAGATGATGGCGCGCTACCGCGACCTGCAGAGCACGCTGCCTTTCAACGGCTGGTGGCGCAATCCGATCGCGGCCGTGTTCACCGTGAAGGGCTGCGCTTATGAATGCGTGACCTGCGGTAGCTCGCACACGACGTGCACGCACCTCACCAGGCGGCAGCGGCCCGTGTTCCGCAGCCCGGCGAGCCTGGTCGCCAACGTCGAGGCGTTCGCCCGCCTGACGAAGGGGCCGATCGCGCTCATCGGCGACCTGCGCCAGGCGGGGCCCGACCATGCGAGCGAAGTGCTCGAGCGCCTGCGCGCCACCCGCCTGCCGAACGAGATCATCATCGAGCTGTTCTCGGCGCCACCGCCCGAGTACCTGCGCGAGATCGACCGTTGCGTCCCGCACTGGAGCATCGAGTTCAGTCCCGAGAGCCACGACCAGGCCGTGCGCAATGCCCAGGAAGGCGAGGCGGACTACACGACGGAGGAAATGGAGGAGATGCTGCGGGAGGCGCTGCGCCTGCGCTGCGAGCGCCTCGACGTCTTCTTCATGATTGGCCTGCCGGGACAGACGCTCGCGTCGGTGCGCGGCACGGTCGACTACTGCGAACGCCTGTTCCAGCTCGGGGACAAGCGGCTCTCGTGCTTCATTTCGCCGATGGGTCCGTTCCTGGACCCCGGCAGCCGCGGCTTCGAGGAACCCGAACGCTTCGGCTACCGCCTGTTCGCCCGGACGCTCGAGGAACACCGCCGGCTGCTGGTTCAGCCGACGTGGGAATACATCCTCAACTACGAGACGAAATGGATGACGCGCCGCGAGCTCGTGGACGCGACCTACGATGCGGCGAAGCGGCTCAACGAACTGAAGGTCCGCTACGGCCGCATACCGCCACGGCGGGGCCGCGAAGTGGCGGCGAACATTGCCGCGGCACGTGCGCTGCGGGCCCGGCTCGAGGCCACGCTGGCCAACGGCGGCGTTCCGGACGCAGACCCGGCCCTGCGCGGCGAGATCGTGCGCTTCAGCATGTCCACGGTCTGCGACAAGCGCGAGCTGTTCTGGCGGCGGGGGTGGTCGCAGTTCCGACTGATGGAGGTCGCGCGCATCCTGGGGCGCGCGCTCTATTCACATGACACTCCCTCTGCCCCCCCATGAAACGGGTTCATCGCCAGATATCGAGGTCGACCGATCTGTCGCTGCGCGTGGCGAGAGACCCTGAAAGGCGGACCTTCGGGAACTTCTCAATACGGCCAGGAGCGGTCCCTCAAGCACGCCGCGACAGCTACCCGGAAGCGGCCATTGCTTGCGCTTATCCCAGTCCACCAGCATGGGTTCGATTCCCATCACCCGCTCCAATCTCCCAAAGCGCTAAGCCCGCTGCAGCCAAGCCCAGCCTCTAAACTCCTGAAGTTTTAATACTCTCGGGTGCATCTACGAACCCTGGGCGGCGACGCGGTCGGTCACCTGGGGCGTCCGACCGCCTGACGGCGGTGAGACGCCCGGGACACGTGGCCGTGTAATGTTCCGGCGGACACAGCGACTAAGAGGTCATCGCAACCCAAAATGACCGGAACCCGCCATGCCTGACCGTCGAATGCTCGTTGCCCTCTACGTTGCTCTCTACCTGATGCTGACGTTCGCCGATGCGTGGAGCACGGCGCTCGGCCTCGCGGCGGGCGGACGGGAGTTCAACCACCACGTCGCCGCTGAGGGGGGGCTGGCGATCCGGTGGGGCCAGTTCATGGCGCTCAATGCCCTCGTGCTCGGCGCCACGGCAGCGATGTTCGGTTGGTCGCTGGCCCGGGTCGATCGTATCGATCCCCGCTACCTGCGCGAGCCGTGGCGCGCGTCGCTGAACTGGACGCTGTACCTGAACCCGTTCTCGGCGCGGAACCAGCCGCGCTCGGTGCTCCACTACCTCGCTGGGCCGGTCGGTTTGCTCGCCGCGAAGGCGATCGCCACCGGCAACAACCTTCTCATCGCACACGATGTCCCGGACGTCGTCACACCGATCGCGCGGGCCGTGCTCGCCCAGGTCGATGGCGTTGCCGGCTACTGGGTCGTGATCTTCGTCGTGTTCACCCCTTCCTGGATCGCCAGCCTGTACGCGACCGCCGCGCTGCTGCGTCGCAGGTTGACGCGAACAACGCCCACGGTGCTCGC
>Ga0209450_10000196_pt1 | contig 33404 bp, 26 predicted proteins | sample FrelakmetLWP11LW_FD_187149 | JGI IMG/M metagenome (GOLD analysis project Ga0209450, IMG submission 187149) | Freshwater lake sediment microbial communities from the University of Notre Dame, USA, for methane emissions studies - LWP11 LW (SPAdes)... | ecosystem: Environmental > Aquatic >...
AGGTCGTCAAACTCAAGGGCCTGGACCGCAACAAGACTTACTCGGTGAGCTTCGAGGACGCCAAGGACAAGAACGGCCCCAGGACCGGGGCCCAACTGATGGACGAGGGCCTGAACATCACCATGGGGCCCAACGCCAGCGAGATCGTCTGGCTGGATTTATCGAAATAACAACAACCCCAACTTCGGCTACAGCCGGAAGGAGAAGCAGATGAACAGGATAACATGCACCGCGCCGCTTCGCGCCCAATCTGGTGCGTGCCGCGGTGCGCGGTCATCGTGGTGGCCCGAAGCACAACGGCATCGCGCTGGCGGCAATGGGCACTTGCGAAACGCCCTACGCCGGTTCGGCCGGGATCATCTGGGGATTGTTGACTGGGCAGGACCCGCTGGATACGGTGGAGCCTGTCGCTGCGTCCGGCTGCTTGAAACACTCCATGGCCGCCGATTTCAACTTGGTCGGTTTTGAGGAAATCCAGGCGTTGGTGGGCGCAGACGGCTAGGGCAGGATTCGGCGTTGGGCCAGTTGGGCGTGCTCAACACAAGCAGGGTGAACGATGACTGACAAGGAAACGTTTCTGGTGAACTGGCCCGGCCGGATCATTTTCGGCGCTGGCAAGCTGGCCGCACTGGGCGAGGAGGCAAAGTTGCTGGACGGCCGGCGGGCGCTGGTGGTCACCACGAAGGACCTGGTGAACCTCGGCGTGGTGGACCGCGCCCAGCGCATCCTGCGGGATGCCGGCCTTGCCGTGACGCACTTCGACGACGTGCAGCCGGACCCGACCTGCGAAGCGGTGGACCGAGCGGCCGACGCCGTGCGCGCGGCCGGTGCGGATCTCCTCGTGGCCCTGGGTGGGGGCAGCGCCATTGATTTCGCCAAGGCGCTGTCGGCGGCGGCCACGCACGACGGGCCGATCTGGGATTACGTCACCTACACCGGCGCAAGCGCCAAGCCGCTCGGCGCTTCCTTGCTGCCGCTGATCGCGGTTCCCACGACTGCGGGAACCGGCTCGGAAGTCTCACAAGGCTCGGTGCTGGACAACCCCGTGCTGGAGATGAAGGCCGCGCTGTTGAGTCCGCGCATGTTTCCCCGCGTAGCGCTGGTGGATCCCGAACTGACCTACACGATGCCGCCCCGCACCACGGCCATGACGGGGTTTGACGCTCTGACGCACGGGATCGAATCATTCCTGAACGTCCAACGCACCACCCCCGCATCGGAGCTATTCGCGCTGGATGCGGTCCGCCGCGCGGCGGCGAGCCTGCCCGTCGTGGTGCGGGACGGCGGCAACCACGCGGCTCGCGCGGAGATGGCGTGGGCGGGAACCTGCGGCGGGCTGGCCATCGGGCTGTCGAATGCGGCGGTATCGCACGCCATGGCCCTGCCGCTCGGCGCTCGCCTCGGGACGCCGCACGGGCTGGCGTTGGCCCTCCTGCAGCCAGTGGTGCTTGCGCATACATGGGAAGCGCAGCCGGAGCGTTGTGCGACGCTGGCGGAAGCCGTGGGGGCCACCCGGCCCAACATGACCGTCCGCGACAAGGCGCAGGCATTGGTCGCATGGTGCGACGGCTTCGTAGAGCGTATTGGGCTCAAGGGCTTATGGAACGGCCGCGACGTGGACTTGGCGATGCCCGCCCGGTTGGCGAAGGATGTCTTCGCCTATATGGGGCGGCCGGTGTCGCAGTACCGACCGGTCTTTGACGAAGAACAGATTCGAAGGATGTTCGAAGAGGCAATGGGTGTAAAGACAATTATGAAGGAAAGGAACGCGTGATGAAGACGACGATCAAGCAGATCAAGCAAACGCTGGATGTGGCGCTGCTCAAGCCCACGGCGACTGTGGCTGAGATCGAGACATTGGCCAAGACGCTGCGGGAAGAAGAATTCAGTTACTTCTGTGTGAATTCCCTTCATACGGCGACGGCAGCCCGGGCCTTAAACAAATCGAAGGTGAAGGTGGTTGCCTGCGTGGGCTTCCCTCATGGCACGGTGAAGACGTCCGCCAAAGTGTTCGAAACGGAAGAGGCGATCGCGGAGGGCGCCGGCGAGATTGACATGGTGCTCGACCTGGGCGCCCTTTTCGCGGGCAATCACAAGCAGGCGGAGGCGGACGTGCGCGCCGTGGTGCAGGCCGCCCAGGGGCGGCCGGTGAAGGTGATCATCGAGACGCCGTTCCTGAACATGCGTCAGAAGATCGAGGCCTCCAAGATCGTGAAGGCCGGCGGCGCGGCCTTTGTGAAGACGTGCACGGGCGCAAGTCCGGACCCGCTGGCGCTCTATGAGGACGTGCGCCTGATCCGCAAGACCGTCGGACCGAAGATGGGCATCAAGGCCTCCGGCCGGGTTGGCAACTTCTTCCGGTACATGAGCATGACGGAGGCCGGCGCGACGCGCGTCGGGCTGGTCCTGGAACAGGCGCGCGAAATCCTGCGCGGTTGCGAGGAGCAGAAGGGCAGGCTATGAACGCACCGATGACACCATGGACGTTGCGCATGCCGGTACCCGTGGAATTCGGGGTCGGCGCGCTGGCAAAGCTGCCGACTTATTTTTCCGGCCTGCGGCGAGCGCTGGTTGTGACCGGCCGCCAGGCCATGAAGAAAGCCGGAGTGACTGACCGCCTGGGCGCCGTGCTGAGCGGGGCGGGCATCGAACATGCGGTGTTCGACGATCTCTCCGCCGAACCGGAGCACACCGAAATCGAAGCCGCGGGCGAACGTGCCCGGATGATGCGCGCCGACGTCATCGTCGGCTGCGGCGGCGGCAGCGCCATGGACGCGGCCAAGGCGGTGGCGGTCGCGGCCACGCATTCGGGACCGGTCATGGACTACATCGTGAACGGACCGCGTCCGATCACGGGCGCCACCCTCCCGATCGCCGCCGTCAGTTCCACTTCCGGCACGGGCAGTCACGTGGGCCGTGTCGCCGTGCTCTCCGACCGGGCGAAGAGAATCAAGCGAGCACTGATTTCGGACTCGCTGTATCCGCGGGTTGCCATCTGCGATCCTGAAATCCTGCGGACCATGCCTCGTGAGGTGACGGCCAGCACCGGATTCGACGCCTTTGCGCAGGCCTTGGAAGGCTTTCTGTCACGTTCTGAGAATCCACTGGGCAACCTTTGCGCGGAAGAAGCCATGCGGGTCATTTTCGACGCCTTGCCGCGGGTGCTGGAGCAGCCGGACGATCTTGAACTGCGGAACCGGATGGCGTGGGGCGATACGCTGGCGGGCATCTCGCTGGCGACCAATGCCGTGGTGATCCCGCATGTCATCGGCATGGTCTTGGGCGGGCGGTACGGGATTTCGCATGGGCGCTCGATCGCCACGGTCACGGGCGCGTGTCTGCGCCACTCGCGACCTGGCGCCGTGCGCAAGCTCGCGCATATCGCCGGCCTGCTGGGCTGCCGTGAAGCCTCAGACGACGAAGCCCGGGCCGGCTGGTCCATTGGCGCCATCGAGGGGTTCATTGCCCGAATCGGCATGCAGAAGAACGTGCTCGAATACGGCGTTCCCGAGGCGGACTTCGACGGGATTGCCGCCGAGGTGCGCGCGAACTTTGGCGCGCGGGTGGATGCGGACCCGGTGCCGACGGACGCGGCCGGTCTGGCGGCGATCCTGCGCGCATCGGTCAGGCGATGAGGTGTACTGGTGGCGGCGCAGCGCCGGGCGGGAACACCGTGGGCACAACGAACACAAGGAGCACACAAGATGAGCCATAAGACAACTGGCGCCCGCATATCCTGCGAGGCGCTGGAAACATTTTGCGTGGAGGCCATGCGCCGTTCGGGCATGACCGAAGCCGACGCGCGCGTGACGGCCGAGGTGCTGGTGACGACCGACACCTGGGGCACTCACACGCATGGGACCAAGCAAATTCGCAAGTTGATGAAGAATTTTCGCGACGGGCGGATGGATGTGAAGGCGCGAGTGGAACTCGTGGGCGAAGGAGCGGGCTGGGCGAGATTCGACGGGCATCGTAGCATGCCGATGCCGTCGTCGGTCCTGGCCATGCGGACGGCGATCGCCAAGGCGCGCCAGACGGGGATCGCCATCTGCACGGTGGGCAACAGTGGTCACTATGGCGCTGCCGGGTATTACGCCTGGCTGGCCGCTCAGGCGGACATGATCGGCCTGAGCTTCACCAACGTCGATCCCTGCATGGCGGTGCCCGGCGCGTGTGCCCCCGTGTTGGGCACGAACCCGGTGGGTTATGCCGTACCGGCGGGTGAAGAATATCCCATCTTGCTCGACATCGCGACCAGCATCGTCGCCGCAAGCAAGGTTTTCACGGCCCGCGACCTGGGCCAACCCGTCCCGGAAGGTTGGATCATCGACAAAGACGGTCAGCCCACCACCGACCCCAGTCAATACCCGGCGGTCGGCGCGCTGCTGCCGATGGCAGGGCACAAGGGCTACGGCATCGCCCTGCTGGTCGAAATCCTTACGGGCGGACTGGCCGGCGGCGCGCTCGGCAACGAGGTGACGAGCTGGGTGGGAACCTCGCTGACGCCCGTCAACCAATCGCACTGTTTTGTGGCGATCAACATTGGCGCGTTCGAACCCATCACGGCATTCAAACGACGCATGGATGCCCTGATTCGCCAGCTCAAGAACGCCCCCAAGGCCAAGGGCGTCGATCGCATTTGGTTGCCGGGCGAGAAGGAGTGGGAGTATCGGGAGAAAGCGCTCGTCGACGGCATCGCCCTGCCGGAAGACGTGCGCGTCAGTTTGAAGGGATTGGCCGAGGACCTTGGCATGCCCTTGCTTGGGGCCACCGCCTACGACTCACCCCGTTGAAGCACGACCTCAGGTGATTCGACCCGGTGTTGAACACGTCAAACGGCAAGGCCGGCTGATATCGCTAAAGGCGTGCGCGGCGCCCTTGCCCGCGGAACAAATCGGTCGCTTTCACGTCCGGGGTTTTTCGTCTCCTGTTTACGGCGCCTCTGCTGTCAACACTGCCGATCCGAACAAGCACATCGTCGACGGCGTCCATGGGTTGCAGCCTTCAATCGTCATGATTGCCTACGGTACCTGATCAGCCGGGCCGTGTGGCGTTCAGGGATGGCGATGCGCCAGCCGGTCGCAAGGTCGGCGCCCTGGTGCTCGGTGTCGCCGGGCACGTCGAAGTCGTGGAAGACGTAGCGGGCCTCCGGATCCAGGCCGTGCAGCGGGAAGGAGGCGCTCTCGATCGGGCTTTCACGGCGGCGGAACACCTGGATCAGGCCGTCACCCTGATCGTGACGGTGGAACTGCCACGCCATCCAGGCATCCTCGGCCAGGGTCCAGCGGGTCAGCGGGTAGTAGTCGCCGTAGTAGAGTTCGGCAACCTCGCGCCATTCGGCGGTCAGCTTTCGCAGCAGGTTCAGATCGTGCTCCTGCCGAAGGTCGAAGCCGACGACCGTGCTCAGGCCCATGGTGCTGCGGAAGGCATAGGCATCCACCTTGTCCAGGGGGAGCACGGGCCCGCCGAAGAAGGGCAGCCAGCCAAACAAACTGTGGCGGAGAGTCTGCTTGGCCTCCAGGTCCTGGTAGGCGTGGTCGGTCGGGTGCAGGGCCACGCCGCGGCGCATGGTCTCAAGATCCAGGCGGCGACCGCCTGAGGCGCAGGAGTCCAGCAGCATGCCAGGGAAGCGCTGGCGCAGGGCATCCCAATAGGCTAGGTACCCGCAGGTGTGGCGGTTCTCGGTCAGCCCCTCGCGGCCGGGCCGATCGTTGTCACGCCAGTAGGGCAGAGGGTTGAAGTTGAAGTCCTGGCGATACACGTCGATGCCTTCGCTGGTGATCAGCGATGCCACCCGTTCGACCAGCCAGGCCCGGGCCTCGGAGTCGCCGAGGTTGAGCAGACAGTTCGTGCCGATGACTTCCCCACTGTCGCCGGCATCGGGCGGGAAACGTTTCTGATCCTGCTGGCGCAGCAGCCACTGCGGCTTGTGGCGGAAGAGCCAGGTGGCTCCGGCCACCCGTTCCGGTTCGAACCACAGGATGGTGCGAATGCCATGCTTATGGGCGTGGTCACTGATCGGCCGCAGACGGCGCGGGAAACGGCTGGGATCGACCTCCCAGGTGCCGGTGATCCACCATATGTTCTTGTCAGCGACGGGATGCCGACAGGGATACCAGCCGGCATCCATCCACCAATGGGTGATATCCGGGGCGGCCTGCCGGTAGCGGTCGATATATTCCACCTGGTTGGCCTCGGTGGCCCGGCCCATCTCGTCAAAGAAGCCGCAGGTCGAGGCCTCCAGCATCGGCGGCGGCAGGACGCTCCCGGCCAGGCGCGGCAGGTTGTGCGCGAGCATCCACCGCCGCCACAGGTTCATGGCCCGCAGGCGATCCGGCCCCTGGAAGAAGCACAGAGCGATGAGGGGTGCCCGGTAGGACTCGCCAGGCTCCAGACGGAAGCGGACGCGATCCTGGCCGGCCTGGATGCGTAGGCGGTCACTGTCCTTGTCTTGGGCAAGGGTCGCAGTCCACCGGCCAGGCCAGCCGATGGCCAGGTGGAATCCTTTGGCCAGGGGCCGCTCCAGGCAGCGACCAGTGCCGGCCTCCTCGATGGTGAAGTACGGAAACGCGCCACTGGAGCAGCGGCCCTCAAGGTCCTGCCCGGCGGCCGAGGTCGGCGCCAGGATCAGCCGCCGACCTGGAAACATGCCGTATTCCTGTGGCTGGAAGATGGTGCGCAGGAGGTGATCGTCGCCTTCGAAGGTACGTACCAGGAAGGGCTGTTCCTTGACGTGCTGCCATGTTGCATCCACCCCCAGGACCTCGCTGAGCATGGGACTGCGGCCAGCGGCGGTCTGCTCCAGGTGCACCGTCCATTCCACGACCGGATGACGGCGGTAGCGCACGGCCACGCAGCGTAGGACCAAACCGTGGTCGGGGTGGCGGGCGGTGAGGATCAGTTCCTGGCGTTCGGGGTCCGCCTCGCGGGTCGTACGTTCGACCGTCCAGCCGGTCGGTCCGGCGACGCGGACACCGTCGAGCAATAACGAGAACGGCCAGTCGTCACCGGCCAGGTGGGCGTCCCACCAGGCTTGGGCGGCGGACATCTCATCGGGAGTTGGGGCAATAGGATCGTGCGTGGGAAGTTTGCTCATGGAATTACGGGGCTTATCTGCCGCCTCCAAGAAAGTCAACGGTGTGAAGCACGTAGCGAGTATTGTGGTGATGGCAACCCAGTCGGCAACAGTAGTTTGTAAGTGATTCCTTCCACGGCTTGGTCCGGTCCGGGCACGTTTCTTCAGATCAACGGCGTCGGGTTGGATCGGATCCACCACATCGACGCCCGCGTCGATCAGGTCGCCCACGATGGACAGAACATTCCCGCAACTGTGGAAAGCATGTCCTGCCTGCAGTTGTGTTGTCATTCATTGCTTATACCTTCCCATCTCCAGTCCGCGTTGCACGAAGTGCCGGTAGGTTTCGTAATTCACGAGATTGGAAACACTGTGGTCCACCTGGAGCACGTAGCCGCCGCCGGCCATGGCCCCAGGCAGTTTTCTTTCGAGTTCAGCGTCAACGGCCTTGAGGTCGTTGGTCTCCAGGACTCGCTCGTCCATGCCGCCGATCAGAGCGATCCTGTCACCGAAGTTCTTCTTGATCCGTAGCAAATCCATGCCGGCCTTGATCTCGATCGGCTGCAGGCAGTTGATGCCCGCCTCAATGAGCGATGGGATCAGCGCCTCGACAAAACCATCGCAGTGGAGCACGACCGGCAGCCCGCGGCTGTGGGCGAAGCCGAAGAGCTTCTTGTGCGCGGGCATGATCAACTCGCGATACATCGCGGTGGACATGAACGGTGTGTGCTTGTAGCCCAGGTCCTCCCAGACCCAAAGGCCATCGGGCAATCCCTCGCGAGCGAAGAGGGTCTCCAACAGGCGTATCGTCAGGTCTGCATACAGAGCGGCCATGTCGCGCACCCAGTCCGGATCGGCGGCCATGCCCATCAGAAGGTTCTCATGGCCGCACATGGGGCTCATCAGGTCGAACGCCCCGACCACGGCGCAGGTCATGAACCGCTGATCCCTGGCGCACTTGGCGCGGAGATCGCGATATGCGTCGAACTTGAGCCGCCGCGCGTAGCTTCGCTCGTCCAGCAGGTGAGGGCGGATGTGCTCTTCCCAGCCCTGCCGGTCCTCGACGCGGAACCCGACATGTTCCGGACCACCCGAGCTGCCCTTGATCCAACGCAGGAGCGCGCCGTTGCCGTCGCGGACCAATTTCGTGGTTTCGGTTTCCTCGACGACCACGTCGGCGGACTCTACGTCGGCCACCAGATTGATCGTGCGGTAGTCGCCGGGGGTGATCTCACCGCCGGTTCGCCGCACGTCCAGGCCGAAATGGTCGCTGATGTCCTGGGGCTTGGCGAAATGCCCCTGGGCGCACCACTTCTGGGCGGTCTCCTTCCAGAACACCTCGAATAGGCCGACGCGGTCGACGGGCTGGTGTTGCAGAATCCGACTGAAACGCTCTTTACTCGTCATCATCATGGTCTCCTGATAGTCTGCACTCGGGTTGACAGTCATTTCAGCCACTCGGGCAGCGCCAGATTCGCATCCTCGGCCAACCCACGCAGGCTGGCACGTACATCGTCTGGCAGGGCGATCCCGTCGGCAAGGGCCTTCTCGCGGTACTCCCATTCCTTCTCGCCCGGTAGCCAGATGCGATCGACGCCCTTGGCTTTGGGGGCATCCTTGATCTGGCGGATCAACGCATCCATCCGTTGCTTGAACACCGTGACCGGCTCGAATGCGTCGACGTGGATGGCGATGAAGGTGTGCGACTGGTTGACCGGCAACGCCGGGCCGAACACCCAACTGCGCACGTCGCTCCCGAACGCGCCGCCGCCCAGCACGCCGGTCAGTACCTCCACCAGGAAACCGATGCCATACCCCTTGTGACCGGCCATGGGCATGAGGGTTCCGGCGAGCGGATACTGGCTGGGGTCGGTGGTGGGCAGGCCCTCACCATCTACGATCCAGCCTTCGGGCAGCGGCTTGCCCAGTTGGCGCAGCGCGTAGATCTTGCTCGCGGCCACCACGCTGGTGGCGATGTCGAGCATCACCGGGTGTTCCTGGCTGGCCGGCACCGCGTAGGCCAGCGGGTTGGTGCCCAGCACCGAGCCGCGCGATCCCGGCGCGGCCACGCCCGGGTCCACATTGGTGAAACTCAGGCCGATCATGTCCTGGCGCGTGGCCAGCCAGGCATAGTAGCCGGCCGCGCCGTAGTGGCCGCTGTTGTTGACCGTGGCGATGCCGATGCCGGTATTCCTTGCCTTGGCGATGGCAGTCTCCATCGCGCGCACCGAGGTCGGCATGGGCATGCTCGCGTGGCCGTCGAACCGCGCCCAACCCGGCCCCTCGCCCACCAGTTCCGCGCGGGCCTTCACGTCCATCCGACCTTCGCGGAAGTTCTTGAGCAGGTTGCGGAGCTGCTTGGTGCCGTGGGTGTGAGTGCCCCAGGTGTCCGTCGTCACCAGCACCTCCGCCGTCACGCGCGCGTCGGCTTCGGTCATGCCCGACTGGCGCATGGCGTCCATGCACAAAGTCTCAAGCTGTCGACAAGATACGCGCGAAAGGGTCCTCTGCTCCCTCATGATGATTCTCCACACCTATCGCTGGATGCGGCCCGAGCCGTCTCCCCCCACCAGGGCCTGGATCTCCTCGAAACTGACGAGGTTGAAGTCTCCGTGAATCGAGTGCTTGAGGCACCCCGCCGCGGCGGCAAACTCGACGGTCTCCTGCAAGTCCTGCCCGGTCAGCAGACCGTAGATGATCCCCGCGGAATAGGCGTCTCCGCCGCCGACCCGGTCCACGATGTAGTCGATCGCGTAGTTGCGGCTGGTATAGAACCAGTGGCCGTCGTACAGCATGCCGGACCAGTCGTTGGCCGTAGCCGAGCGGCTGCCGCGCAGCGAAATGGAGACGTGCGTGAGGTTGAACTTCTCGCGGAGCTGGACCGCCACATCCTCATACCCATGCCGGTCGAGTTTCGCCTGGCGCACATCGGTCTGGCGCGCCGCGATGCCGAACACCGTATGTGCCTCTTCCTCGTTGGTGAACAGCACGTCGACGTACTCCATCAGGCCCGTCATCACCTGCCGGGCTTTGTCCTTCGGCCAGAGCTTGCTTCTGAAATTCAGGTCACAACTGACCGTCAGTCCCCCGCGTTTAGCGGCGGCGCAGGCCTCGCGCGTGATATCGGCCACGCTATCGGCCAGGGCCGGCGTGATGCCGGTGAAATGAAACCAATGTTTGCCGCGGAAGATGCTGTCCCAGTCAAGATCGCCCGTGCGCAGCTCGGTGATGGAGCTGCCTTTGCGGTTGTAAAGGAAGGTCGAGGGCCGCTGCGCGGCGCCGGTCTCGACAAAGTAGATGCCGAGGCGATGACCGTTGCGCCGGACATGGTCGAGGTTGAGCTTGAACTGCCGCATGTAGGCCAGACAGGCCTCGCCGACCGCGTTGTCGGGCACGCTCGACACCATGTAGCTCTCGACGCCCAAAGCGCCCAAACCGACACCGAGGTTGGCTTCCGCGCCGCTATAGAGCACATCGAACTCGCGCGATTGCACCAGCCGTTCGTGTCGCTTGGTCGACAGCCGCATCATCAGCTCGCCGAACAGAACCATTTTCTTGTCACAGGGCAGTTTCTTCATGTTACTTCGCTCCTCGTGCTTCGCGGATGATTTGGGTGAACCGCCGGGCATTGTCCGTGATGCGCGCATAATCACGCGCCGCCATCTGGGCCTGCGTGACCAGCGCGGTGCCCGTGCCCACGGCGATCGCCCCGGCCTTGATAAAGGCCGCCGCCGTCTCGAAGTTCACGCCCTTGGTGGGGAGCAACTCGATCTGCGGCAGCGGTTCCTTGAGGGCCTTGAGGTATTCGGGCCCGCCCATGTCGCCCGGGAAAATCTTCACCACGTCGGCGCCGGCCTTCCAAGCGGTGACGACCTCCGTCGGGGTCAACGCCCCCGGCATGACCACGATGCCGTAGGTCTTGCAAACCCGCACGACATCGGCCTCGAAGGTGGGGGCCACCACGTAGCGCGCCCCCGCCAGAATGGCGGCCCGGGCGGTCTGGCCGTCGAGCACGGTTCCAACCCCGATCTGCACATCCGTGTCGGCCAGTTGCCCCACGGCGTCATGCACGATGTCCAGCGCGCCGGGGATGGTCATGGTAATCTCGACGAATTTCACGCCGCCGGCGTTCAGGGCCCGACAGACGGCGACCAGGTCCGCGGGATTCTCGGTGCGGATCACCGCCACCACGCCGCTGTCGCGGAGGGCAGCGAGCATCTTGTCCTTCGTGATCATTTCGATAGCCCTTTGTTCTTATAGGTTGATGGGATAGCGTCCGAATTCTCGTACGGCCTCGCACATAGCCACCACATTCTCCGGAGGCACGTCCGGCTGAATGCAATGCACCGCCGAGGCAATGTAACCCCCGCCGGGCGCCAGGTCACGGATGCGCCGCCGCACCTCGGCCCGCACGTCGTCGGTCGTGCCGTGAGGCAACACCCAGCCGGTGTCGATGGCGCCGCAGAAACTGAGGCGCTTGCCAAACTCCCGCTTGAGGCGAGCCGTATCGGCCATCTTGCCGGCGTTGACCTGCACGGGGTTGATGATGTCCACTCCGATTTCCGCCAGGTCGCCGAGCAACGGCAGGATATCGCCGTCGGAATGGAAGAAGATCTTCGCCTTCGTGTGTTGGTGGATCTCCGCCAGGTACTCCGCCTGGTGCGGCTTGATCAACCGCCGGTAATCGGCCGGCGACATCAAGGTGGATTGCTGCGTGCCGAGGTCATCGCCGGTTACCAGCACGTCCACATACGGGCCGACCTCTTGCAACAGGGCGCGAACGGTCGGAATGGCCAGCGACTTCATGCGGGTGATTAGCGCCGTGAAGAACTCCTCGTCACCCAACATGTCGGCCAGATAATTCTCGATTCCGCGCAGGATGTAGGCTTGCTCGAACAACGTCAGCCCGCTGAGGAAGACGACGGCATGCCCGGCGTCCTGAATCGCCTTGCAGCGCTCGGCCAAGCCTTGAAAGCGCACGGGGTTGGCCAGGTCCGGCCACGGATACCGGTCGAGGTCATCGAGGGTGGCGTTCTGCAGCGGCGGATCGAGAATTTCGTAGTACGAAACCTCGGGGCGCCGTTTCCAGGTGCAACCCCACGCATCCACCAGTTCCGTGTCGGAGATCTCCCGTGCCGGCGAACCCGGCACCGGCCCGGCCACCATGGGCCGCGCGTCGGAGCCGAGGCGTTGGAACACCTCCTCATCCAGCCACGCGTACTGCAGCGGCTTGGACAACCATCGGGATGGGCCGCCCCGCACACCCAGGTGCCTCTTCAACCGTTCATAGCCGGGCCCGAGCAGAGTCGTCACGCCGGACGTGCCAAGAAATAGCGGCACCCGGTCCGGCTCCTCGTGGTTCAATGCTGTCAGCACTCGCTCTCTGCCTGTCATCATCCGTCGCTCCTCATGCTACAGCGATCGGGTATTTCCCGAATCGCTTCACCTCATCGCACATGGCCAGCACATTCTGCGGCGGCACGTCCGGCTGGATGCAGTGCACGGCCGAGGCAATGTAACCGCCGCCGGGCGCCAGGTCACGGATGCGCCGCCGCACCTCGGCCCGCACGTCGTCGGTCGTGCCGTGAGGCAAGACGTGGTGCGTGTCAATCCCGCCGTTGAATGACAGTCGCCCGCCGAACTCGCGTTTCAGCCGCGCGGTGTCGGCCATCGCCCCAGCGGACACCTGGACCGGGTTGAGAATGTCCACGCCGATGTCCACAAGGTCGCCGATCAACGGGTAGATGTTGCCGTCGGAGTGGAAGAACACCTTCGCGTCGGAACCGCTCTTGACGGCCGCGATCGCCCCGGCCTCGTGCGGTTTGATCAATCGGCGGTAATCCTCCGGCGAGATGAGCGGGGCATCCTGGGTCCCGAGGTCATCGCTCATGACCAGTACGTCGGTGTAGGGGCCCACATGCCGCATCAGTTCCCGGAGGTACGCAGTCTGGAGCCCCGCGATCCGGGTCAGCAGGGCTGCGAAGAAATCCTCGTCTGCCAGCATGTCCACGAGCAGGTTGTCCATCCCGCGAAGCACGCAGGCCAGCTCGAAGATGTTCACACCGCTCATGCACACGCTGGCGCATCCCGCCCGTTGGATGGCCCGCGCCTCCGCCGCCATTCCCTCGAAACGCGCCGGAGCCATCAGGTCCGGCCAAGGGTAACGGTCGAGGTCATCGAGGATCGCATCCTTCAGCGGGGGCCGCATCACTTCGAAATACAGGCTGCCAGGGCTCTTTTCCCACCGCGCCCCCCAGGCGTCCACCAGGCATGTTTCGGAGACGGTCCCGGCGACGGCGGACGGCGCCGGCCCCGGCGCGAACATGCGCCCATCCGACCCCAGCCGTTGCAGCATATCCTCATCCATGCGCACATACCCGAACTGCCTGGTGATCCAGCGGCGCGGTTCTTCGCGCACTCCCAGGAACGCGGCCAGACGCTGGTAGGCCGGTTCCAGCAACGTCGTCACGCCGGAAGTGCCTATGAACAGCGGCACGCGATCCGGCTCTTCGTGGCTCAAGGCGGTCAGCACTCGCTCTCTGCCTGTCATCATCCGTCGCTCCTCATGCTACAGCGATCGGGTATTTCCCGAATTCCCGCACTGCCTCGCACATGGCCAGCACATTCTCCGGCGACACATCCGGCTGGATGCAATGCACCGCCGAGGCAATGTAACCCCCGCCGGGCGCCAGGTCACGGATGCGCCGCCGCACCTCGGCCCGCACATCGTCGGTCGTGCCGTGAGGCAAGACGTGGTGCGTGTCGATTCCGCCGCAGAACGTGAGATGGCGGCCGAACTCGCGCTTCAGCCGCGCGGTGTCGGCCATATCGGCGGCCGAGACCTGCACCGGATTGAGGATGTCAACGCCGGCTTCGACCAGATCACCGAGTAGCGGGTAGATGCTGCCGCAGGAATGGAAGAAGTTCTTGGCCCCGGTGCCCTGCTTGATGGCGGCGAACATCCGCGTATGGGCGGGCTTGAGCATCTCCCGATAGCAGGCCGGCGAGATCAGAGGCGAGTTCTGGCAGCCCAGATCGCAGGCGGTGACGAAGATATCCACGTACCTGCCGCAATGTCGGGAGACCATCTCGATGTGGGCTAAAATCCGATCGAGGATTTTGTTGATCAGGGCCGCGAAGAACTCTTTGTCCGTCAGGATGTCCGCGAGCAGGTTCTCCGTTCCGCGCAACATGCAGGCCAGGTCGAAGAGGGTGATGCCGCCGACGTAAACGCTGGCATAGCCTGCCTCCTGAATCTTTCGGGCCTGCTCAGCGAGGCCCGTGAACCGGGATTCGGCCGCCAGGTCGGGCCAGGGATAGCGGTCCAGATCGTCGATGGTGGCGTCCGCCAGGGGGGCGATGCGGGGCTCGAAATACAGCGACTCGGGCGCCTTGATCCAGGTGACGCCCCAGGCGTCGATAATGCGGTCGGGTGCGAGCTGGCGTGCCACGGCCGAGGGCACCGGGCCGGGAAGAACGGGTCGTCCGTCGCTGCCGAGGATTTGCAGGACATCCTCGTCCAGGAGCGAGTATCCGAACAACGGCGAGATCCAGGCCGGCGGCCGGCCACTGATGCCCAGATGAGCCTTGAGCTGTTCATAGGCCGGTCCGAGCAGCGTTGTGACGCCCGAGGTCCCTACGAAGAGGGGGACACGATCCGGCTCCTCGTGATTCAATGCCATCAAAACCCGCTGGCGCGAAGTCATGAGCGATTCTCCTTGTGTGTGTCAGTTTCGATCAGGGCGGCAATCCGCGCCTGACGCGCGTCATCCGCCGGTTCCAGAGGCGAGACCGGCCGACCGGAGCCGATGCCCAGGGCGGACACGGCATGCTTGATGCCGGCCAGCCAGCACGGGCCGGACATGACCAGCGCCTCTTTGAGCTGTAGCACCCGTTTCATCTGCCGGGCGACGGCGGCTTTGTCGCCGCCGCGCCCCGCCGCGTACAAGCGGAGATAGGTTGCCGGATCGTAGTTGGCGCAGACCGGGATGATCCCGCGAGCCCCGGCCAGGAGCGCCTTGCCGCTGGTCGCCTCGTCGCCCGCCAGCACGGTCAAACCAACGTCCGGGGCGCGCCGCAGCAGGTCGCTGAGGTACCTGAAATCTCCGGAACTTTCCTTGCAGCAGCGAATCCACCCGCGCTTGGCCATCTCGCAGAACGTCTCCACCGCGATCGTTGACGCGGTGCAGCCGGGAATGTTGTACGCGACGAGTTCCATGCTGCCGGCCGCTTCCTTCGCGGCAGCAAACAGTCGCAGATGCTCGGATGGCGTCCGAACGGCGATGTAGTACGCGGGCGTGACGACCACGTAGCGATAGCGCAGTTCCCGAAGAACCTGAATCTTGTCGCAGATGCGGCTCGTCGAGGTGTCGATCGCGCCCCCCAGCAGCGGGATGCGGTCGCCCACCACGTCGCGGGCGATCTCAACCATTCTCCGCCACTGGCGATCCCGCAACAGCGGCCCTTCGCCCGCCGACCCGCCCACGAAGATGCCATGCACGCCGGCCTTCACCAGGCGGTGCAGAACCGCGCGGAACGCCTTCACGTCCACCTTGTCATTTCCGTCCACCGGCGTGATGGCCGGCACAACGACGCCCTGCAGTTTGTGTTTCATTGGAAAGTGTCTCCTGGTTGTTCTTGTTTCATGGTCACTTGTCTACGAGTTGATCGGATAGACCCCGTGCGCGAACACGCAACGCCGCATGGCCTCATAGTTCTCCATCGGGGCGTTGAGCGGAACGCAGGGGCTCACGCCGAGCGCGTAACCGCCGCCGGGGGCCAAATCCCTGATGCGCTGGCGGACCTGCGCCCGGACCTGTTCCACCGTGCCCAGACCAAGCAGATTCGGGTCAATGTTGCCGATCAATGCCAGCTCTTTTCCATGGCGGCGCTTAACCTCCTTGATGTCCATCGCCTTGGGCTCGATGGGGTGCAGCGCATCCACGCCCAGGGCGATGAGATCGGGAATCACCTCCCAGAGCCGGCCGTCGGTGTGATACATGAACGGCATCCCCGCGCGGTGGACGATCCCGGCCATTTCCTCCATGTGCGGAAAGAGGTATTTCCGGTACACCGCTGGCGAAACCATGAACGACTCGGTGTAGGCCAGATCGTCGCCGTACCAGACGGCGATGAGGCCGGGTTGCTTGATGACACGTTTGAGCACCGCGATCTGGATCGCCGAAATCCGGCGGAACAACTCGGCGATCAGTTCGGGGTCTTCGCTCAGGGCCATGCAAAACCGCTCGAAGCCGAGCAGCATCCAGGCGCGGGTGAAGATGCCGCCGACACCCGAGATCAGGCCCATGCCCGCCGGCAGGTGCTGCGCCGTCTCCGTCAACGGCTGGTAGTACGCTTCGCAAGCCGGATCGGGCCACGAGTAGCCGTCCAGGTCGGCCATGGTCTGGATCACGCCGGCCTCGGTCATCGGCACGCTCTTCTCTTCGCGCTCCTCGGTTTGTTCATACTTGGGCTGGCCGGTGGTCATGTTGCCGGGCATGGTGTGCGGGAACTCGTAGGCCGGCCGCAGGTAGATGTAGTCGTAGCCGGCGCGGTACCAGAACTCGACATCGTCCGCGACGCTGCGCACCGGCCGGCCGAGCAGTTTCGCCTTGATGGGCGGGTCTACGCCCAGTTCGGCGATCGGCACCCGGTCGGGTTCCACGTGTCGTATCGTGGTCAATAGGCGCCGGTAGTCCGGCGCTGGCATCCATTCTGGGCGGTTCATCATTATGTTTTCCTTACTATTGTCGAGACTTGGGCTATGGCCGTGGTTGTTGTCTCTCTTACTCGCCCCCCGGCAGGTTGTGCTTCTTCAGGAACTGATGCATCTCCAACAGGTTGATGGCGGCGCGGGGTGCTGAGTAATGGGCCCAGGCGTATTTATCAAGGCCACTCGAATGAATCGGCAAAGCCGTCCACCTCTCTATCAACGGGCGTGCGATTGTCAGCGCCTTGGCCAGGTAGATCGGGTTGCCGGTTGCCTCGTAGGCCTCACCGAATGCCTGGGCCACGCCGCCGCCGCTGAACCCGATCGGATGCATGTAATTGTCCTGTTCACACACCCCCTTCTCCCAATCGATGAACTTGGGCTCAACACGTCGCAGATACTCCGCAGCCATCTCCACGTACTTCAGATCTTTGTCCGCGCGGCCGAACAGACACATGGCGATCTCGACACCCGCCAGCGCGCCTTGGCTTCCGCCGGGCCCGGTTCGGGGCGGCACGTCCCAGAAGTGTGCCCGGTGGTCAAAGGTCTTCACCTGGTTGTCCAGTATCCACTGGAACGCACGATCGGCAGCCGGCACGAAGTCCCGGATGCCGTATTGCGTGGCGAGGCGATCGAGGAACAACACGGTCAGGGCCGGCGGATATTCGCCACCGTCCTTCAGTGGCCCTCCCGTCTTGGTATTCTTCAGTGGCTCTCCCGTCTTCGCATTGGAAAAATAGGGCCAGCCTCCCGACGGAAGTTGCGTGTCGGCGTACGCCTTGGCCAGACGTTTGGCCGCATCCAGGTATTTCTGATCCTGAGTGGCATCATACACGTTCAGATAGGCAAACCCTGGTTCGCAGACCATGCAGTCCTGCATCATCTCATAGCGCGCGGCGCTGCGCGTGTGCATGTCGGCCAGCCATTCCTCGAAACTCTTCTCGCCGGACAGGTAGCCCTTCCAGTGCGGCCCCAGGTCCCTGAGCATGTTCGCATACGATCCGTACTTCCAGTCCGCCGGATTCGAACAGGCGATCACCGTATCCATGGCGTTTCGCGCGGTTCTCAACGCGATGGCCTTCTCCTGCGGATCCTGGGCCTCGCGAGCCAGGAGGGACGCGGACGAGGCGATCCATATTCCGGCGGCCACAAAGGTCGGTTCGATGCCGGCGAAAAGCTTGGCCAGTTCCGGGTCGCGTTTGGCTTCGATGGGCAAACGGTGGTCCCGGTAGAATGTGTACTGCAGTTTCAACCCATCGGCCATCGAACGCCGGATGGCCTCCATCGCCCCTTCCCGCACACCGACCTTGGCCTTCCCGAACGGGTCGGTCCATTCATGGCGCTTGCTGAAGAAACTCTCCTGCGGCGCGGCGGCGATCGGCTTGCCGCCCTTGGCGTCCAGCCCCTCGACGACTACCCGCAGCCACGTGCCGTTCGAGAGTGGCAGGTCATTCCACACCGGCAGCAAAGAGGCGGATGGCTCCGCGGCCTCGAACATCCAGAACTTCCCGCCAACCAGTGTCTTGCGATTTTTGTCCAAGTGCGTGACGGTGAATCGGTACTGCTTGGCGCCCTCAACGGCCTGGAATGCGAACCGCGGGGCGCAGAACTGACTCTCTCCGTGGACGCCGGGAGTAAGGGGCTTGGCGTATTCCGCCACCGCCCCCGCGCCCAGTTTCACCCAATCGAGCTTCGACCAGTCGGGTTTCGCGTTGCTGGTCTCAGCGGCTGGCGTTGCCGGCTTCTCGGCCGCCGAGGCCGTTGCCAGAGTCAAGCCCAGTCCGAGGAGTACTGCGACTGACGTTGCCTTGGTGATGAAGTTCATGGAGTTCTCCTTGTGGCTCCTGCCAGGGTTGGGGTTGCTGTTACTTCGATAAATCAAGCCAGACGATCTCGCTGGCGTTGGGACCCATGGTGATGTTCATGCCCTCGTCCATGAGTTGGGCGCCGGTCATCTCGCCGCTCTTGTCCTTGGCGTCCTCGAAGGTCAGTTGATAGGTCTTGTTGCGATCCAGGCCCTTCAACTTGACGACCTGGGAAGCCGGACCGCCGTTTTGCCAGAGCAGGACCGATCCCTTGTTGATGAAGGTGTTGTAGTACTGGATCCCGAACCACTGGTTCTTCACATTCTTCATCAGCGGCGGCAGGATCCGATAGACGTCGGCCCCGCGCAGGATGGGCCGTTGCCGGGTGTTGTACAGATGGAAGACCCGTTTGACGCGTTCGTTGGCGAGGTCTGACATCGGCTTGTCCTGGTTGTACAGCGACAGCAGGACGAACCAAGCAACTGCCCCCGAATGTTCGCCACGTCTTCGAACAGATGGTTGTAGTCGCTTCTCAACTGGATCGGACACATCAGATACGACCAGGCGTAGACATGCCTGAAGAAGGGCCCCAAATCGGAAACATCGCTGTGCGTCATCCACGTCATGCGCCGGAAGACATCCAACGTCCGGATGTTTCCCCCGTTGCTGCAGTTCTCATACTTGATGCCGTGCTTCCGGTAGAGCGAATCAATCTTCCGGTTGAAGTCCATGAACGAACGGTAGTCGTTCACGAAGAATGGCGGCCCGGCGCCGTAATCATCCGTCCGGTAGTAGTTGAACTTGGACTTGTTCCACTGCGCGACCAGTTCTTCTTCGGTCCGCCGGCCGTTCCAGTACAGGCACAATTCCAGTCCATTGGCACGGCACACTTCGCCCAGCTCGGCGCTCTTGGCGTGGCCCGTTTTCATGTGCCAGGCGTCGGTCTTCCAGAGTTTCACCCCCCAGTCGGCGTAGTTGCGGGTCTTGATCCATTCGATGTAGAGATCCGGACGGGCGTCCGTTTTGGCGGAGTATTCACAGGTGCCGATCGGCGGATCGGTGGGTGTCTCGTACAGGCTGCGGGTGATCTCGTAAGTCCAGAACCAGCGCCGGAACCGATTGGCGCCGTCGTCCTCGTCGCCCCGGTAGGCCAGGATCATGAAGCCCGGGCAACGGAACGTCTCGCCGGCCGCCGTGGCGGTATTCTTGATGCCGGCCGCCCACCAGCGGCTGGCGACCTGGTTGCCGGAAATAGTTGAGGCAAACTGCCCGCACCCGTAGTCGTACGCCAGATAGATGCCATGTGCCTTGCCGACCTGCATCATCTGGTAGGGCAGCGGATTCCCCTCTCCGTGGCCGAGCTTGCCGCTGGGCACGGGAAACAGACGGGGTGGCTGGTCGGCCACGACCGCCAGGTTCGCGGCCACCAGATCCGCATCGGCAAATGAGACCGCGCCCGTACTGTCGTTTCTGATCGTCGGTTGATGTTCCACCGGCCCCACGCCCGGTCTTGCCCGCCAGACTGACTTTAGTTCCAGGGCCGGATCAGCGTTGGTGAACCGCAAGGTCAGCGTTGTGCCGTTCTTGTCCGCCGCCGTGGTCGCCTCGCGAAAGCTCCAGGCCAGCGGCCGCGGCGCGGTTCCCACGACCACCTGCGCCAGAAGGGGGACCTCCGAAGGCTTGGGCGTCCAGTTCCAGCCCTGGGCCGGATTCTTCAACTCGTCGATGAAGAGTTTGTTGTCGCGGACCGCCAGGACCAGGTGCGTATCGTCGGTCTTCAGCGTCCAGACGTTCTCCGCCGCCGAAGCCGTGATGCCAATGAAGGCCGAGGCCAGAATCGTTGCCACCGCCGTTAGACATGCTGTGTACTGTTTCATCATTTTGCTCCTTTCTTGTTTCTCACAACCACCCGACGCTTATTCCGACATCGCCGGCAAGCCCGCGCAAAGCATCACGGACGTCGTCTGGCAGGTTCATCCCCGCCGACAGCGCCGCCTTCAGCTTCTCCGTCTCGATCTCGCCGGGTAGATAGATGCGGTCGGAACCCTTCGCCAGCGCCGAACCGCGAATCCGCCGGATCATCTCGTCCATCCGCTTCTTGAAGTCCGCGATGGGGAGCATGGCCCCGACGTCCATCGCGACAAAGGCGTACCCATGGCCGGTCGGTTCGGAGATCGGTCCGACGTTCCAACTGACGATATCTGCGAGCATCTTCGCGCCTGACACCAGCGCCGAGAACGTCTCGACCATGAGGGCGAGTCCATACCCCTTGTGCCCGGCCATCGGCATGAGGCAGGCGTGAGCCGGGTACAGCGACGGATCGGTGGTGGGCAGGCCGTCCTCGCCGGCGATCCAGGTGTCGGGGATCGGTTTGCCAGCCTCAGCGGCGGCGTTGATCTTGCCGGCGGCGACGGTGCTCAGGGCCATGTCGAGCATGAGCGGCCTTTCCTCGCCCGCCGGCGCGGCATAGGCCAAGGGGTTGTTCCCCACGATCTTGCCCCGGCCGCCGGGCACGGTCATGTTGGCGTCGGCATTGCCCATAGCCAGGCCTACCATGTCGTGCTTGACCGCAAGTTGCGCGTAGTAGCCGGCGGCGCCGAAGTGGCAGCCATTCCGCACGCTGACGAAACCGATACCGGCGCCCCTGGCCTTGGCGACGGCGACTTCCATGGCCCGGCACGCGGAAACCATGCCCAGCGCATTGTCGCCATCCAGCACCGCCCAGGCCGGGCCTTCCTTGATCACATGGGGCACACCCTGCGCTTTAAGGCCGCCGGCCCGCATCCGTTTGAGATAGAGCCGGAGCAACTTGGTCCCGTGGGTATGCACGCCCCACAGGTCCGTTGTCACGAGGACATCGGAGGCGAGGCGCGCATCTTTCTCGGTCATGCCGCACCGGCACATGGCCTCAACGCAGAACCGGTCGAGTTGGTCACGGGACACGGGGAAGGGTCTGGTCGCACAACGAGTCACCGGAGTCTCCTTACTTCCCCACTCTTGCATTCTGGCACTACGAATAGCACAGTAAGCTATCAAGAGTCTTCCCGATAAAGGCACGTTTTCTTCCAGGATTGCAACCTATGGCGATGAGACATAGACACATCGAGGACGTCGAGTTCCAGGACCCTGGCTTTTCCGCCATCTGCGGTAAACCAAACCCGAAGGTTGCCCACCGTCACGACGATCTTGAGTTGGCTGTCAATGAGCATGCGGGGGGTGTTGCATTGTTTGGCGGGCAGAGAGTCACCTTCATTCCCGAACATCTGGTGGTCATGTGGGGGGCGATGCCGCATAAGCCCCTGGAGGCGGACCCTGCCTGCGTCGTCTACGGCATTCGCGTGCCGATGCACTGGGTTCTGCAATGGAAACTGCCTGACGCCTTGATCCGGCGGCTGCTCAACTTCGACGTGATCATGGACCGCGGACGCGAATCGCCCTGCTCGGATCTCGCACTGCTCAAGAACTGGGTTCTCCTGATGCAAAGTGGCCGGCGGGAAGACCGGGAGATCGTCCTGCTCGAAGTTCACGCGCGTCTACTGCGGCTTGCCGATACGCTCGTCACTGCGGACGGCCAGTCAACGCTCGGCACCAGCGAACCGCAGGCCCGCCAAACCGCCGAATTCGGGTTGTTCGAGCAGATTCTCCGGATCGTCTCCGAACGCTACCGTGAATCCCTGAGCATTGCGGACATCGCCCGTACACTGCGCGTAAGCCGGACCCACGTCATGCGGCAGTTTCGGAAGATCGCGGGCATCACCCTGCTCGAGTACCTCACCCAGCGCCGCGTGTCGTGCGCCCAGCGGATGATGGTCACCACCGACGAGAAGATCCTCGACATCGCGCTGGCATCCGGCTTCGGCTCGCTGGGCCAGTTCTACGCCTGTTTCAAGCGCATCACCGGCCAGTCCCCGGCGCGCTACCGCCGTGCCCTGCGCCGGTGAGATGGGATTGTTAGGCCGGCGATCTCGGTGTCGCATTGACAGGCAGTTGCATCGATTCCAGCACCGGCCGCCGGGGATAACATGCACCGCGCCGATTCGCACCGTTGCGCGGGCAGTTTGGGGCCCTAATGGTGCGCTCTCATGGGGTTGCTGCAACAACCTCAAACGGCACCGCCGGCAGCAGGCCCACCGGCACGCGGCGCTTGGCCGGCTTGGCGGTTTGCGTCGTCGGCGGCGGGGTGCGCTCGTAAAGCCCGGTCAGCAGCAGGTTGCCTTTCAAACCGGGCTTGACCTTGGCATCGCACAGCAGCGTGACATGCACGCCCTCGTCGTCGGCCGTCGCCCCGGCGACGGTGATGCCCTCGGGAGGGTCGCTCAGTTGAAACTCGAAGCGGTCGTCGCTGCGCGAGGAGGGAATCTCCACGTGCAGGAGTACATTGCCCCCGGCGGGAACCAGCAGCGGCATCGCGCTGAGCAGGCGTATACCTGTGGCCGACGACCCCTGGCCAAACACGGTGAGCATCAGGTGTTCGGCCGGTACCAGGTGCCGATAGCTGAACGCCTGGGTCAGGTCGTCGGCCGGCACGGCCGTGCGCACCACCTTCTGACCGGCGATGCTGGCGGTGCCCTGCAGTGTCAGGCTCACCGACTGCTTCAGCGCCTCCACGGGCGCTGTGAGGCTGAGGCGCACCTTGTCTTGTCCGGCCGGAATCCTGGCGCCACTGAGCACACAGCCGGACGGTGCATCCTTCAGGGACAGTTCGATCTCGCCCTCAAAACCATCGCGGCGCAGAGCATGGACGGTCAGCGGCACGGTGGCGCCCGTGCGCGCACTCAAGGCCGAGGTGGCCGTGCGCAGTTCAAAGTCCGGGCGGGCGTCGCCGATGCGCAGGCGATAGCCATATTCCGGCCCGCCGGCTCCCTGGGTGTCGCCAACGTGGACGTAATAATCGCCGTCGGCCGGCAGCGTCGCCATCAGCAGCGAGTCGGCATGATGTGTGGTCAGGGCGGCCGCCTTGTCTTCAAAATCGTCATTGGCCGCCAGTTGCTTGCCCTTGGCGTCGGTAAGGCGCAGGAATGAATCCAGCGGCGAGCCCAGCCGCCGCGCGATCACCTCGGCCACGAATTTCTGTCCCGCCAGGCCGCGAAAGCGATAGATGTCCCAGTCGCCGGGGCGGTCGATCCGGCCGTTAATGATGGCCGCCCCGATGATGTGCTGGGCCCGGGAGGTCTGGTCGTTGGGCTCCTGCTCCATCACCTCGTGCAGCGTGCCCACGGCAAAGGGCAGGGCGTTGGACCGCAGAAGCCCGCTGTCGACGCTGATCTGCGCCAGCCCCGGCCGGCTGGTGGGTGCCATCAGCCGCGAAGTGCTCAGGTTCCAGCCGCGCAGTTCCACGGGCACCGTGGTTCCCTGGCTGCCGCCCAAGGGGAAGATGCTGGTGATAAACGGAATCTCGCCGATGGTGATGCGATAGACGAAGTCCTCGCGGCCGCGATAGATCGAGTCGTGGATCAGCAGGGTGTATTCGCCGTCGGCGGCCACCTCGTAATACAAAACCGGGTCGGGATTAAAGCGAAAATCGTCGGCGAAGGCGACTTCTTTGCCATTGGCATCCCGCAGCGACACCACGGCCTGGAACCAGCCCGGCACCGCGTCGGCCATGTAGGGAACCAGTTCCCGGGCGCTCGTGGCGATGACCAGGCGCTGGCCGCGCTTGGCCTGGAAGCGATAGTAATTGATCTCGCCGGGCATGATCTGCCCATTGAGGACCGCTGGCAACGTCGTCGAGGCCACGCGCTTCGGCGGCGGCCAGTTGGGTTCGCGCCGGCCGGGCGGCGGCGGTGGCGGGGGGCCTTCGGTAAGTTCATTGAACTGCCCGATGTGGAACACGCGCGGGTTGGACACGCCGCCGCGCCCGACCAGGCGCAGTTCCCGGATGCCCAGCTCGGCCTGGCTGTCCACGGTCACTTTCAGCAGCACGGTCTCAGCGATGGCCGGAGTGGTCCGGCGCAACTGGCCGTAGCTGATGCGTTTTCTGGCCTCGGCCAGCGCCGCCTCGTCCGCCTTGGTCCAGACGACCTTGGGCTTGATGGCCAGCGGAGGCTTGGGACGCGGGCGCAGCACCGGAAGTGGCGGCAGCGGTTTTTGCTTGGGCGCAGCGGGAAGGGCCGCGGGCTTGACGGGGACTGTGGCCGGACGGGTGGTGCCTTTCTGTCGCTCGCGCTGGAGCTGCGCGGCCCGCTCTCGCTGAAGCTGCTGCTGCTTGATCCGCTCCACCTCGCGCATCCACTGGCGCTCTTCCTCGCGGCGCCGGTTGAGTTCCTCGCGGCGGGCCTTCTCCAGTTCCGTCAGCTTGGCTTTTTCAGCCTCCCAGCGTTCCAGGTCGTCCTCGTATTTCTCCTCGAGGTCCGCCATGAGACGGTTGATGCGCACGGTCTCCCGGATGGCGTCCTCTTTCTTTTTCTCCAGATCGCGAAGCTTGGTGCGCAGCAGATTGAACTGCTGCGCCGACATCGGCCGCATATGCAGGATAACCTGGGCCGTGACGCCGCTGCCGCTGAACTCGGCGGTTTTGACGCCTTCGAGGCTGCGACCGCCCACGGCCACCTCCACGGTGCCGCCGCGCTGCGCCCCGGCCGGATAGACATAGCCGGTGCGCGGTGTCTCCTGGGCGCCGGCTTGTGGTGCCGGCAGCGCCATCAGCAAAATCACCAGGCACAGCAGTCGCCGCATGGCGGTTTCCCCGCGTCGGGTTCTCCTGGCTACATCAACTCCGTGAGGCGGCCGCCCAGCGGAATCTTGTCGTCCGGGCCCGGCGTGATGCGAGCCGGCGCTCCATTGGGGTTCGGCAAGGTGCCGTTGGGGTCAATGCCCAGCATTTCGTAAATGCTGCCGATCAGATCCGCCGGATACACCGGGCGGTTGCGCACATGCTCGCCACGGGCATCGGATTCGCCCACCACGTATCCACCGCGGAAGCCGCCGCCGGCCAGCACCGCGCTGAAGCATCGGCCGAAATGATCGCGGCCGCCATCCCAGGGCGGCTGCCAGTTGATGCGTGGCGTGCGGCCGAATTCACCACTCCACCAGACGATGGTGCTGTCCAGCAGCCCGCGGTCCGACAAATCCTGGAGCAAGGCGGCCATCCCGCGATCCATGGCCGGCAGCTTCTGCCGCATGGCGTTGAAGTGGCCCTTGTGGGTGTCCCAGCCGCCGTAGTTAATGGTGATGTAGGGGAAGCCGCGTTCCACCAGGCGCCGCGCCAGCAGGCACGATTGGCCGAAGGTATTGCGGCCGTAGACGTTGCGCATGCCGTCGGACTCCTCGGTGAGATCAAAAACCTTGCCCTCGTCGCCCAGGATCAGGTCATAGGCGCGTTTTTCGGTCTCGGCGAGGTTGGCCAGTTGCGGGTCGTCGCCCACCGCGCGTTCCAGGGTGTTCAACTCGCTCAGCAAGCGGCGTCGATCCTCCTGGCGCTGGCGCGTCATGCCTTGGCCGATGATGCCCTCGACCGTGAACTTGGCCGCCGACGGATCCCCGCCGGTAGCGAAGGGTTTATGCCGGGGTCCGAGGAATCCGGATTCCGAAAAGCGCCCCTGGGGCTGGGTCAGCACGATGTAGGGCGGAATCAGCCCCTTGAAGCCCGCATCGTAACCCTTGAACAGCGACACCACCGCGCCCACCGACGGATAGACCAGGCGCTCACCGGCCGGTCGGCCGGTCTGCACGTAATAGGCGGCCGTCTCGTGGCCGTTATTACCGTGGGTCATGCTGCGGATGATCGAGTATTTGTCGGCCTGCTGCGCCAGCAGCGGCAGCAACTGCCCGATCCGAATGCCATCGATGCTGGTGTTCTGCGGGCTGGTAAACGGGCCGCAGTAGTCGTTGCCGGCATCGGGCTTGGGGTCGAAGGTGTCGATATGGCAGGGCCCGCCCCACAGCCAGATTTGAATGACGGATCTGGCTTTGCCCTTGGCCAGTGCCGGTCGGGTGGCCGGGGCTGCCGCCGGGCGCGAGGTCGGCAGCACCGGCACCGTGGTCGCCGGCCGGGTGGCCAGCCCCGTCGTCGGCGACTGGGCATGGACCATGATGTTCTCGGCCAGCAGCAGGCCTGTAGCCCCCAGCAGTCCACGGCGAATCGCCTCGCGGCGGGACAATTCTGGATCATGCATGGCGTCACCTCGTTCAGTGTCGGTAGAGGAATTCGGCGCTGTTGATCAGCGCCCAGGCCACATCGATCAGGGCCTCGCGGCCACGAATCTCGGTCGTCTCAGCATGGTTTTCAATGGCCGCCAGTTCGTTGTCGGTCGGCCAACGCGAGAGAATCGTCAAATAGAGTTCCGTCACCACCGCCCGGCGTCCGCCCTTGGTGTCCAAAACCGCCTGCAGCTTCTTGCCCTGCGTGAGCTTGCGCTGAATATGAGTTGAATTCAGCAGATGCAGGCGCTGCGACGGCGAGAAGCGGCTGTTGCGCTCCAGTTCCAGGCCGGTATCGCGCGGCGAGCGGCCAAAAAGCTCCAGGAAGCTGCTGCTGATACTGGCATCGGCCAGGGCGATGGTACGCTGCTCCTCGGGAATAAACGTGAAGGGCTCGGGGATGGGGCTGGTGTAGCGCTCGCTGGTGCCGGTGATCTGGCAGAGGGCGTCGATCAGGACTTCGGCCTCCATGCGACGCACCGGGTAAAAGGCGAAGTGGGCCGGCGCCAGCTTGTGTTTGCTGTGCGGCACCGAAGAAAGCTGATAGGTCTGCGAATTAAGAACCAGCCGGAAAAATTGCTTCAGGTCGTACTTGTTCTCGATCAGTAACCGCTCCAGCACGGCCAGCAGTTGCGGGTTGCTGGGCGGGTTGTCCGGACGGATATCGTCGGGCTCGTGGATCACGCCCCGGCCGACCAGCCACGACCAGGCGCGATTGGCGATGTTACGCGTGAACCACGGGTTGGTCGGCGTGATCAGCCAGTCGGCAAAGACCACGCGCGGGTCCTGGTCGTCGGTCAGCTTTGCTGGGGTTCCGTCGGGAAAAATGGCCGCGGTCGGCAGCGGCTTGGTGAAGTCGAAAAAGACGATTTCCTCTTTCCACTCGAGGGTGGACTTGTAGCCGATACGGCAAAAGAAGCCCGCCATCCCCTCAAGCTGCTCCTTGCTCCAGGTGCGCTGGCCCATGAGGGTCAGCCCCACCGCCTGGGCCAGGGACGGCGGATCCTTGGCCTGCACCGCGCGGTAGAAGTTCACCGGAGGCACGCGGAAGTTGCTGCCGCTGGAGGTTAGCAGCTTGCGCGCCAACTGGTCATAGGGCAGGTTGTCACTGACGCATTGCCAGATCCACTTGTGATAGGCCTGCACTGCGTTGGGCCAGAGATTGATGGGGAACTCAGCCTTGACGCGCAGCAGGTCGGCCCACTTCATCGACCAGTAATCGGCGAACTCCGGGCGCTCCAGGAGCTGGTCAATCAGCAGGCGGCGTTTCTGGGGATCTTTGCTTTCCAGGAAGCTGCGCACCTCGCGGGCGGTGGGCAGCGTACCGATCAGATCCAGAAATACACGGCGGACAAATACGCCATCGGAACAGCATCCGGACGGCTGGATGCCAAGCTGCTTGAGTTGATCCTGAACCGCGCGGTCGATCGCGCCGGCCGGAGCGACATGCAGCGGCTGCTCAAAGGGACTGGGGCTGGGGAGGGTGGCGGGTGCGGCGACGAGGGTACTACAGAACAAGAGCAGCCATGACAGCGCTGGCGACGCTCTGGGCATAGCCTTTCTCCATTGCCGCCTAAACTATACCACCGCGGGCACAATGACGTTGCGGCCCGCGAAAGATTCGCTTACTCGACGGTGACCCGCACCTTGTGCACCTGGCCGTCGCCCTGCGGGCGGATGTAGGGGTCGGGCAGCTTCTTGCCGTCAAGGTACACCGTCACCTTACCCTTCTGAACGCCCAAAGGCTTGGAAATATTGATCTGATAAGTCGCCCCGCGGTATTGGCGGGTCATGCTGGCGCTGGTCCACTGGCTGGGGAGGCAGGGGTCGATCAGCAGGCCCTCCAGTTCAGGCCGAATGCCCAGCATCCATTCCCATACGACAATAAGTGTCCAGGCCGCCGTGCCGGTGGCCCAGGAGTGTGATCCTTCGCCGGGCCGATGCGACTCGGGGGCATAGATGAACTGACAGGCCGCGTAGGGTTCGATGCGATAGAGGTCGGGGTCGGCCTCGTGGCGCGTGGTGGGGCTCATCTTGCGCAGGATTTCGTAGGCCTTGTCGGCCCGGCCGCCATAACACTCGGCCCAGATGCGCCAGCGGCTGCTGTGCCCGAAAATGGCCCCGTTTTCCTTGGTGCCCGGATAAAAGCGGCTGATGATGCCGGCCCGGGGCTCGGGCCGGCCAAAGGGCGGATAGAACGTATAGCTGCCCAGCTCGTGATCCAGATATTTGTCGAAGCTGGCATAGATCTTCTGGCGGCGCTCGGGCGACGCCACGCCGGAAACGATGGCGAAGCTGTTGGGGTTGGACCAGATCTTACCGAACTCGTTGTCCTTGGTCCCCAAAATCCAGCCGCTGTCATGCATGGCCCGCTGGTACCAGTCGCCGTCCCAGGCGATCTCGTTGACGGTCTTTTCGAGCTGGTCAAGCCTCTGCTTGTACTCGGCCAGCTTCGGCTCGTCCTTCATGTGCTGCATGCAGGTAAAGAACTCGCGGATGCAGTAGATGGCCCAGCAGGCGAGCATCACGCTGTCACCCTTGCGGCCGTTGCCGACCTGGTCCAGGGCATCATTCCAGTCGGCCTTGAGGATCAGCGGCAGTCCGCGCTGGCTGAACATGCGGAAGAAGAAGTCCAGCCCGCGAATGACGTGGGCATAAATGGTGTCGGTCTTATCGCTGGCGCCGCCCTCGACGCGCACATAGGGGGTTACTTCTTCCAGGATGCTGTAGTCGCCGGTTTCGCGCACATACTTGGCCAGCAGGAAGCAGGGGTTGATCGGGTCGTCGCTGTGGAAGGTGCGCGTGCCCATGTAGGAGACAAAGTTGCCGCCGTGGGCCCAGTCGCCGTCTTCGAATTGCCAGATGAAGATGCGCTTCTTCATGTGGTCGCGCACCCACTTGGGGTCGGCCGGCAGCACGCTGACCGCATCCTGACAGGCGTCGCGCACGCCGAAGTTGTAGATGCCGAAGTAGCAATAACCGGTGTTGCGGTTCCACCAGGAAAGGTTGGTCCCCTGGTACTTGTACCAGTAGTTGACCAGTCGATCGACGTCGGCGTCCGGCGTGCGGATGCCGGGCGTGGAGACGATGCGCTGCCAGTAGGCCTGATTGTTCTCGAACGCCGCCTGGGCCTTTTCGACGCTGAGGTATTTGTTGGTCAGGGCCGAGGCATCGGTGCTCTGGGCGGGCACGGCGCCGAAGACCACCGCGTACTGCACGCTTTGGCCGGGCTCCAGCTCGAACCGATGTTGCAGGGCTTCGCAGGCATCGCGGCCGTGGCCGATATCGCTGCGCAGCTTGCCGCTGTCCATGGCCTGGGGGTTGGCCAGGTCGCGATAGGCGCCGATGAATTCATAGCGGTCGCCTTCGTATCCCGTGACCGGCGCCGACGAGGCCAGGAACACCGCCTTGTCGAAGGGAATGTTGTTGCCTTCGCTGTTGCAGGCCTGCCAGCCGCCGATGTACTTGATCCACTGCGCGCTGCGGGTGTAGATCACCCCGTCCTTGTATTCCTGCCGGTTGAACAGCAGGTAAAACTCGCGCCAACTGGTGTCCTCAAACCAGTTGCCCAAGGCCACCTCGACGTAGTTGGTGGCGCTGAGGATGCGCCGCTGCTTGGATTTGTTGGTGAGCTTCACCTGCCAGATCAGACAGGGATCGCCCACATCCTCGCCGGTGAAGTTGCCCGCATCGGGCATGGGCGTGAAGTAGGTGATGCTGGCCTCGATGCCCTGGTTGCGGCTGACGATCCGGTTATAGCCCAGGCCGATGTGGCACTTCCAACTGGTGAGTTTCCTGGTCGGTGGATAGCCGTTGGCGCACCACCACTTGCCGGTTTGCTCGTCGCGCAGATAGACGAACTTGCCCACCGTATCGCGGGGAACGCCGTCGATGTGCCAGCGCGACATGCGGCTGACCGTGGGATTGCCCAAAAACGAGTAGCCGCCGCCCAGGTGCGAGGCCACGTAGCACCAGGCTCCGTTGCTCAGCACGTTCATCCAGGGCCGGTCCAGCAGCGGCCGGGTGAGGATGAATTCCTTGCCATCACGCGAAAAATTACCGCAGTTCGTGGGTTTCATGGTGGGGACACACTCTAGGGAACCTCAGGCGCCTTTCAAGACAGGGGACGAATCCGGCCGCAGCACTTCCATGAAGGTGCGGAAGCGCAGCTCCTCAAAAGTGCGCGGCACCTCGTGCTTGTGATAGGGGTAGATTTCCATCTGCTTGGCCGCGGAAATGTGGTTGTAAACACCAAAGATCGTGCTGGGCGGGCAGATGTCGTCCCAGAGACAGTTCAGCACCAGGGTCCGACACCTGATCCACGGCGCCAGGTTGAGGTTGTCGCAATAACTGAGCGTGCGGAAGCATTGGTCGCTCAGGTCGGGAAAGTTCCTGAGGAAGCCGCTGATTTCCAGATAGGGCCCGGCCGGCGTCACCTGCACCGCGCGTCGGTAGTCGCAGAGGTAGGGGATGTCGGCGATGGCCAGGATTGGCCGCTCCGACAGCGCCGCCACCGCCAGCGTCAATCCGCCGCCCTGACTGGTACCGGTGATGGCCAGTCGCTGCGGGTCTACCTCGTCGCGCCGGGCCAGGACCTCCAGCGCCCGAACGGCATCCGCATAGGCCAGGCGGTAGTAGTATTCGCGAGGGTTGCGGATGCCCAGCGTCATCCAGCCGGAGTGGTGGCCTTCGCTGTAGACCATGGCATCCTGCGACTGGCCGTTTTGTCCGCGGCAATCGAGGCTCAGCACGCAGATGCCCTGTGAAGCCCAGGCGATCAGTTCCACCGGCCGAGGGGCGCGCCCGCTGTAGCCGTGATAAACGCAGATGCCGGGGAATGTCCCGCGCTGCGTCGGGCGCATGTACCAGCCGGCCAGTCGTCCGGCCTTATAGCCATCGAAGCGCACGGCAAAGGCCTCGACGTTGTTGGCCGGCAAATCGAAGGGAATCAACTCGGCATTAAGGGGCTGCTTGAGGGCTTCGGCGAGGGTGCTTTTCCAGAATTCCTCGAAGTCGGCTTCGCGATAGAGCGAGGGCTTGTACTGCCGCATTTGCTCCAGCGGCATGTCGATGGACGGCATGGTGTTACTCCGTTAAAGAAGGCCAAAGCATAGCGGCAACCCACCCGGCAGGCGAGAGCAGGGCCCATGCAGGGCTGTAGGGGCCTGCCAATAAATCTGGGCAGGAGCGTCGGAGGTTCAGCGGGTGACGCCAATGGTTCAGAGAGCGCGACGCCTCGACGCCGCGACGGCAATCGCGACGCCCTTTCCAACTCGGCATGGAGAACAGGCGGGCCAAGCTGGAGCTTGGCGATCCCGGGTCTGGGAACGCTCCTGCTCGCCCAGCACAATCGGCCCCGATGGTGTTTTCACAAATTCGCCCGCCCCAAAGCTGTGCGCTGCCGGCGGCCGTCGGCATATCCTGGTCGGCCGGCTCTTGCTTCTTGCGGAGCAGCGCCGGAACATACCGATGGTGTCCTGGGCCGCTCCATTCGGCAGGCTGCGGCGAGACGCCAGCTTAGGCCCGGGGAGGTGCGAATAGGGAAACAACAACTCGCCACGCCTTATAAACCGATCTGGTCCGCAGACTCCTGACATGAAACACTGGCTCTTGAACATCTTCTCGGCCCTGTCGCTGGTCCTGTGCGTGGCGACGGCGGGGTTGTGGATGCGGAGTTGCTGGGTGGGCGAAGAGATCTGGCAGAATGTGGGCGCCCGCCACGTTGGATGCTCGCTGGCCATGGGAACCATCAGCCTGCATTGGCAAAGAATCAGCGGCGGCGAGTTTTCGCAACCGACCGAATCATTCATACAGCGCGAGCGATGGCCGCTGACGGATGCACCAGAGGCGTTGCAAACCAGGTACTATGACTGGAAGCACTTCGCGCTCGTCTCGGAAGGTGCAGGTTTTGTCTTGCGCAAAGCCATGCCATCCGACGGCCCGTTGCACGAGTGGCGGATTTCCTGCGCGTGGATTTGGCTTCTGTCGCTTGCATTGCCCGCGTACTGGTTGTGGAGATGGGAAAAGCGTCGGATTCCGCAATCCTCGGCGGCGCCCAAGATGTGCGCCGTCAAGCGATGGGTGTTCACTCTGCTCTCTGGCGTCTTGCTGGGCATCTGCCTCGCCGCGGCCGCACTGTGGATTCGCAGCTACTGGCACAACGATCAATGGGGGTATTCCGGAGCCGCTGGAGGCTACTGGGGGCACGTACGCAATGGGAGCATCAGTGTGGGACGTGGTCAGTCGGCGCGATACCCCGATCTTAATCTGAGAAGCGAGTGGCGACTATTGGGGGTCTCGTATTTGGCGGCGGGGCCGGTAGAGGACCCAATGTGGTCGCTGGGCGTGGAATTCTGGACGCCCACCCTCGTGTTGGGCGTCCCTCCCACGACCTGGCTGTGGGTGATGTTTTGGCGCTGGCGTCGAGTGGCTCGCCGGCGCGCACGGGGCCTGTGCCTCACCTGCGGCTACGACTTGCGTGCCAGCGGCGAGCGGTGTCCCGAGTGCGGCACGCCAATCGCCGCGGACAGACAATAAGGGGCCGGGTGTCTAATGGCACTAAAATAGTTCCTAACTCTGCGCCATTACTGGACTTACTACATTTGCGCGATAAGTGGCCTCCTGCGATGATGTTGTTGTTGCTTGCTGACAACTCATCGAAAGGAGGCCAAGGATG
>Ga0209450_10000197_pt1 | contig 33351 bp, 18 predicted proteins | sample FrelakmetLWP11LW_FD_187149 | JGI IMG/M metagenome (GOLD analysis project Ga0209450, IMG submission 187149) | Freshwater lake sediment microbial communities from the University of Notre Dame, USA, for methane emissions studies - LWP11 LW (SPAdes)... | ecosystem: Environmental > Aquatic >...
CTTCCTGCCATTCCAAAGCTTTCTCGTAGCCTTCGCGTGTATACATCCAGAATGCACCGGCAACAGTTGAGCCGACACGTTCAGCAGCAAGAATTGAATATTCATAACCATGAATACCTGCCATTTCCATCTTTTTAGATATATTCTGGAATGACCAGTTACCTGAATAGTTTATATTCACACTCTCAGTTTTTGCTCCCTTCCTGGTTGTGATCAGAATAACTCCGAAAGCGCCTTTTGCACCATAAATTGAAGATGATGCGGCATCCTTCAACACCGAAATGGTTTCAATATCATTCGGATTTAAGAGCTGGATGGAAGGGATTTCAACGTTATCAACCAGAATCAGTGGCGAAGAACCGCCCTGCATTGATCCAAACTGACCACGAATCTTCATAATGGGATCAGATCCTAATTCACCGCTGGGGACAATAACTGTCAGCCCAGGGGTGCTTCCCTGAAGCCCGCGGCCAACGTCAGCAATAGGCCTGGCCTCAAGTATTTTTGTATCAACTGTGGATACAGCACCGGTCAGGTTCGCCCTCCTCTGGGTTCCGTATCCAACAACAACAACTTCACCCAGAGCTTCAACATCGGGTGCAAGATTGACTGAGTAAGTACCACCTGGTCTGACATCGATGGTTGTGGTTTTATACCCGATGAAGGAGATTTGCACTTGCGTTGCGCCCGCAGGGAGCATAAGGGTAAATTTCCCGGCAACATCTGTTATAGTCCCGGTACTTGTACCAGGAACAGAAACGTTTGCCCCTATCACAGGCTGGTTATTGGAGTTGTCAATAACCGTTCCGGAAATGCTTTGCTGTCCGAACGCCGTAGTGGTGAACAGCAAACAAAGCAGGGCAAGAAAGAACGATACTTTTTTACTTTTCATAGTTTAAGGATTAGTTGATTAAGTTACTTAGAACATATATAGTTAAATAATTATTTTATGCCCATAATTCTGCCACTGGTAAGGGTAAACCAACAAGTCAGATTACTGTCCGTGACCACTTTATTGACTGAAGAGTTGCCCGCTTTGTATTTCCAAATGATGTTCCCTGTTTCAGTATCCAGGGCTATCAATACTCCGTTTCTGGTCGCTGCAATCACCCTCCTGCCGTTGCAAGTTAAAGGACATGGATTGTGCTCATAACCGAATCCTGCATTTACTTTCCATTCAGTCTTAGGGAAAATATCCCTGGCAGAGACAGCTATCAGAGTATCATTCATAAGTTTTGCAAATACAAGTGCCCCATCTCCGCTTTCTCCGATTGATTCTCTCACCTGGTGCCTGTTGGTCCGCCATATTTCTTTTCCAGTCATTATATCCAAGGCTGTCATATATCTGTCGGGGGCAACGATAAAAACCTTGCCACATGAACATACCGGATAAATATTACCAGGGGAATACAATTTCTGGGATTTTCCATTACTCCATTTCCACCTGAGGGTTCCCGAATTCTTATCAAGACAATATAAATAGGTATCCCATGCTCCGAATATTACCGACGATCCTGCTATAACCGGTTTACCCTGCATCAGACCAGAGACTCCGGGAAACTGCCAGTTGATCTTCCCTGTTTTAGCATCTATTTTGTAGAAACTGCGGTCACCTCCACCTATGTACACGCAATTATCTTCTGTCACCCCTTCCGACATGACAGGACGACCTGTTGCCACTTTCCACAATTGCCTGCCACTGGAAGGATTCAATCCGATAATTTCACCATCAACTGTACCTAGTACGATGACACCACCGCTTGATACCGGAGTTGAGTAAACAGGCCCCCTGATTCTTGTCTGCCACAAAAACTTGCCGGAACGGATTGCAATTGCCTTAATATAGCCGGCACTATTGCCATATACCAGTATTGTATCGTCCACAAGGCAGGGACCTGACAAAATCGAAGCACTATCATCCCATTGTCCAATTATTGCTCTGTCTGGATATTCCTGATTTATTTTATAATCAGGCATTGGAGAAACACCAAGACCTGAAAAAGCATCACTTTTTAAATAATTCAGTTTAAGTACAGGATCACCGTTCCCGATTACCGGGATCTTGTCATAAACAAAGACAGAGTCATTTGTCAGGTTTATTATATTGTATCCCGGTACTTCAGAATTGCCAGAAACCATCGCACGGCACATTATCCCTGGAATTCCATTGAAATTATGAATAGATAACCGATGTCCATGACCACAAAATGCAAGCCGGCATCCTGATGATTTCAGTATCTCAGTCACTTCTGGCCAATTGCTGAGGCCATCAGCAAGAGGATAGTGAGAAACAGAGATCAGGATATTACCTTCAGGTATCTTGGTCTTTAACTGGCGATCAAGCCACAGGAGGTCCTCCTGCTTCACAAAACCATCACCCATCTTCATGAATGGTCCTGTATTATAACCTACAAAAGTAAAACCATCATGGTTAAAGAAGAATCTGTCGTTTCCCCACAACTTATTAAAAGTAAGTCCCCCTGATTCCGACCAATTGGTCTCATGATTCCCGGGCAGGATATAAAGAGGCTTTTGCAGATTATCCAGGATGTTTTTCACGGCTATGAACTCTTCATCTGATCCTGCATTCGAAATATCACCTGCAACAACTACGAAATCAGTTTCGCCGCTGTTTATATCTTCGACAATTCTTCTGAGATTTAACTCTGAAGTTGTACCCGGGCTAAGATGTATATCAGCAAGAAGTGAAAAACAGGCACTTCTTTGTCCTGAAAGGCAGGATGCCGTGACAATAAAAAGTAAAAAGAGAATATGCAACATCCTTAAAAACAATATTTTATAGCTTGCATTTTTTCTCATTTGCTTTTTTAAACAAGAATTTCTGGTCATTCAGAAGTTGTAATACATCTTACAAATTTATTAAATGGAATAAAATTTTGCTACTTTTAATGGAATTTTTATTCATGATTTTTTCATAACCTTCCAACTATATGACATACAGAACATTAATAAGAAGCATAATAAATTTTGCACTCCTGTCGACTGTTTCTTGCTCCAATGTTGAAAGTCAGAAGGTCGAAACCGGCCTTGAAGTCCTTGCAAAAGAAAATTTCAGGGAGATACATGGTAAAAGAGTCGGACTGATCACAAATCCCACCGGAGTCGACAGCAATCTCAGGTCAGCCATCGATATATTGTACAGCGCCAAAGGAGTAAGGCTGACAGCTCTTTACAGCCCGGAACATGGCATCAGGGGTGAATTCGCCGCCGGAGAATCTGTGGGTTCTGTGTCGGACAAGGTAACAGGATTACCGGTTTACAGCCTGTACGGGAAAACAAGGAAGCCTGCACCTGAAATGCTGAAAGGAATTGATGTACTGGTATATGATATTCAGGATATCGGATCAAGATCGTACACATTTATCAGCACCCTCGGCCTGGCAATGGAAGCGGCAGCTGAAAATAATATTGAATTCATTGTACTCGACAGACCTAATCCACTTGGCGGAAACCGCATGGAAGGACCACTGACGCGGCCGGCTTTCACATCATTTGTAAGCCAGTTCCCGATACCATATGTGCATGGAATGACTGCAGGCGAACTTGCGGCATATCTTAATGGCGAGGGGTTACTTAAGGACGGGATCAAATGCAGGCTTAAAGTTATTAAAATGAACGGCTGGCAGAGAAATATGCTTTTCGGGGAGACCGGCCTGATATGGGTACCTTCATCTCCACATATACCATATTCACAATCAACTCTTTATTATCCTGCAACCGGCATTTTCGGAGAACTGTATGTTGCCAGCATAGGTGTAGGATATACCCTGCCATTTCAGCTTTTCGCGACAGAGTGGTTCGACGCTGATTCACTTTCACGAAACCTGAATTCACTTTATCTCCCGGGAATAATTTTCAGACCTGTGCATTACAAGCCATACTACAGTGTATCGTCAGGGAAGATGGTAAACGGGGTCCAGATACACATAACAGATGCTACATCAGCTCCTTTGTCGCTTATTCAATTCTATATTATGCAGGAGGCACATAAACTGTGGCCGCTGAAGGATATATTCTCGATGTGCGACAAATCGCGGCTTGCCATGTTTGACAAGGTTTGTGGCACCGATCAGGTCAGGATCGAATTCTCAAAAACATATTCGGTAAGCTCGATCCTGGAATTGTGGTATGATGAGATACCAGCATTCAGAAAGAGGGCAGAGAAGTATTTTTTTTATAAATAGGTTATCGGCTTACTTCACCTTCCATGCTCTTTTCAAGTTCTCTTGCATACACCAGGAATTCATCCGTTTTCATTTCCTTATGGTAGATCATTCCATGGGTGGCCCTTATTTTGGGACTCTCATTATCATAAAAGAAATCTTTTCCGAGTACAAGCTGCACCCGCTTGAACTGATCTACCCAGATATGCTGTGAAAGTTCACTGAAAGGGCCATCCAGCTCATAACTTGGAAATGATGCATCGACCTGGCTGATATAACAGTTTCGAAATGACCAGTCGAGAACTGCCATCGAGTTCAACGAGACGGGAGTAAATACATTGGCCTCCGACGGATGGAATTTGTACCAAACATTCCTGTATCCTATTATTCTGAGGCTGGAAAGGTCTTTCTCCTTATTCCACTGGCGCAAGGCTTCCGCTAGTGTCTGAAGCACCTTGTAATGGGTATCAGGACCTGATCCTTCAGGATCAAATGCCAGACTTATCACTGTAGGGTTGATTCTTCTCAGCATTGCTACGACAGGTTTAACATCGCGGATTTTATGGGGCTGGGGTGTAAAGATGTCACCGGTATAGAATCCAAGCCGCATGTGTTCAATATTATTTACTTTAACACCATAATGTGCCCATACCAGCTCTTCCTCAAATTCACGGAGCATGCCTTTAAGCTTCTGTATGTCAGGCGGATTCTTTTCACCACTGTATGATGATTTAAGCCGGTCAATATTGAGCTGTAACCTGTCAACAAGCTCTTCCTCAGACTTCAGCTTGTAAATCTCGACCATGACCCTTGTAATGCGATGGCATACACCTCTTTGCATACCCTTTTTATCGTGGTCTGCTATCTTGTCGAGGTAGTGGCTTACATCCTTGTCAAATTTATAACGATAGCCTTCCTGGAAGAAATCGGGATAATTAAGCATCTGAATCTTCCCCTGGTTTATAAGGCTCAATGTCGCTTCAAGCAGATTCTGGAGCATAATATTTGTGACTGCAGTGAAGCCTGAGGTGAATACAGAAAAATGGAAGTTGTTGGATTTAACCCTCAGCTGCGGAATAATACATGGGAATAATCCAAGCATAATATCGTCGTGGTGCGGACCAGTATGAAGAAAAGTCTGGCCCTCCTCCTTTTTCAGACCAGCGTCAATTTTATTTTTTGTTGAAGCGATAACTTCCTCAACCCTTCTCATGCTCAGGTTGGGTATCATTGCGCAAAACCTGTCGTTTTTAAGGTCTTCCAGTTTCAGTTTGTGTGCATACTTATCGATATTCTGGCATAAGTCGAAAATTGCCTTTTCTGTCTTTTCAAATGACCATTTCCCATCCCTGTAATACTTTTCTATTGTATCGGTGAGCTGTACGGCGGCGCCTTCCGTAAGATAGAACCTTGCATTCTTCTGCCGTTGTAGGACTGTGGCCGGATAGAGGTTATCAGGACCATTTTCGAGTGCATCTCTTACAACTCTCGCTTTTGCCTCACCGGCTGCAAAAATTATCGCAACAGCGTCGGGATTATATGTAATGGTTCCTAATCCGATTGTTATCACGAGTCTGCTTCTTGACACCTCAATTCCTCCAAGATCGCCGGCTGCGGCAGCCTGGGTCTCGAAGTTAGTGGCGGTAAGCCTTGTGGTAGTGTTGTGGTCGCTTCCCCTTGTGTTAAATGCAATGTGCCCGTCAGGTCCCATACCTCCCAGCCAGAAACCAATGCCCCCCATCTCCCTGACACTGTCCTCAAAGTTCATGCACCAGTTATCTATTGAAAAAATGGATGCCTGCTGTAATTTTTCGAGTTCAGACAAGGGTTCCCTGTTCCTGAGAGTCAGATCGATCCGGCTTTCCGGAAAGACTTCCGAATAATGCCTGCCACCTGCAACCGGTATTTCATTGGCGTTGAAAAGAAGCGCCTTCTTCCTGTCGAGGCTGAAACCTTTTAAATAGAAATTCACAATATAATCATGGAAGCTGTTATGGTGTTCCGGATTTATGGGGTAGAATTCATCCATCTGAACAAAATGCAATCCTCCCAGGGATGGCTTTTTCTCAAGGGATAATCCGTACTCCTCCCTCAGCTTCCGTATATCCGATTTATTCCAGCCATTAAGTATACGCTGGGTCCATTTAATAAAATATTCCGGAGTTTTTCCTGTCGGGAGACTTATCACCCCTTCCGGATTTTCCGAAACCCATTCCAGGAACCGCAATGATGTAAGCAATCCAAGATCAGGAAGGTTCTTAACAACGATGTAAGGCAGCTTTGTTGTCCATCCTTTTCTGCCTGAATTCCTTAAAAACACCTGTTCAACTTCGGTAAGTCCCTTAATCTTCATATTCTTTGTTTTTAGTTTTATAATCAGCCAATTTTCAAGGCATTATAAAGCACTTCGGCAGGATGCAAAACCTTCCGTCCCGTGCCTTCGGCTATATGATGCCTGCACGAGGTACCCGAAGCAGCAATAATAGTTTCCGCTTCTGCTGCACGTACAGCAGGAAAGAGAACCATCTCTCCTATTTTCATGCTAAGATCGAAATGCTCTTTTTCATATCCAAATGATCCTGCCATTCCGCAGCATCCGTCAGGTATTTCATCGACTCTGTAATTCACAGGTATTGAGAGCATTTTCCTGGTGCATTCAGTCGAAGCAATAGCCTTTTGTTGACAGTGTCCGTGCAGCAAGATCTTACCTGACTCTGCTGTGAACTGATCTGGTCTTATTCTGCCCTTGTCTGCTTCCCTGCAGATGAATTCCTCAAGAAGCATTGCATTATTTCCAAGCCTCCTGGCATCAGCGGTTATACTCTGTTCTGCAAGTTCCGGATACTCATCCCTGAAAGTCAGAATTGCAGAGGGCTCAATTCCCACCAGCGGTGATTCTTCACTGACCAGATCCCTGAGCAGTGCAATATTCCTGTTCGCCACGGCAGCAGCGCGCTTAACCATTCCCTTTGACAGAAATGTACGGCCGCTCTCGAAATGCTTTGGTAACAGAACTTTATAACCCAGCTTTTCAAGCAAAAGAATGACTTTTATACCTATATCGCTCTCATTGTAATTTGTAAATTCGTCGGCAAAGAGGTAAACTGTTCCATTCCCGTATTCTCTCACAGGATTCTTAAGCCTCCATCGGCGCAGTGTAGTTTTGGAAATCTGAGGGATAGCTCTTTCGGGTGCAAAACCGATCATCTTCCTGAAAATCCTTGTTCCAGTAAAGAAATTTGCAACCGGCCTGAAGGGCATAGCCAATCCGTACAGCTTGGGAAGCCAGCCAACAAGCCAGCTCCTGAAAGGAATGCCGTGAATTTCATAATAATGCTGAAGAAATTCAGCCTTTAGCTTTGTCATATCCACGTTTGAGGGACACTCTGATTTGCAGGCTTTGCATGACAGGCAGAGGTCCATGATCTGATATATTTCTGCATAATCATAGGGGTGTTTCTTTTCGGACCGTGTAAGGAATTCCCTGAGTATGTTTGCCCTGGCCCGGGTTGATTTGTCCTCATCCATGGTTGCCATAAACGTAGGACACATAGTACCACCCATAAGTGAGCTTTTCCTGCAATCGCCTGATCCGCTGCACATTTCAGCTGCATGAAGGAATCCCCCTTTTTCAGGGAATTTAAATGTTGTAGCAACGCGTACTGCTTCCTTCCCGGGGATATATCTCAGGTTCTGATCCATCGGGGGTGTACCGGTAATCTTGCCAGGATTGAAAATATTTTCCGGATCCCAGGTTTTCTTCAGAAGCTTCAGCAGCTGGTAGCAATGATCCCCCAGCATAAAAGGAATGAACTCACCTCTAAGCCGTCCATCGCCATGCTCACCGCTTAGCGACCCTCTGTATGTTTTAACAAGGCGGGATACCTCTTCTGCGAGATTCCGGAACGTCCTTACGTCCTCCTGATTTTTAAGATCCAGCAAGGGGCTCAGGTGAAGCTCTCCCGTTGCAATATGGGCGTAGTATGCGCAGTTCAGATGGTATTTTTTCAGGATATCCTGAAATCCAGCGATATAATCAGGAAAGAATTCAGGCAGTACAGCTGTATCTTCTATTACCTGAACGCTCCTCTTTTCTCCTGGGATAATCAGAAGGACACCCAGTCCTGCCTTGCGAAGATCCCATATACGCTGGATCTTTTCACTGTCCGTATAGAGCGGAAAATGATAACCATAGCCGGCTTTCCTCAGCTCATTTTCAATTTCATTGGCTGTATTCCCGATCTCCTCTAAAGTGTCCCTCAATATTTCAATCAGCAAAACTATCTTTGGCTCGCCATTAATGAAGAACCTGTTTTTATTCTGTTCTATATTATCCTTTGTGCAGTTAAGAATAAAATCGTCGATCATTTCTATGGCTGAAGGATTATGCCTGAGAATCAAGATATTAGCCTTTACAGCATCCTGAAGGCTGGAAAAGTGTGCACATATAAGTCCGGTTTTCTTAACAGGAATCGCCACCAGGTTAAGCTTCATCCGTGCTGTAAATGCAAGTGTCCCTTCCGACCCGGCCAGGAGCTTGCAGATATTTATTTTCCTGCCATTACCCGTGAAAGGATCTGTATCCATCAGTATATCAAGAGCATAACCATTATTGCGTCGTTTCATGTCAGGGTGCGGGAACTGTTCCCTGATCTCTTTCCTGTTGACAGGATCGGAAAGGATATCACGAAGATTCCTGTAGATTGAGGCTTCGAGAGTTTTATTTTCTTCCGAACATTTATTCCGGAATTCTTCAATTGTAAGATCTCCGAAAGTGGCACTTGAGCCGTCGGAAAGTATGGTATCCACTTCTAGAATATGGTCCCTGGTACTCCCATAGATAAGCGAATGGGCACCGCAGGAATTGTTTCCCAGCATCCCTGCCATGCAGCAGCGGTTGGCGGTCGATGTCTCCGGACCAAATTGTAATCCGTGTGGCGCAAGGAATTTATTAAGCTCTCCCAGGATCACTCCCGGTTCAACGATAATCCATCTTTCAGCAGGATTGAATTCAATGATCCGGTTCATGTACTTTGAGACATCGATAACAATACCCGGTCCTACAACCTGGCCTGCAAGCGAAGTGCCTCCCCCCCTTGGAATAACCGAACTCTTTATTGAGCGGGCGAAAGCGATGATCTCCCTTATGTCCTCACTGTCCTTCGGTCTGGTTACAGCAAGCGGCATCTCCCTGTAGGATGATGCATCAGTTGCATAAAGTATCCTCTGCAGGTCGTCGGTGAAAAGATCACCTTTCAGTTCCTTTCTCAGGTCATCGAAGGTCATTTCAATCCTTCTTTTTTATTCCAAATGCCGTATTTATCTTAAGGAATTTTATAGCAATAAGACCCGGTATAGCGCAAATCATTACATAGATGAAAAAATTCTGATATCCCAGTGCTTCCTGAATTTTTCCCGAAATCAGTCCAGGCAGCATCATTCCAAGAGCCATGAATGATGTGGCAATTGCATATTCTGCTGTTTTGTGTTTGCTCTCGCCTACATAATGAAGTATATAGAGCATATAGGCAGTAAATCCGAATCCGTAGCCGAACTGTTCAATGGCAATGGCCACAGAGATAAGAAGATTGTTTGGCATAGGCTGAACCCAGGCAAGATATATATACACACTTATAGGTACATTCATTGCCAAAGCCATGAGCCAGATAGTTTTCTTAAGTCCGAAGCGCGATGCGGTTATACCTCCTATAATGCCACCAAGCATAAGGCAAATAACTCCAACCGTTCCATAAACTAATCCATACTGAGCGGCCGACATGCCTATTCCTCCCTGATTTCTTGCGTCAACAAGAAAAGGAGTGGCAATCTTGAAAAGCTGGGCTTCACCAAAACGGTAGAGGAGAAAGAACATCAGCGCAGGAATTACACCTGGTTTATTAAAGAAAGACCTGAAGGGCTCCAGATAAACTTTCCAGCTGATACTTTCCTTTTCAGTTTTTTCAACCGGATGTGGAAGGGCAAACTTGTTGTATACTGCCAGTATGAGCAATAAAATACCGAGAGTCCCAAGTGAAACAAGCCAGCTGAATGCTACATTACCTGCGGTTATCTGAAATCCAGTTGAAGAGTTATCAGAGAGATTATGGTTAACTTTTATTGTTGCAGTTACAGGCTTATTCCAGTTGGATGAATTGAATTCAAATCTTACTGCCTGTTTTTTAGGGATGTCAATGTCTTTGCTTCCTGTTTTACGGGCAATATTTACAACTACTGTTTCGCCCTCATCTGGTGGTGATGAAAGGGCTATATATAATACGACTGAGTCAAGTCCTGACTTCCCTGCCTGATACAATGGTATTTCCGGTTTTTCAGGAAAAACAAGAATATCCGGCTTCCCTCCTTCAGGTTTAATATTTATCGATGATGGATCAAACGCGATATAATCCTCCTGATTAACTGAGTTCACATTGATATTCAAAGGTTTAAGACCGGTGTTTACCATTACCATCCCCGCCACAACAGGCAAAAGACCCAGTGAAGTAAGCTTGGCAAGCCTGTAGAATGTACTCCTGATTCCCACAAAGAATGCCTGTTTATGCTGATCAAGTGCATACATATAAAATCCATCGGCAGCAATATCATGGCTTGCCGACGATATGGCAACAACGGCCAGGATAATGAGCGATAACGCATAAAAAGCTGAGAGAGGCATCACAAGACCAGCCGCAATCAATGACATACCCAGTGTCAGCTGTGTCCAAACAACCCAGTTTCGTTTTGTTGAGAAAACATCAATATAAGGACTCCAGAGAAACTTAATCGTCCATGGCAGATACAGAAGACTTGTCCAGAAGGCAAGTGATGCGACTGAGACGCCCATCGTCTTGTAGACCAGTCCGGAGGTGATCATGACAATACTGTACGGCACTCCCTCAAAAAAATAGAGAGTTGGTACCCAGGCCCATGGCGATCTTTCTTTCTTTTGTTTCATTATTGTCTTCTATAATCTGTTAAATGTATATCCTTTTGAGGAAAAATATTTTATGATCTCGTCAAGCTTATCATAGAATTTATCTGTACGGTCAGGATGCGTTCCAAGGTGGATCAGTATAAAAGCACCGTTAAGACCATCTTCCGATGAAGACTCAAAATTCTTCAGTCTTGCAAGCAGCTCCTCAGATGATCTGTAGTTTTTCATTTCGGGAGTTGTATAATCTGCATTGGTCCCGGTTCCTGGTGTGAAGTTGATGAGCGTCACTCCCATATTTGCTGTCCATGAGGCAATTGCAGAATTATAATATTCATATGGAGGAAGGAAATATTTAGTGCCATTATCCAATGCTTTTCTCTTTTCGAGCTCCCTGTAATTTGACTTAAGGTCGGATTCAAATATGCTCCTTGACACAAGCAATGAGTCGCGGTTCTCCCACGACGCATAAAGGAGATGTTTGTCAGAATGAGGACCAACAAAATGGTGATCCTGAACCATCTGTTTAAGAATGGTTGCATTATCCTTGTTCCTGATAAAATTTCCTGTCAGAAAGAATGAGGCTCTGATATTGTTTTCTGAAAGGGTTTTTAAGATATGTCCGGCTCCCTCTCCATATTCATCAGCAGAAAAGATGAGGTAAACTTCTTTCTTATCACTATTTTTCCTGATGAGAGCACCTTCGGAATCTTTTACTTTACCTGTTTCATGGTTTGATTGCTTCAGTCCGTCATTTTCAAGAGAGGAAAGAATGAAGCTGAGACTTGCCGTGCCATCCATCGTTGGTTCATTTGTACTGTAGTCTCCAATATCGTCGTGATAAACAACCTTTCCGTCCTGGAAATCACTATACTCATCAGGCCGCAATAAACCAACCCCGCGCAGACCCTTGAATATAGAAGTATAAACTGGTCCGTCAATGAGTCCGCCCTCCGGAATTTTATTTCTTAACAGAGTTAGGGCAGCATGAGGGTAACGAGGATAATCGCCTCCTTCCGGGAGACCACAGATCATGGATGTACCCCATGGATTGCAGCCAAAGAGCCAGTCGCGCAGAGCGGCCTCCGGAATTTTGAACTGATCACTTCCGGTAATGTCAGAATAAAGTCGGTGCTGAGTAAGTGACGCAACCACATAGTTATTCGAGCACCAGATAAAAGGAACAGTCACCCGAAAAGGATCTTCTTCTCTACGCTGATCCAGAATTCTGAGTCCTTTTCTCATGAATGACCGATAGCGTGAAGCATACTTTCCTCCGTTCAGTCCGAGATTTGCATGACCAAGGTTTATGAACGGGTAAAACTGGTAATGACGTGCTGTATCTTTTTCGATCCATGGAGTTACAGGTTCAAGTACACCCCAGTAATCGGCGCTTGCAAGGAAGGAAGAATCACCTGTGAGGCTGAACATTTCAAATGCTGCCAGCTCAAGGTCATCCGCAAAATTATCTTCCTCGTAAAAATATGGCGACACTGTACATGCTGTCTGGGTTACTCCGATATCGGTCAGGGCAAAATTCCATGCATCCCTGGCCTTTACAGCCAGCTTATCTGAAAGCGTCTGATCATATTTCCTGAAAACCTGTGAAGCCAGGGCAAATGCCGAGCTGTATTTTCCTGCAACTGAAGAGACGCCTGTCGACCTGTTCTTGTATTTCCTCAGTCCTTGCGATTTTCCTGTTACATAATAGACAGGCCTGAATAAGCCATTGCCGTATGATACCGTATCCTTAGTAGGGATCCTGAAGCCCCTGTGATCCCTGTCGTCTGCTATCTGATTGTACATCTCCCCTTTTACAGGGTTCATTTTTACCAGCCAGTCTATTCCCCACCTTGCTTCATCTAGGATATCGGGAATTCCGTTTTTTCCTGGCATTCCGGAAGCATTGTATTGGTCATTGTATACACCCGGATTCTTTATATAGGCAAATAGCATCTGGTAAACAGCATTTGCCGAAGTGGTCACATACTGAAGGTAATCGCTTGCATCATGCCACCCTCCGGTAACATCAATTATTTCTCCCGTCCTTGAGGGATGGTCTACAATGAAACCGTCATGAGTATGGCATGAATCGGTGTAATATGGATTGTAACCACATCGCTGCTGACGCATATATCTGAGTATGTAATCAGATGTGCCAGCATAGACATCTGCTGATATTCTGAAAGGATCGGACCTGGCCTTATTAATAACAAGGTAATATCCGCCCGGAGTTTCAAATCTGCTGAAGTCGAGCCGTGCAGCTGATTTCATTCCCCATTCAGCACCGCTGAATGCTTCAGCCTTTGCTTTAAAGACCACTTTATCGGTTATCGCATCGCAAAGCATGAAATCTTCCGGAACCGCAGATTCCGTGGAAATAAATACAGCAACTTTCACCGATTCAGGAAGGTATCCCAGCTGGTTAACCCTTATCCAGCCTTGTCCTGAAACCGGGATAGCGGCAAGAGCAGTCAGAAGGATAAATGCTGTTTTTTTTATCATATAAATCAACTTAGTATCTTTTTTTGAGAACAGATCCGGGAAAATAATGTCCAAGGATTTCCCGGTATGTATATCCCTTGTCGCCCATCACGGCTGCACCTATCTGACATAGACCCACGCCATGTCCCCACCCTGCACCGTGCAGAACAAACCAGGTTATCGCATTCTTCTCAACCTTTTCTACAAAGAAACATGAGCTGTACAAATGACTCTTAGAAAGTGTTTTCCTGATCTCGAGCTCTTTGCCGATGATCAACTTTTTCCTTGTTCCTGATATTTCAAGTCTGATTATCCTTCCCGATACACCTCTTTCAAGAGGCTTCATTTCCATTATGGTCCCGAAATCAATCCCGGTCCTGGATTTTACAAGTTCACTTAGTTCTGCCTGACTGTATCTGACCTTCCACCTGAAGAAATCATTTGTCTCACGGTCATAGTCATTAAGCACCTGTGCCAATATCTTCTTGTCGGTGGTATTACAAAAGGCATCAGGCCTTCCCTTTATCCATTCCTCAGCTTTCTTCTCATCCTGAATGTCGGTGCTGCTGCCGGATAAGCCTTCCCGGTAATCTGCAATCTTTTGAAGATAAGGATGATTAACCGGTTCCCATACGTTTTCAAACAGCTCGGTTACTCCGCCGCAGCATTTATAGTATCGGGTGTCACATACAACACCATCATATTCAAGCACCTCCCCTGCCGTCTCCTCAACAGCCTTCTCAACTACAGGTGCAGATACGCGCGTGATACCCTGATATCTCTGGCAATGATCATCGGCACAAACATCAAAGTTCAGATGATCTTCCCTGTCGTACCATTTGATAATTTCATTCTCTGTTATTGTCTCTGATTTGAATTTCGACTCTCCTTTTCGTGAGGAATTACTTTTTTCCTTCTGTGCCAGCAGCCAGCCACGGGAGATAACTGCATGAGCTTTCAGCAGCTCCTCAGAAGATGCTGCACTCATTTCAGAAGAGATAACGCTTATAAGATACTCCTCAAGTGAAATAACATTTATGGCAGTGATCTTTCCATCTTCAATAATAAGCTTCAGGTCTCCTTTAAAAATCTGGTCTTCAGTACGCTGCCAGTGAAAATTAACTCCAATTGTGACTGCATGGAGTGTGAAGGTGGAATCTGATCCTTGTCTTGCCGAGAGCATCAGACCACTGTTAAACTGAAGCTCAGAAGCTTTCTTTTTCAGGACGATTTTTTTTCCTGAAACTTCAGCTTTCCAGCTGCCACCAAGTTCACTATGTCCTGCACTTTCAATAAATGGGGAATTAAGAGTGAAGGATACTTCACTCGCTGAGAGTATTCCTACATTAATAACCGGGATATTACTGTAATTTCTCATAAATATCCTTTTAATAGCACCAACAGTTCATTTTCATCGAAACAAACCTGCCTGAAGATATCGGTTATTTCTTCCCTGTTGATCCTGTTAAAATCAATCTCCCTTGGTGTAATTATAACTCCCCCGAGATCAACTGATGCCGGGCTGACAAGTATCTGCCCGGAGCCCTCACTAAAAAACTGAACCGGACGATGTACCTTCCTTGGAATAATATGAATCACATATCCGTTCTGATCGGAATATGCAATGATATTAAGCATCGGTTCGGGCTTATCAGGCTGCATACATGAAATCTGCCCGTAAAAACCTTCAAAGGCATTTATCAATCCATTCATCTCTTTTCCCCTTAATGAAAGAATACCCCTCAGATATTTTTCCCAGAGCCATAATTCAATTCCTGACTTAACTGAAATTCTTTCTGTAAACTTCCTGCTCAGGAAATCACGTTCAAGCGGCATAAATCCCTTCTCTCCTGCCTGAAAATGCAAATGATCAGGTGCTGAGGCCCCGCATTGCGGACCGTTATAGAAAACCACGAATTCCGGAAGCTCTCCGGCAAGTTTCAGCATATCAGGGAAACTGTTCCTTATCCGCTGATCACAGTGTTCATTTCTGGCAATTGTAAGGTGCTTGTGGAATATGGGGAAAGGATTTACAAGAATAGTATAATTGTTATCGAAGGGAAGGTCTCTCTGCTGATCAGGCCTGTTTACCTTGCACAGGAAACATGGTCGGGTTTCAATCGATTTGGAATCAACTTTTGCAGCGGAGGAGCGGATCCTTTCAGGGTTGAACTGAACAAGGACCTCATAGTTTCCGAAATCAACGCTCTTTGTCCTGACCCGAGACAGCTGTTCGTAATTTATTTTCGCCAGTTCCCATTCTGAGAGCTGCTGAGTAAATAAATCTTTTACTTTTTCTGTTAACACAGTTTAAATAATGAATTTCAACTTAGTGTTCCTTGGTGAAGGCGCACAAAGGATTTTAGTTTTCATGGTTCATTCTTATTCTTGCCAGTAACTCTATTGTCCTTATAATGTCCTTATACAGGTTATGCGCATTCATTTTTGCCACCTCGAGAGCGGCATCCGAATTCTCATCCCACCTCCTGCAGAGGTATAGCGGCTCATAAATGCGTCCTATCTGGTAATGGCGGCTGATAGCAAGTCCTACAGCATAATCTTCGCCATAGCTGACATTCGGTACTCTTATTTCCCTTAGAACGGGTGTATAGAATGCCCTGGGAGCACCTAAGCCATTAATCCTCAAAGCATTATTCCTGCCGTTCTCCGGTGTCCATTCCTTATGATCAATAATTCCAGGAGGGATATCCTGGAGGCTGAAATTAACCATTTTGTAAGCACCTATCACCATTGCACACTGCTGACTGTAAAAAGCTTCCACTATCCTTGCGATCACATTATTGTTGATGTACAGGTCGTCGCTGTCGAGCTGGATCGCGAATTTTCCGCAATTCTTATGAAAGATTCCCTCATTCCAGCATCCTCCTATTCCAAGATCCTTCCTTGAAGGAATAATATGAATTACTCTTTTATCTTTTTCGGCAAAAGAGTCTATGATATCTGAGGTGCCGTCCGTCGAGAAATTATCTACAACTATAAGATTGAAGATGAACTTCACCTCCTGGCTCAGGACTGATTTGATTGCATCGCCAATAGTTTTTGCCCTGTTCTTTACGGGAATGATAACTGAAGCTTCACAATCAAAGTTTCCGGAATTAAAGGCTAGCTTCTCAAATTCAGGCTTCAGCCATCCCCCTACAGCTTTGAGGTGAAGAGTGCAGGCTAATTCCATTTCAGCCTGCACTGCCATGTTTCGCGGATCTACATAGTCAAACTGCTTTTCGCCCGATCTCCGTATATCTGTTTCAATCTCAGTATAAAGCAACTCAGGAATATGAACAAGATCATATTCCCGGGAGATCTTGAGCCGGAGGTCATATAAACCCGCATATTTGAAATCATATGACATACTGCTGCAGGCACTTTTAAAAGCTGATGTCGTGTACAGGGTCACCGAGCCGAAATTGAAATCATCGCGAAGGCTGCCTTCCTGATAATCGATTACGGGGTGAGCAGCTAATCTGCCCTCCCTGTTTTCATAATAGTCGGAATAGACCATCCCCGCACCAGTCTGTTCGCATACCTGGATCATCCTGTCAAAAGCAAACCTGCCAGGATCAAGGGCGAATTGCTTCGTGTATATGAGAACATAATCAGTTGATACCGATTTTGCCAGCTTCTTTAAAGCAGCGCTTGAGGTAATAGTCTCTGATTTAATTATCTCCGCTACAAGTCCTGATGATTCAAATGATCTTATCGTCAGAGCTGTCTGTTCCTCGCCGGAGTATTGAATTAAGCATGTTATCTTCTTATCCATCTGATAGATTATTCTTGTAGAAATTTCAATACTTGATTCATCAGCCGGTTCCTCTCATCATCACTAATTATGGTCTCAAACGGGAATCCAAGGATCACAGTTCTATAACTACCTTTATATGAGATACCTGCAGAGGCGTTGTTCTCCAGATATCTGAACGAACAATTCGCCCCGCTGCCTGAAGGCTCAATTGCATCAGGGGCTTCTGCTGCATATACCGATTTCGAGTAACCTGTATTGAAATTCAGGCTGCCCGGGAACGAGGAGCTTGTATAATCTGTCGCATATACTTTGCCTGTTTTGACGGAATGACTTGTCCTTGGAAGGAAATGAAGGACTTTTGCTGCAAATTTAATTGCAGTCGAGTCGCCGGGAATGACCTGGTCGGAACCCACGTACGAGCCTGACATAAAGATCCCTGCACCTTTTTCTGTAAGCTCCCTGATCCTCTTCATGAATTCCGGTGTATAAATCCTGAAATCAATAACAGAGGTGTCGCCTAAGAATGGGGTTGATTTCTCCTCACCGAAAATAAGGTTGACAGTTTTCCAGGGGGCAGGATCGAAATTATCTGAACAGAAGTACTCATCAGATACGGAATAGAACGAGTGACCTGCTGCAAGAACAGCTTTACCATGAATAAAGGAAAAATCAAAAGTATTTCCGGGGATTATGGTACCTGCCATATCATTATAAGAAGCACCCCATCCCGGAGAATCATCATCAAGCCATGGCGATTTCCTTTTAAAATCATACTGTTCACCTGTTGTGGCTATATCGTACTGGTCAGCGACTCCCCTGTCCTCCCACCACGCAACACCCGCCATATTGCCGGTATCAAAAGTAGCGGGTGCGCATATCCTGTCAAACCCGTTAACGATGATTACCGGCTTCTCATCACTCTCGATGATACCAACCGAGAGGATTTCGGAACCGAAACTCTCACCTCCGTCATTGGCTGCAGTAACCTTAAAACTGTAAATTTTATCGTAAGAATCCAGCTCAAGATCGACCGAGGTATCAGACAGTATTGTACCGTTGTTGAAACCATTGTCGCCTGTACGGCTGTAAAGGATGTACCTGTCAGGTTTTGAAGAGGGTTCATATTTATCCGTTACCGGTGTCCATGAGAGCCTGACGGTTTTGCCGGATACCGGAACAATTGCAAAGCCAGTAACCGGTAAAGGCTGAACAATATATTCCCTGTTTTCTGAATAACAGAGATACTTAAGGATACCTTTATATATTGATCTGCAGACCTGGAACCTGAAGCGTGGGTCGAGCCCGAACTTCTGGTCGGCAAGGTTCTGATGAGAAAGCAATTCGAGCAGGACACCAGGAACATTCGGCTTCCTGACCTCATTATATGGCCTGTCCCATAAACCCCGTCGTGTCCATTCCGGATTATAAATATTCCTGATGTCTTCAACAACCTGTGTCTGGATGATATCTGACAGGTCTCTGCTTGCCAGCCGGGATGTTCCGTCTGGAAATTTTCCCGCATCGGAGCCTGTTGAATATATTGCAAGGGTACCTATTAATGAATCGCTGTCTGTAACACCTGCATCAGTGTGAAAGGCAAATGAAAGATCCAGAGGAATTCCAAGACCTCCCGGCCTTGTCCCGTTTGCCGTTATATATGGATCTTCAATGAGGTAATTTACCCAGAGAGCTCTCGACTGGTAGTCATCGTTATAGTCGTTCTTGTTTATGTTTGGTGTATATACAAGTGAATCTGGCATGCCGGCATACTGAAGCCAGTACCTTGAACCCTCGAAATAGCGGGGCATTCCGCTTAGCTTCCAATTAAAATTGACACCGGTTGACTGTGCAACTGCAATCTTATCCGCTGGTTTTTCGCTAGCCGATTGCATATTTTTAATTATCTCAGGAGAAGGGCGTCTCGCAACATTTCCCATGCCTCCGCCGAACCTTATTGCATCAAGGGCAATATATCCGCTTCCTTTTCCTGAATTTTTAACAGTAACTGAACCTGTTTCCGGGTTCTTACCGGCCCTGAAACTGAAAGTACCAAGATAAATCCATGTCTCACCTCCAATAGTCTGATTTACAATATATTCCGTTGCACCTCCCGTATGTGCGACTCTGTAGCTGACACTGGCACTGTTATCTTTCCTTACCGGATATGAAATGTACACGGCGTAGATTCCTGCTTCCGGAATTTCGGGAACATATTGAGCTGAATCATCAATTATCCTCAGGGATGTGCCCTGCCTGAAAGGATTCAAGCCCGGATAAAGCGTATCAGTCCTGATGAATCCTTCAGGTATTTTTTGAGTGTTTTCGCCAAGATGTAATACAACTTCAGAAGCACCGTCTGAGACATCATTGTCGACAATCACCTCATTGGTTTGTGTATCCCGTTCGCGTGGAAGAAAAACATTTGCTCCTGCATTTTCGAGCATCCTTGTAAGATAAGGAAGCACATACCCCATGACTGAAATATCTTCGACTGTACCAAAGAGTCTCGCGCGCTGCCATTCCCATCTGTCGAGGTTCATTTCAAAATAGTATCCATGACTGTGCCAGAGGGCAATCGATTTTCCGGAAAGTCCGCCTCCGGGAGTAAAACCATCTGCCCGTTTAATAAGCTGCAATTTTTCTTTACCGGAAACCGGTAAGCGTAATGAATCAACCGGGAGGTTTTTCCTGTAATAGTTCGGAACCAGCTGATCAAGCCTGTAATTACCTGCCTTAACCACAATAGCATACTTCCTGAATTTTTTTCCCAGGGATTTAATAATTGATTGGTAAAACTCCACCAGGCTCTCTTCCCTGAACGGATAAAAAGATAATGATGGTGCGAAGAAGAGATTTAAATGCATCATCTTCTGGTCGATCTTTAGTGAATCGAGCTTCGGTTTTGCAATATGCAGCCACTCCGTCATGGGATTTTCCCATTTCTTCATTCTTTCAACAGCCAGGCCATGAAGTTTTGCATCATCCTGTGAATAAATAACAGTGCAGTTAAGAAGAGTAAAGAAAATTACAAATGATAACTGATAGCGGCAATTCTTTTTCATCAAAAAAATATTTCACAGAAATATAAGAATATTAGTTCAAAAATAGAAAGTTTTTAAATTTGTCATACATCTTACAAAAAACATAATTTGCATATAATTTTTAATACATTTGTGTTCAGGAAGATAAAAAGCTAAAATACTGAAATATGATTCTCGTAGCTGATGGCGGTTCAACAAAGACCGAATGGAGAGCGATTGAGGGAGACAAGTCAGTGGCATGCATCTTCTCTGCGGGGATTAATCCCTATTTCCTGTCAGCTGAAGAGATTTATCAGCTTATCAGACAAGATCTGGTGACGCTTTCAGGTAGCATGCCCGAAAAGATATGGTTCTATGGAACCGGCTGCAACAGTGATGTCAAAAACGGCAAAGTCAGAGAAGCACTTGCAACCATGTATCCCGCAAGCAATATCTTCATTGGAAGCGATCTTCTGGGAGCCGCACGCTCTCTCTGCCAGGATAAGCCCGGCATTGCATGTATCATGGGAACCGGCTCAAACTCATGCTATTACGATGGTACAAGGATAGTTTCAAACGTTTCACCGCTCGGCTATATTCTTGGAGATGAAGGAGGCGGAGCAGTTCTTGGCAAGAAACTTTTATCTGCCGTTCTTAAGAAACAGGTCCCTGCGGAAGTAATTGAAGCTTTCTTTGAAACATATAAAATGAGTCCGGCAGAGATCCTCGACAGAGTATATATGAAACCCTTCCCTAACCGTTTCCTGGGTCAGTTTGCAAAGTTTATATCTGCCAATATACGGTTCCCGGAACTCCGGGAGATTATAACAAACAGCTTTGAAGATTTCATCCTGAAGAACATACTTCAATACCCTGAATCAAGAGAGTATCCGGTTAATTTCACAGGCAGTATTTCTTTCCATTTTAAGTCATTTCTTTTAGAAAGCCTGTCATCAAATGGACTTAATCCGGGGAAAATTACATTATCGCCGGCTGATGACCTGGTAAGATATCATATAAGTGTCCTTCATGAATAAAAATATGACAAAACCTGCCGAAAAAGCTGAGAAATTGAGCATCACCGAATCATCCTCAAACTTCGAGAATCTTGATAAGATGAGTGTCCAGGAACTTCTGACCAACATCAACCATGAAGATTCAAAAGTCCATCTGGCTGTTCAAAAAGCGATACCCCAGATAGAGAAACTCATCAGCAAAATTGTGACCAGGATGAAGAAGGGGGGCCGTATCTTTTACCTGGGTGCCGGCACCAGCGGCAGGCTTGGTGTTCTTGATGCTTCGGAGGTGCCTCCGACTTTCGGTGTTCCCGATACGATGGTTATTGGCCTGATAGCAGGTGGTGAAGTAGCTCTTCGTAAGGCTGTGGAATCAGCTGAGGATGATCCAAATAAAGCATGGAAAGAACTTGAGATATTCAATATCAATACCAAAGATACAGTAATCGGCATAGCCGCATCAGGTACAACTCCTTACGTAATCGGAGGAATTAAAAAAGCAAGTGAGAACGGCATTCTCACCGGTTGCATAACCTGCAATCCCGAAAGCATGCTGGTAGAGGCAACAGAAATTCCGGTAGTGGTAGTCGTAGGACCAGAGTTTGTAACAGGCAGCACCAGGCTCAAGGCCGGAACAGCTCAGAAGATGGTCCTGAATATGATCACCACCACAGTTATGATCAAGCTGGGAAGGGTTAAGGGAAACAAGATGGTCAATATGCAACTGACAAACAGAAAGCTGATTGAAAGGGGTACCAGAATGATTGTTGAAGAACTGAACATCCAGAGGGAAGCTGCCAGGATACTGCTCATACAGCATGGTTCGGTAAAGAAAGCCCTGGAATCTTACAAGGAAAATTATCAGTAAAATTTATTATATCTGTTTGTGTAGATCGTGCAATTAAAAAAGAAAATAATTCTTGAATTAACAGGTTATATTTCATGGAAGACATTTTTACCAAAATAGGAACAGGACTTACCCTGAGTCAGAAAATTGAACGAAAAATTGAAGAGGCCATCAGGCAGAAGAAGCTCATACCCGGGACCAAGCTTCCTTCAGAAAAGGAGCTGTGTGCACAATTTGCTGTAAGCCGCACCGCCCTCAGGGAAGCTCTCCGACGGTTAAGCGCCAGAGGGCTCATTGATATCCGGAAGGGAAGCGGGATCTATATAACGGAGCTAAAAATCGAGGATGCGATAAACTCACTACATCTTTTTTACGATCTGAGATTTAATTCGGACCTCATACTTCAGATAATTGAGGTAAGACGTCTTTTCGAACCGGAAGTGGCCAGGCTTGCGGCCCGCAACAGAACAGAAAACGACATTAAGACACTTCAGAAAAACCTTGCCGAGCTGGAACGAAGTAATCCCGATAACACTCAGCTTGAGGTTGACATCATCAACAGGTTTCATATGAACCTGGCCAAAGCAACTCATAATCCAATAGTTCTGATAAGCCTCGAGCCAGTTTACTCCCTTCTTCCCAGAATGAGGAATCTTATTTACGGAAATATTGAAGGGGAAAAAGAATACACCATGAAATACCAGAAGGAGCTGCTTAACGCTTTAAAGACAAAAAACAGCAACAAAGCCTATGATGTTTCGGTGGTTCTTCTGGAACGCAATATGGAAATATACAAGAAGTATTATAAAGCCTATTTATGATGAAGAGCTTTCCGGGGAATATGGTAAAATGCCTGCATCTTATATTAAATATTGTCCCAAAACACTGATTATCATTTTCTTCTGTCTCCTTCCCTGTTATCTGTATTCACAGTATAATGAGCCACAGAGAAAAGGTATTCATCAGGAAGAGAGTGAATTCTATTCAAATATCCATCCCGCGGAGAAATTCTCCGGTGAAAAGAGTACGGCAGCTCCGTCAGAGCTTGTCACAATCCTGGCTAAAAGCCTGACCTCAAGAGTTCTGGGCTGGCATCCTTACTGGGCTGCATCAACAGCATATCAGTCATACGATTATAATGCCCTTTCCCATATTGCATATTTCAGCTATGAGGTTGATACGGCAACAGGTGGGTATACAACTATACGTTCGTGGGACGCCAATCCTATTATTGATTATGCGCACCAGAGAGGCACAAAAGTCCTCCTTACAGTAACTAACTTCGGGACCCAGAAAAACACCGAACTTCTTTCCGATACGATTAAGCAGATATACTTGCTGAATACTCTCATACCCTTGCTTGTAGCCCGCAAAGGCGATGGAGTCAATTTCGACCTGGAGTCTGTCGGACTCTCTCAGAAGAACAATCTGGTAAGATTTATGCAAAGAGCCGTAACCATGATCAAAGCGGAGCTTCCACTGGCCGAGATCTCAATGGCTACTCCTGCAGTCGACTGGTCAGGATCATGGGATCTTAAGACCCTGTCGGAAATATGTGATTATCTTATTGTTATGGGGTATAACTATTACTGGAGCGGATCATCCACGGCCGGTCCGGTCGCTCCCCTCTCAAATGAAAACTACAGTGTTTCCAAAACTGTCGAAACTTATCTTAACGCAGGTGTGGCACCCGGTAAACTTTTACTGGGAGTTCCATGGTATGGTTATGACTGGCCGGTAGTTGATAATGCGAGAAAGTCAACAGCTACCGGGACTGGTACTTCAAGAACAATGGCCGCGGCTGAGACACTGGCTGAAGAATATTCAAAGATTCTCGATTACCTTACAAAAGTTCCATGGGTAAGATATATGCCTTCATCAACATGGAGGCAACTATGGTATGATGACAGTGAAAGCCTTATGATCAAATATGAATATGCCAAATCACAAAAACTTGGAGGCATTGGAATATGGGCTTTAAGCTACCAGGGAGCTTATAATGAAGTATGGAATACAATCATAAACGCATTTACCGCTTCTATGCCTATAAAGAATAATATTGTAAGTATTTATCCAAATCCGGCAAACGGCATAACACATATAGAGTTTACCCTTGCAGTAAAATCAGATATTACACTGAAAATATTTGATATGGCCGGCAAAGAGGTGGTTATTTTAGCTGAAGGCTTGTGGGAGGCAGGCCATTATATCAAGGATTTCAATGCATCCCGGTACGGGCAGGGTGTATATATCTGCTCGCTGAGAACAGGAAAAACCAGGAGTGTACGCAAGTTCATCATCATAAAATAGTACCTTAGGCAATCGATAAACTTATCGGAGTAATTTCATGTATACTGTCAAATTAAGAATAATTATGTTTTCGATGGCTGTTGCAATTTTTGCTTCAGAACCAGCTGTTTCGCAGAAAACTGATCCTCCTTTCCTGAAATATATTGACCATCCATGGGTCGACTCTGTGCTTAAATCGCTCTCTGACGAGGAGAAGATTGCCCAGCTTATCTGGGTCGCAGGTTTTGCAAACAGTGATTTAAGTCATGAAGCCTGGCTGAATAAACAGATAACAGCTAATAAAATCGGTGGTGTTATCTTTTTTAGCGGTAATGCAGGCAGGCAGGCTGAAATGATCAATTATTACAGCAAAATATCCAAAGTTCCATTGATATATGCCACTGACGGAGAATGGGGTATCGGGATGAGGCTTGACGGAGTTGAGAAGTTTCCTTTCCATCTGACACTGGGGGCAATCCGTAACGACTCGCTCATCTACAAAATGGGAAAGGCTGTGGCAGAACAATTTAAAAGGGCCGGCGTCAGCATCAACCTTGCTCCCGTAGCCGACATTAACAATAATCCCGTGAACCCGGTTATAAATGTCAGATCGTTCGGGGAGAATCCGGATAACGTTCAGAGAAAAACATTAATGTACATGAATGGCATGCAGGATAATGGCATTATTGCAGTTGCCAAGCATTTCCCCGGACATGGAGACACTGAGATTGACTCTCATTTCGATCTTCCTGTCATTAAGCATTCCAGAGCACGCCTCGATTCGGTCGAGCTGGTCCCATTCAGGGCCTTGATAAATTCAGGTGTGACAGGCGTTATGCCAGGTCACCTGAATGTCATTTCTGTCGATTCCTCAAAGAACCTCCCTGCAACACTTTCTTACAGGATCCTCACCGGGCTTCTCAGGAAGGATCTTAATTTTAATGGCTTAATACTGTCCGATGCAATGAATATGGGTGGTGTTACAAAATATTCGGCTCCGGGAGAAGCTGAAGTGAAAGCTCTGATAGCCGGAATGGATGTCCTGGAGTATGTAATCAACCCTGAACTGGCAATAAGTGCGATCATGAAAAGCATGAACAGAGGGGAGCTTTCGCCGGCAGTTATCAATGAAAAATGCAGGAAAGTGCTTGCTGCAAAATTCTGGGCAGGGCGGAATAATCCTGACAGCATAAATGCGTTCAATGCCGAAGAAGATCTGTCCCCTGCCAGATCGAGAGTGCTGATTGACGAGCTGTATGCTTCAGCCCTCACCCTGCTGGTAAATGATCAGAATATAATCCCGTTAAGGCATCCGGAGAAGATCAGGATCGCAACCGTCGCCATTAATAAAAATGCAAATACCATATTTCAGAAAAGTATCGGGAAATACTGGTCCGCTGATAATTATTTCATCAATCCGCGGGATCAACAGTCTTCTGCTGCACTTCTGAAAAAGCTGGCCGGATATGATCTCGTAATAGCAGGAATTTATGGCCTTGACCAGAGGACAAATAATAAATCTGATATTTCTCCTGATCTTGACCGGTTTCTGAGCGAGCTTACCGGAAAAAACAGAAGTATTATTACATGGTTTGGAAATCCTTATTCCATTGACCGGATAAAATCGCTTGAAAATGCCAGCGGATTGCTTCTGACCTATCAGGAAAATAAATACACTGAGGAACTGTCCGCCCAGCTTATTTTCGGCGGTATCGGCGCCCGGGGATCTCTCCCTGTTACCATAAATGAAAAATGGAAGTCAGGGCACGGGATAATAACACCTGGTAACATACGGATGCGGTATGGCTTGCCTGAGAGTGCAGGGATGTCTTCTGAAATCCTTGAAAGAAGGATTGATTCACTGGTAAGTGCAGGTCTTGTCGCAAAAGCATTTCCGGGCTGCCTTGTTATGGCTGCCAGAAAGGGAATAGTGGTATTCAGCAAAACCTACGGCTATCAGACATATGACAACAGGACAGCAATACGTGAGGATGATCTTTTTGATCTTGCGTCAGTTACAAAGGTTTCATCAACTCTTGCCGGCTTGATGAAGCTCGAAACTGAAGGAAAGTTCTCGACTGAAAAAAACCTTGGAGAATATCTGCCTTTCTATGCCAGATCGAATAAGGGAGAAATTAAAATGGCTGATATTCTGACACACCAGGCCGGACTAACGGCATGGATTCCCTTCTGGAAGGAGACTGTAAAAAAAAACGGGGAATACAAAAGGAACATATACGGCAGCGAATACTCTGAAAAATATCCCCTGGAGGTTGCTGACGGTCTCTATATAAATGCCAAGTACAGGAAAAAGATTCTCACAGAAATAAAAAGGTCTCCGGTATCTGCTGAAAAGAAATATCTCTATTCCGATCTCGGCTTTATTATTATGCCAGAGATAATTGAGAAGATCACCGGAGAGAAATGGTACAATTTTGTAACTGATACCATTTATCATAAGATAGGTGCATACGACCTGGGATTCAATCCCTGGCAGAGATACCCTCTGAGCCGTATAGTGCCTACCGAGTATGATTCTCTTTTCCGAAAGCAGCTGCTGCATGGTACTGTACACGATGAAGGAGCCGCAATGCTTGGAGGAATTTCAGGACATGCGGGCCTGTTCACAACAGCCAACGACCTGATGAAGCTGCTGGAAATGTACCGCAGGATGGGATCATATGGTGGTGAACAAATAATCAGCAGGGAGGTAATGGAGAAATATACCAGTGTGCAGTTCCCTGAAAATAATAACCGCAGGGGACTTGGCTTTGACAAGCCGCTGCTGAATAATTCAGGCCTTTCGCGGAAGGACTCAAATACCGCCAGAAGTGCTTCGCCTTCCAGCTTCGGGCACTCGGGTTACACCGGGACATTCGTGTGGATTGACCCTGAATACGAGTTGTCCTATATCTTTCTGAGCAACAGGGTATATCCTACCAGAAACAATACCCTGATAACTGATATGAATATCAGATCGGATATTCTGCAGGCAATTTATGATTCGATCCTAAAATAAAACCAGACTGAAAATTTCAATCTGGTTTTTAATGGTGCCCAGAACAAGACTCGAACTTGCACACCGTAACCGGCACCAGCCCCTCAAGCTGGCGTGTCTACCAATTTCACCATCTGGGCGTCGAAAGTTTAAGTGCCCAGAACAGGACTCGAACCTGCACATCATCGCTGACACTAGTCCCTGAAACTAGCGCGTCTACCAATTTCGCCATCTGGGCGGCTTTCGGGTTGCAAAAATAACAAAAAAAAAGAAAAACGGAATACTATGTATTATTTAAAAGTATATTTTTGCTTCAAAAATAACAGACCTGCCTGATAAGCAGGTTTTTTTATAACAATAAAGAGAAATGAAAATAGAAAAGATCATGAAATTCGGCGGAACATCAGTGGGGAGTCCCGAAAGAATGAAGGCACTCATTCCCCTGATAACCGACAGCGAGAAAAAGATTGTCGTACTCTCAGCCATGGCAGGCACAACCAACAGCCTGGTAGAGATTACCGATCTTCTCTACGGCGACAATGTCAACGAAGCATCATTAAAAATTGAAGCCCTGAGAGAGAAATATCACAAGGTAGTCGACGATCTGTATGAAACAGAGGAATATAAGAAAACAGGGCATGAACTTATAAATTCCCATTTCGATTATATCAACAACTTTTCCCTCAGGGTATTTACAAAGCTCCAGGAAAAAGCCATCCTGGCCCAGGGTGAACTTATTTCAACGTCCGTGTTTCATCAGCTGCTGAAGGAAAGAAATATCAAATCGATACTGCTTCCCGCATTGAATTTCATGAGAATAGATAAGGATGGGGAACCCGACTATTTCTACATTGAGGAGAACATTACCAGGGAATTACGCAAGTATAATGCCGACACCATCAAGATTACCCAGGGATTCATCTGCAGGAACGTCTACGGTGAGATAGACAATCTTAAACGCGGAGGCAGCGACTATTCAGCTTCCATAATCGGTGCAGCTATCAAGGTAAAGGAGATACAGATCTGGACTGACATCAGCGGATTTCATAATAATGATCCAAGATTTGTCAGGAATACACAGGTTATAAGGGAGCTCTCCTTTGATGAAGCTGCAGAGCTTGCATATTTTGGCGCCAAGATACTCCATCCTTCTAGCGTAAATCCTGCAAGGGAAAAGAATATCCCTGTCCGTCTCAAGAACACAATGGAGCCGGAAGATGAGGGAACACTTATAACATCAACAAGCTCACTCATTGACTACAAGGCTGTTGCAGCAAAGGATGGGATCGCTGTATTCAGGATCAAATCGGACAGAATGCTGATGGCTTATGGATTTCTCAGGAAAGTCTTCGAGATCTTTGAAGCCTATAAGACACCAATTGATATGGTTACAACTTCAGAAGTCGGTGTATCACTTACTATTGATAATTCACATTATATCAAAGAGATAGCCAAAGACCTCGGGGAGCTCGGGTCCGTTGAGGTTGAGGAAAACCAGACAATTATCTGCATAGTAGGCGATTTCAGGACAGAGAAGACAGGTTCAGCACCAGAGATATTCCAGGCTTTGAATACCATACCACTGAAGATGATATCTTACGGGGGAAGCCAGCATAGCCTTTCGCTTCTTATCGACACAAAAAACAAGACAAAGGCGCTCAGATTATTAAGCAAACATATTTTTTAGCAGAATAATGATAAAGAAAAATCAAATTGTGAAATTCCGGGATCATCATACACCTTTCTACTATTACGATCTCGATGTCTTAAAATCAACACTCACAACATTAAGAAAAGAATCAAAGAATTCAGGATATAAGATTCACTATGCGTTAAAGGCAAATGCAAATCCAAGGATACTCAAAATAATTTCTTCAAATGGATTTGGAGCCGACTGTGTCAGCTGGAACGAAATTGATGCCGCAATCAAGGCTGGATTTGATCCTTCAAAGATTGCTTTTGCAGGTGTCGGTAAATCAGACAGCGAAATAAGCAACGCTCTGGAAGCCGGTATCTTTTGCTTCAACTGTGAATCGATACCGGAGATTGAAGTAATAGAGCAGATCGCTGCGAAGAAGAAAAAAACCGCTCAGATCGCGCTAAGGATCAATCCGCTGGTCGACGCACATACACATAAATATATTACCACAGGGATTGAGGAAAGCAAGTTCGGAATTCATACATGGGAGCTCGATAATGTTCTCAGCGTACTTTCGAAAATGAAACATATACAGCTCATAGGAATGCATTTCCATATCGGATCACAGATAACTAAAATGTCTGTATTTAAGAGCCTTTGCACACATATCAATGAGCTTCAGGATTGGTTTTCAAACCGCGGTGTTGATATTAAAGTAGTAAATGTCGGAGGCGGGCTCGGAATCGACTACGAGAATCCGGAAAGGGCTCCATTATTTGCTGAGTATTTCAATCTGCTCAACGAATTTATCGATCTGAAGCCCGGACAGGAATTGCATCTTGAACCCGGCAGGTCGGTAATCGGCCAGTGCGGCTCACTGATTACCAAAGTGCTTTATATCAAGAACGGATGCAACACGATATTTGCAATTGTTGATGCGGGGATGACCGATCTGATCCGGCCTGCCCTGTACCAGGCACATCACAAGATCGAAAATCTCACATCAAAGGGAAGCATTTACAGGTATGATGTCGTTGGTCCGATCTGTGAATCATCAGATACATTTGCCAAATTCATTGTACTGCCTGAAACCCGCAGGGGCGACATTATTGCAATACGATCAGCCGGTGCCTATGGCGAAGCTATGGCCTCGAGGTATAATCTCAGGGATCTTCCCGGGGTAGTTTTCTCGGATGAGTTGTAGCTGTTGATTGCTTCTGTAATAACCGTCATTGCGAGTCCCGTAAAAGCGGGACGAAGCAATCCTTTTATTCTTTTGTACCAGAATTCTGTCTTACCTTACTGTGTTTAATCCCATAGAAGAAATATATAAAGAATCCGATTGCCATCCAGACTATAAGACGCAACCAGGTATCAGGAGGCAGAGCAGCCATCTGAATGAAACAGATCGATGCTCCCAGTATCGGAACCAACGGAACCCACGGAGTTTTGAATGGTCTGGGAATATCAGGTCTGGATTTTCGCAGGACAATTACACTTATGCAAACAATTATGAAAGCAAGGAGAGTGCCAATAGAAACAAGCTCTCCAAGGATCCGTATCGGCAGAATTCCGGCAATTATCATTGCAACAGTCCCGGTAATTATGGTGCTAACATAAGGAGTTTTAAACTTCGGGTGTACTTTCGAAAAAACAGGTGGCAGAAGGCCATCTTTTGACATAGTATAAAAGATTCTTGGCTGGCCAAGCAGCATCACCAAAATGACTGAGCTCAAACCAGCTATAGCAGCTATTTTTACAATAGGTCTCAGCCAGAACATTCCTTTTCCCATAGAATTAACCCCAACAGCAATCGGATCCGCAACATTTAAAGTTGTATAGCTGACAATTCCGGTAAGCACTATCGCCACAAGAATATAGAGCACTGTCGAAATGCCAAGCGATCCCAGGATTCCTACGGGCATGTCCTTCTGAGGATTCTTTGCCTCCTGGGCAGCAGTAGATACAGCATCAAAACCTATATATGCAAAGAATATCACCCCAGCTCCCCGCAAAATTCCGCTGATTCCAAATTTGCCGAATCCTTGTCCGTATGCCTTCAGCCAGCCCCAGAACCCTCCGTATTCTGACATGGGGGTGTTTTCAACCGTATTTGGCGGAATGAAAGGATGCCAGTTAACTGATTTCACAAACATGAAACCGATGGCTATAAATAAAATGATCACCGATACTTTGGTTATCACCATGATATTATTGAAATTGGCTGATTCCTTGATCCCTATTACCAGCAGTGTGGTGAGAAGCGCCACAATAAACATTGCCGGTAAATTCAGGATACACGTCACATGAGCAAGGGAATCAACATTGATCCCTGATGCAGCAAGTGTCTGCGTAACCTGATCGGATAGAGTCATCCATCCTGAATCAGGAACATTTACGAGGACAGTTCCAACCGCCCCGGTAAACTGTGCCGGAATATTAATATTGAGATCACGGAGGAAGCTGACAACATAACCCGACCAGCCGACAGATACCGTAGATGCTGCAAATAAATACTCCAGAATCAGGTCCCATCCGATAATCCATGCCAGAAATTCCCCAAGAGTTGCATAAGAATATGTATAGGCACTTCCGGCTATCGGGATCATGGAAGCAAATTCCGCATAGCACAATCCTGCAAAACCGCAGGCCAAGCCCGATATGATGAATGACAATACGATTGCAGGACCGGCATATTGAGCTGCAGCCTGACCTGAAATGACGAATATGCCTGCACCTATTATTGCTCCGATTCCTAAAGTTGTAAGGTTGAGTGATGTTAATGTCCTTTTTAAACCACCAATCTCTTTTGATTCATTTAACAATTGATTTAGCGGTTTCGTGATGAACAACTTACTTTTTGACATAGATTATTTATAAGGTTCCCGGGATCTTGTTAATTATTACAAACGTAACTTTTTTTTGATAAAAAAAACCAGATATGAAAACTTAATATTTATAAAAAATTAAAGAATATTTTCGTCCAAATCAAAAAGATTCACTCCACCCGGCATGATATAATAAAAAGGTGGTAACATGGCGGAGATTCCTCGTGTCAATTCCGAAAGTGATTGATTGTCTTCCTGACTCCTGTCACCTTAATATTTATAAAGAGGAATAAGATAAACTGAAGATTTATTGCCATTACAAAAAAGAAAATCGGGGAAGATAGCATCACTGCTTTTTCCCCGAAAGAGGAGGTCAGGCTCCACACAAAGGCAGTAGCTATTGCCAATAATACACCCCTTCGTTATGAGAACATTTGCATAAGTCGGGCGAATCATTAAGAAAGGAAAAGTCAGAAAAAAAGATTAGATTTTTAGATCAAATCCACCCTTAAAAAGGGCGGGAACGGTGGCTCAGTTTAGTTCGGAATAATCACTGTATGATAAAAGAAATGATTCTTACAATTTTTTTTGCATTTTGGGTCAAATACTTTAAATTCGATTTATATACAAAAACTTAAACATTATGGAAAGAAGAGAATTTATAAAAAAACCGCTGTTGCCAGTGTTACAGGCTCAGCAGTAATAAAAAGTCTTTATTTGAATGATTTATTTGAATCATCGACCGGTATGGCAAGGAACATAGATATTCCAAGTCCATATTTAAATAAGCTGGTTGTTAAGCCGATCCTGACTTCCATGTATCATACAACTGTATGGGAAGGACCCTGCAGGTGGAAGGGTGAAACCAGGGAAGAGGAATTGAAGATTGCTGCTAAAGATCTCGATAATCTCAGTAAAGCAGTTAAAGACAGTTCCATTGACAAATCGATAGTTGATATGCTTGAACCGGGACAAGTCTTTTTTATGGAAGATTATGTTATCAGAGAAGAAGAATTTAAAAAGATTGAAGAAGATGCAAACAAAGCTGATGTTCTTTATATTAATCCTCGCGGTTGTTCAATTTCTAACTATAATGTTGCTATAAGGTTTAAGAAACCTGTAGTGTTAAGTGGCGGTCTTAGCTGCAGGACAGTCGATATTTCTGCATATTTCCGCAGCAAGGGTCTGGAATGTTACATCCCCAACTCGCCTGAAGAGACCAATCAGCAGTTTGCGCTTTTAAAAGCAAGAAAAAATTTCTCACAAACAAGAATACTCTTTCCCACCGACAGGAAATGGCCTTCAGTATGCAGTTGCGCCGGGATCAATGAACCGGAAAAGCTAAAAGGACAGTTTGG
>Ga0209450_10000198_pt1 | contig 33230 bp, 33 predicted proteins | sample FrelakmetLWP11LW_FD_187149 | JGI IMG/M metagenome (GOLD analysis project Ga0209450, IMG submission 187149) | Freshwater lake sediment microbial communities from the University of Notre Dame, USA, for methane emissions studies - LWP11 LW (SPAdes)... | ecosystem: Environmental > Aquatic >...
ACTACAGGCCGGTCGCCTCGGCCGCGCCGATCAGTTCGTCAATGAAGAGCGTGTTCGACTGTGCCGCCTTGCGCGCGAGCGACTCGGCGCGATCTGGTCGCAGCTTGCCTTGCTGCACTAGCGCGCGCGCCAGCCCGGTCAGCGAACTGGCGGCCACAACAGGGTTCTGACTGACAGCAGACACGTTGAACCTGCAAGAATGAGCAACCGCTTGATGATCAGAGGCACATGCCGCCGATTGCCGGCGCTCCAGCGGGAGTGAGGACCCACGAAGCGAGAAAATAGTGCCCACGCGGCACGCTTTTGTAAAGCAGGCAAACGGTCACGACAGCTCTGGAAACGGCCTAATCCGTCCCGCGTAAGCCGCTGGCGTTGGTCTGCGTGCGAATGAGGCGCGCGCTGCGCACCGCCTGCTCATCGGTCTGAATGATCTCGGCAATGCAGCCTTCGTAGCGGATGCAGCAGGGAGCGTCCGGGATCTCCTGCAGTTGCTCCAGCAAGAGGCCGTTGAGGGTGCGGGGGCCGTCGAGCGGGAAGCGCAAGTGCAATCGACGGTTCAGCGCGCGCAGCGAGACGCTTCCATCGACGGTCACCTGACCATCCGCTGCCCACTGCAGCGCGGCGGTGTCGCTGCCGGGGGGCTGCGTGGAGAATTCACCGACGATTTCCTCAATGATGTCCTCGAGCGTCACCAGGCCACGCACGTCTCCGTACTCATCGACGACCAGGCCGACCCGCTGCCGGTTGTCCTGGAACATCTGCAGTTGCTGCAGGAGCGGCGTGCTGGTGGGGATGCAATAAGGGGGCACCATCCTTTCGCGGATCTGCTCGGCGGTCAGCGACTGCTCGCCAAGCAGGGGCAGCAGCTTGCGCACGTGCAGGATGCCGAGTACGCGCGCGATGTCGCCCTCGAACACCGGCAGCTTGTTGTGGTGGCAGGTCATCAGCTGCCTGCCGATGGCCTCCAGCGACTCCGAGACGTCGAGGCCTTCGATCCGGGCGCGCGGGGTCATGACGTCATCGACGGCCAGTCGCTCAAGGTCGAACAGGTTGAGCAGGATGCTGCGGTGCTTCGATGGAATGAAGTTTCCGCCCTCGAGGACGATCGTCCGGAGCTCCTGCGGCGTCAGCTTAGCTGCATCGGCGCTGCTGCGCTGACGGATGCGCAGTTATCCGCAGCACTGCGCGGACAAAGAGGTTCACGAACCACACCAGGGGCGAGGCCAGGTTCAACAGCACCGCCAGCACAAAGCTGGCTGGAAGGGCGATGCGCTCCGGGTAGGTCGCCCCGATGAGCTTCGGTGTGATCTCCGCGAATATGAGCAGTGCGAATATCAGCGAGCCGGCGGCGATCGCCAGCACCCACTCGCTCTGGCCGAAGTGATGGATCGCCAGGGCGGTGATCAGAGTCGCCAGGACATTGTTGACAAGGTTGTTGCCGAGCAGGATGACGCCGAGCAGGCGGTCGGTCCGGTCGAGCAGGAACTGCGTCAGGCGGACAGCGCCGCTGCCTTTCCGCGCGAGATGTCGCAGCCGAAGGCGGCTGAGCGCCATCATCGCGGTCTCGGCCATAGAAAAGAAGGCCGAAAGCAGCAGCAGGATGGTGAGCGCAAGGACCTGCGCCCATAACGGACGGCTTTCCACCCGGCGGCTCCCGCGGGCCGAGCAGCCTACAGGGGCAAGGAAGGAAGTGGTCGGGGTGAGAGGATTCGAACCTCCGACTCCTGCGTCCCGAACGCAGTACTCTACCAGACTGAGCTACACCCCGACGACGCAGCGGCGACCACGCCAATTCGGTCGCCCCTGCCGGATTGCGAAGAACCGCCGCCAAGTCAGCGGTCGCGATCCATCGCGAAGAAAATTAAGTTTAACAAAGAATCCTTGAATGCCGACGGCGGCAGTAAGCGAGCCGCCGCCGCCGCACGTGCCGATTCATCGGCGGCACGGCTTCGAACGTATGCGATCGAGCCATTGGTCTGCACGATTCGGGCGATCTCGGCGAAGTCCCCGCCGCCTTCACGGATCACCTTCTCGATGTGCTGCCGCTGGGTCGCGTTTGCGGAGCGCATGGCATGGATCAGCGGCAGCGTGACCTTCCCTTCGCGCAGGTCGTCGCCGAGCCGCTTGCCGATTTCCTCGACCTGGCCAGAGTAGTCAAGCACGTCATCGACCATCTGAAAGGCGATGCCGAGACCGGCCCCGTAGCGTGCCGCCGCCTCCTCCATGTCGGTGCTGGCGCCTGCAATCACCGCGGCGATGCGCGCGGCCGCCTCAAAAAGCGCTGCGGTCTTGCGCCCGACCACCTCCAGATAGCGCTTCTCGTCGACCGAGGGGTCGTGCACGTTCATCAGCTGCAGGACCTCGCCTTCGGCGATCCGGTTGGTCGCGTCGGAAAGGATCTGCATCACGCGCATCTCGCCCTCCTCAACCATCATCTGGAACGAGCGCGAGTAAAGAAAGTCGCCGACGAGAACACTGGCCGCGTTGCCGAAATGCGCATTCGCGGTTGCCCGGCCGCGGCGCAGCTCGGACTCGTCGACCACATCGTCATGCAGCAGGGTTGCGGTATGGATGAACTCGATCACCGCTGCCAGCAGGACATGTGCATTGCCGCTGTAGCCCAGGGCGCGGGAGAGAAGCAAGAGGACCGCCGGGCGAAGGCGTTTGCCGCCGGCCGCGATGATGTAGTCAGCGATGGTGCCGATCAGGGTGACGTCCGAAGAAAGGCGGGCGCGGATCGTGCGGTCGACCGAGCGCAGATCCTCGGCGATGGGTGTCAGGATCTGTGGCAGCGATCGGGGGGTGGCCGCCGTTTCGGCCAGCACGGGCGTCAAGGGCATACTCGCTTGCGAATTCGAGGCGGATGGCAATTATAGGTGGGCGTCCGCGCGCGCCTCGGGCAGACCGCTGCGACGGGCGCGCGGGGGTCGGCCAGGCGCGCCTTCGCAGATGGCGGCAGCGGTTGGTTTGACAGTCGGCCGACTAGGCGCGAAAATATCAAGCTTTCCAGAATCCTCGTGGGTCGCCGAACAGCAAAGGCGGCGGCTCCGATTGCCGGTTGGCGCAGCGCTGAAGTCGCGCGCCAGCCCAGGACGAACACCATGTACGCAGTGATCAAGACAGGCGGCAAGCAGTATCGGGTCGCGGCCGGCCAGGCAATCAAGGTCGAGGCCATCGGCGCTGAGCCGGGCAGCGTAATCACCTTCGACGAGGTCCTGGCTGTCGGTGACGGCAGCGACCTGCGCATCGGCACGCCGCGCCTGCCGGGAGTGACGGTCAAGGCAACCGTGGTGGGCCACGGCCGTCATCCCAAGGTGACCATCTTCAAGATGCGCCGGCGCAAGCATTTTCAGAAGCATGCCGGGCACCGGCAGGATTTCACCGAGGTTCGCATCGACGCGATCGGCTGATCGGCGAGCATCGCGCAGAGAGACAGGAAATGGCACACAAGAAAGCAGGCGGTTCATCGCGCAACGGTCGCGATTCCCAGGCCAAGCGGCTTGGCGTCAAAGTCTACGGCGGCGAGGCGATCAGCGCGGGTTCGATCATTCTTCGCCAGCGTGGCACCCAGTTTCATCCGGGCAGCAACGTCGGCATCGGACGCGATCACACGCTCTTCGCGCTGGTCGACGGCCACGTGCGCTTCGAGACCCGGGGCGCGCAGAACCGACGCACGGTGAGCGTCCAGACCGCGCAGTAAGCCCGGCGCTCGCTGGCCGGAGGCCGGCAGCTGCGGGCGGCAAAGCCCTGTCCGTTGCCGGCAGGGCTTTTTTGTCTTCCTGATTGATCATGAAGTTCGTCGACGAAGCGCGCATCGAGGTGCAGGCGGGGCGAGGCGGGGACGGCTGCGCCTCCTTCCGGCGCGAGAAGTTCATCCCGAAAGGCGGCCCGGACGGTGGCGATGGGGGTCGCGGCGGGAGCGTCTGGGCAGTGGCCGATCACAACATCAATACGCTGATCGAGTACCGCTACCAGCGTCGGATCGCTGCCATTAACGGCGAGCACGGTCGCGGCTCGGACTGCTACGGCGCATCAGGCGAGGACGTCGAGCTGCGCCTGCCGGTCGGCACCATGGTCATCGACGAGGAGACCGGTCACACACTGGCCGACCTGGCTTCCAGTGGCCAACGTGCGCTGCTCGCCAAGGGCGGCGCGGGGGGGCTGGGCAATCTTCATTTCAAGTCAAGTACCAATCGCGCGCCGCGGCAGAAGACGCCGGGACAGCCCGGCGAGCACCGTTTCCTGCGCCTAGAACTCAAGGTGCTGGCAGACGTGGGCCTGCTCGGTTTTCCCAACGCGGGCAAATCGACGCTGATTGCAGCGGTGTCGAACGCGCGGCCTAAGGTCGCCGACTATCCGTTCACGACCCTGCATCCTCACCTGGGCGTGGTGCGCGTGGATGGGAACGGCAGCTTTGTGATCGCCGATGTGCCCGGTCTCATCGAAGGCGCCGCCGAGGGCGCGGGGCTCGGACATCGTTTCCTTCGCCACCTCAGCCGGACGCGTCTTCTGCTGCATGTGATCGACATCGCCCCGATCGATGCGGATACCGATCCTGTTCGGCAGGCGCGTGCGCTGGTCGCCGAACTCAAGAAGTTCGACCCTGCACTTGCGCGCAAGCCGCGGTGGATCGTCTTCAACAAGATCGACCTGGTCGATGCGGCCCTTCGTGAACAGCTTGCATCGGAGTTCCGGCGCCGCCTGCGGACCAGGGCACCGATGTTCCTTGTGTCTGCAGCGACCGGCGAGGGCTGTCGGGAACTGATGCGCGCAGTGAACCGGCACCTGGTCGAGCACGGCTCCAAGGCTGCCCCATGAGCACGCTCACAGCGGTCCAGGCCGCTCGCCGGGTGGTGATCAAGGTCGGCAGCAGCCTGGTCACCGATGAAGGCCGCGGCCTGGACCGGGCCGCAATCGCCCAGTGGGCCGAACAGATCGCCGCTCTCCGCGCTGCCGGCAAGCAAGTCCTGCTGGTCTCCAGCGGTGCCATTGCCGAGGGCATGCAGCGGCTGGGCTGGGTGCGGCGTCCACGCGAGGTGCACGAACTGCAGGCGGCAGCCGCGGTTGGACAGATGGGTCTGGCGCAGGCCTACGAAAGCTGTTTTGCTGCACTGGGCATCCGCACGGCACAGATCCTGCTCACCCACGCCGACCTGGCCGATCGGGCGCGTTACCTGAACGGACGCTCGACGCTGTTCACGCTGCTCGAACTGGGCGTGGTGCCCGTGATCAACGAGAACGACACCGTGGTCACCGACGAGATCAAGTTCGGCGACAACGACACGCTGGCAGCGCTGACCGCCAACCTGGTCGAGGCCGATGTGCTCGTCATCCTGACCGACCAGGCGGGCTTGTACAGCGCGGATCCGCGTCGCGATCCGGGCGCGATCCTGCTGCAGGAAGTCCGGGCGGGTGACCCCGATCTTGAGGAGATTGCCGGTGGCACGGGCAGCCACATCGCGCGCGGCGGCATGATCACCAAGGTGCTGGCGGCGAAGCGCGCGGCCAGAAGCGGCGCGAACACGGTCATTGCCAGCGGCCGCGAGAAGGACGTCCTCATCCGGCTGGCCGGGGGCGAACGGCTCGGCACTCAGCTGCTGGCGTCGACAGAGGTGCTGACGGCGCGCAAACAATGGCTTGCCGATCACCTGCAAGTGAAGGGGCGAGTGCGAATCGACGACGGCGCCGTACGCGCGCTGGTCAGCGAGCGCAAGAGCCTGCTGCCCATCGGCGTCGTCGAGGTGCACGGAGAATTCGCCCGCGGTGATGTCGTCGCCTGCATCGGCCCCGACCGGCGCGAGATCGCGCGTGGTCTGGCGAACTACAGCAGCGAGCAGGCCCGCCGCATCGCCGGCCGGCCGAGCGCGGAGATCGAGTCAGTGCTCGGTTTTGTTGAAGAGCGCGAACTGATCCATCGCGACAACCTCGTCGTCCTCTGACAGCTGCGTTGCCCAGCTGCCGTTAAAAGGGCGCACTGCCGGCGTCGATGTCTTCCGACGGTGACGTTTCGGCTCGCTCGCTGCCCGGACGCGGGCGTGTTTGGTCGGCGGCGCCGCGCGGCGGCCGGAACACATAGCGCGACAGCTCGGACAGCGCCTGCTGGTAGACGTCGCGCTTGAATTCGACAACGGCATCGAGCGGCACCCAGTAAGGGTGCCAACGCCAGGCATCGAACTCCGGCTTTTCCGAACGGCGCAGGCAGAGGTCGCAGTCGCGTGCCATCAGCCGCAACAGGAACCAGATCTGCTTCTGGCCGCGATAGTTGCCCCGCAGCTCTCGCCGCATCCACTGCTCTGGAACGTCGTAGCGCAACCAGTCACGCGTGCGGGCCACGATCCTGACGTGCTCGGCGCGCAGGCCGATCTCCTCGTACAGCTCGCGGTACATCGCCTGCTCGGGCGATTCGCCGTACTTGATGCCGCCTTGCGGGAACTGCCAGGAATGTTGTCTTACACGCTTGCCCCAGAAGACCTCGTTGCGCAGGTTGAGCAGGATGATGCCGACATTCGGGCGATAGCCTTCCTTGTCCAGCATGCGAACACCTGAAGCCTTATCATCTGCGGCCATTATATGACCCCGGCATCCGTGCGCGTGCGCGGAGACATGTTGCGATGCGCGCCTCCAATTTCTTCATTTCCACTCTCAAAGAAGCGCCGGCTGACGCCGAGGTGATCAGCCACCGGCTGATGGTGCGGGCGGGAATGATCAAGAAGCTCGCGGCCGGCATCTACAGCTACTTGCCCGTCGGGCTGCGGTCAATCCGCAAGATCGAGAACATCATCCGTGAGGAGATGAACCACGCCGGCGCCATCGAGTTGCTGATGCCGGTGGTGCAGCCGGCCGAGCTTTGGATGGAGTCCGGGCGCTGGTTCAAGATGGGGCCCGAACTGGCGCGGCTGAAGGACCGGCACGAACGGGACTTCGTGATCCAGCCCACCTCCGAGGAGGTGATCGCCGACATCGTGCGCGAGCAGGTGAAGAGCTACAAGCAGCTGCCCGTCAACTTCTATCACATCCAGACGAAATTCCGGGATGAGCGGCGGCCGCGTTTCGGCCTGATGCGCGGCCGCGAGTTCACGATGAAGGACGCCTACTCCTTCGATCGCGACGACACCGGCGGCATGACGAGCTACCGTGCCATGTATGAGGCCTATGAGCGGATCTTCGCCCGCATGGGGCTCAAGTTCCGCGCCGTCGCTGCCGATACCGGCAACATCGGCGGGCAGGCCAGCCACGAGTTCCAAGTGATCGCGGACACCGGCGAAGACGCGATCGCCTACTGCCCGACGTCCGATTACGCCGCCAACATCGAAATGGCCGAGGCAATGCCGCTCATCGCAGTGCGGCAGCTGCCGCGGGATGCGATGCGCAAGGTGCCGACGCCGGGCAAGGAGCGCTGCGAGGACGTCGCCGAACTGCTCGGCCTTCCTCTTGAGCGGACGGTCAAGTCGATCGTGCTTGCCGTCGACCGCAAGGATTCATCTGGCGGCGTGACCGGCTCGGAGATCCTGCTGCTGTTGATTCGCGGTGATCACGATCTGAACGAGGTGAAAGCTGGCAAGGTGCCTGGCCTGAAAGACGGGTTTCGATTTGCGACCGAGGCAGAGATCCGCGCCGCGTTCGGCTGCCGGCCGGGCTACCTGGGCCCGATCGGCACCCGGCAGCCAGTCAAGGTGGTCGCCGACCGCACGGTGGCGAACATGAGCGATTTCGTCTGCGGGGCAAACGAAGAAGATTTCCATATCGCCGGTGTGAACTGGGGGCGAGATCTGCCGGAGCCCCAGCAGGTGGCGGACCTGCGCAACGTCGTGGCCGGCGATCCCTCGCCCGACGGGCAAGGAGTGCTGGCAATCCAGCGCGGCATCGAAGTCGGCCATGTGTTCGCTGGGTTGCCCTATGCCGAATCGATGCGGCTCACCTTCACCGACGAAAGCGGCCAGCAGAAGCCGGTAGTGATGGGCTGTTATGGCATCGGCGTCACTCGGCTCCTCGGGGCGGCAATCGAGCAGAACCACGATGAGCGCGGAATCATCTGGCCAGAGCCGATCGCGCCATTTTCAGTAGTGATCTGTCCCGTCAACTACCGGCAATCGGCGGCCGTCCGGCAGGTTGCCGACGAACTGCACGAAGAGCTGGAATCGGCGGGTATCGACGTGATCATCGACGATCGCGGCGAACGGCCCGGGTCGATGTTTGCCGACTGGGAACTGATCGGCGTTCCGCACCGGATCACCGTGGGCGAACGCGGTCTGAAGACCGGACAGGTCGAGTACGCGCATCGGCGTAGCCTGCAGGCGAATGTCGTGCCTCTCGCAGATGCCGTCGGACTGGTCGCGCAGCAGATTGCCGCTGGACGAAGCTGACCGGCGCCGGCGGCGGCGGCTCCTCGGCGCGCTGGCCGCCCCGGCCCTGGCGGGGTTGCCTTTTCAGGCGCGGGGCGGCGCCCAGATCTATGAACCGATGGCCGACGCCGTGCGCGCAGCGCTGGCGGCGCGCATCGCCGACAGCGCGCCGCCGCAGCGGCGCATCACCGATATCGGCGAGCGCATCGAGTTCATCGACTGGCTGAACGAGATGTCAGGCCGGCTGTTGCGGCCGAAGCCTGATTACCGCGAGCGCATCGAGTTCCTGCGCACACTCGACTACGAGGCGATTCGCGCCGGCCTCGACCGTCAGCTCGTTCTCGGACTGATCCAGGTGGAGAGCAATTTCCGCAAGTACGCGGTTTCAAGTGCAGGGGCGCGCGGCTACATGCAGGTGATGCCGTTCTGGACCAACGTCATCGGCGATGGCGATCCCCGCACGCTGTTCGACATGCGGACCAATCTTCGCTACGGCTGCGTGATCCTCCGCCACTATCTGGACATGGAGAAGGGCGATCTTTTCCTGGCGCTTGGCCGCTATAACGGCAGCCGCGGTCGCGCGGCGTATCCGGACGCGGTACTGGCGGCGTGGCATGGGCGCTGGGCCTACACGCCACGCAAGCCGGCGACAGGCTGATCCGGCGCGGCCGCGGGCGGGCGGCGCGGTCAGCGCTTCGGCAGTCCGGGCGGGCCGCCGCGCAGCGAGGCCAGGCCGCCCATGGCGCGCATCATCTTCGACAGGCCGCCCTTCTTCATCTGCTTCATCATTGACCGCATCTGCTCGAACTGGCTGAGCAGACGGTTGACTTCCTGCACTGGCACGCCGCTGCCGGCGGCGATGCGCCGCTTGCGCGACGCCTTGAGCAACTCCGGCTTGGCGCGCTCCGCCGGCGTCATCGAATTGATGATCCCCTCGATGCGGCGAACCTGGCGATCGGCGTCCTTGTCGCTGACTTGTCCGGCCGCGGCGGCCAGCTGCGCCGGCAGCTTGTCCAGCAGGCCGGAAAGGCCGCCCATCTTGCGCATCTGTCCCATCTGCTCCTTGAAGTCGTTCAGGTCGAAGCGATCGCCGGCCTGGATCTTCTTGGCCAGTTTCTCTGCCGACTGCAGGTCGACCGCCTTGCGCACGTCCTCGACCAGTGCGACCACGTCGCCCATGCCGAGCACGCGGCGGGCCATGCGCTCCGGGTCGAACCGCTCCAGGCCGCCGATCCGCTCGGCCACACCGATGAACTTGATCGGCGTGCCGGTCACTTGGCGCACCGACAGCGCGGCACCGCCGCGCGCGTCGCCATCGAGCTTGGTCAGGATGACGCCGGTCAGTGGCAAACGTTCTGCAAATGCCCGCGCGGTGTTGACCGCGTCCTGCCCGAGCATGCTGTCGACCACGAACAGCGTCTCGACCGGCTTGACCGCGGCATGAAGCGCGGCGACCTCCTGCATCATTGCATCGTCGATCGCCAGTCGGCCGGCAGTGTCGACGATCAGCACGTCGAAATAGTGACGCCGGGCGTGATCCAGCGCCCGTTGCGCGATGTCCACAGGCGCGTCATCGGCCTGGCTGTGGAAGAACTGTGCGCCGGCCTGCTCGCTGACCGTCTGCAGCTGCTCGATCGCGGCCGGGCGGTACACGTCGGTGGACACCAGCAGGACCTTCTTCTTGCGCTCGTCGATCAGCCACTTTGCTAGCTTGGCCGCGGTGGTCGTCTTGCCGGCGCCCTGCAGGCCGGCAAGTAGGATGACCGCCGGGGGCTGCACCGCGAGGCTGAGTTCACGCGCCGCCGGCGGCAGATCGCCGCCCATCAGCGTCGTCAGTTCGCGTTGCACGACGCCGACCAGCGCCTGGCCCGGCGTCAGGCTGCCGACCACTTCTTCGCCGACTGCCTTGTCCCTGACGCGGGCGATGAAGTCTCGGACGACGGGCAGCGCCACGTCGGCCTCGAGCAGCGCCACGCGCACCTCGCGCAGCATTTCCTGTGTGTTGGCCTCGGTCAGGCGAGCCTGCCCGCGCATCGTCTTGACGACGCGTGCCAGGCGTTCGGTCAGTGAATCAAGCATCGGAGGAAGCGCGCTCGAGGAGGTCGGCGCGTGCTATATAAACAGCTATGAGAATGCATGGATTCTACGGGGCCGGTGCAGCTGTCGTGGCCGCGGCGTACCTGGTGCTGGCGTGGGTGACGTGGCGAACGCTGGAGGCTCCCGAGAGGACCGCGCGCTGGCGCGCCGCGCTGCTGCCGGTGCTGGCCGCAGCGCATGCGGTGCTGCTCGGCATGGCCATCTCGAGCGGCGGCGAGTTCCGTTTTGGCTTCGCGCAGGCGCTGTCGGCGACGCTGCTGCTGGCTGTCCTGGTGCTCTGGGTCGAGGGGATGTTTGTGCCGGTGCGCGGACTGGATGTGCTGGTGCTGCCAGCCGCCGCGGTCTGCGTTCTGCTGCCGCTCGGTTTCCAGGGCGCCGCGATCGGGGCCGGCGTCGATTCCACCGCACTGCGACTGCACCTGCTGGTGGCGATCGCGGCCTACAGCCTGTTCACCATTGCCGCGCTGCACGCATTGCTGATGGCCCTGCTGGACCGTCGGCTGCACTCGGCGCTGCAGGCGCAGGGGCTGGGGCGTATCTTTGGCCAGTTGCCGTCGTTGCTGGCGCTTGAGAAGCTGCTCTTCCAACTGATCGCAGTGGGTTTCCTGCTGCTGACTGCCACCCTGGTCACCGGGGTGTTCTTCTCCGAGCAGCTCTTCGGCCGCGCGCTGCGCTTCGAGCACAAGACGGTGTTTACGATCGCCTCCTGGCTCGTCTTCGCCGGCCTCCTTGGCGGGCGCTTCGTGTTTGGCTGGCGCGGGCGAACGGCGCTGCGCTGGACGTTTGCCGGTTTCCTGATGCTGCTGCTCGCCTATGTGGGCAGCCGGTTCGTTCTGGAAGTGATCCTCGGGCGTGTCTGATGGGACGCATCCTCTTCTTCGTTGTCCTCGGCGTCGGCCTGTACGTCGCCTTCCGGATCTGGCGCAGCGGTCAGCAGCGCGGCGCCGCGACGCAGCCGCCAAAGGCGCCCGCCGCCGGGGAAGCGATGGTTCGTTGCGAGCACTGCGGTCTGAACGTCCCGAAGTCCGAAGCGCTCGCCGATGGCGATCGCTGGTATTGCAGCGAGGGCCATCGGCGCCTTGAACGCGACGCCCGATGATCGCCGCCCCGGAGCTCCGGGGGTACCCGCCGTCGCTCCCGGGGCAAGTCAGCTGAGACCGGAGAGCGGGATGAACCTGTCGGCGGAGCTCGATCGCGACGACGACTCAGCGCCGCAGTGGCGCATCCTGCAGTATCTGGGGCTGGCACGGCTGATCATCGCGATCGGCCTGTTACTGGCGATCGCGGCTCTGGGGCCTTCGATCAGGGGTGGGTCGGCGCCCGCCTACCTCGCGGCGGCAATCATCTACTTCGTCGGCGCCGCGGCGCTGGCGGTTGCCTCGATGTACCTGCGCCGGCGCGCCGTCGTGCACATCACGGCGCAGATCGCCTTCGACTTCGCGCTGATATCGGCGCTGATGATCGCCAGCGGCGGCCTGCGCTCTGGGCTGGTGGTCCTGTATCTGCTGCCCTTGGCTGGTGCCTCGCTGCTGCTGCCGACGGCGGTCGTGTTCTTCGTCTGCGCGCTGGCAGTCATCACGATCCTTCTCGACGCGCTGGCACGCTCGCTGACCGCTGCCGGCACCGAGGCGTCGCTTTTCGAGGCCGGCCTGTACGGCGCGATGATGTTCGCCATCACCGCGCTGCTTCGGCTGCTTGCCCAGCGGCTGGCGGCGCAGGAGCAACTGGCCCAGCAGCGCGGGCGGAATCTGCACAATCAGCTGGCCATCAACAGGCTGGTCATCGCTCAGCTCGAACAGGGCGTCGTGGTGGTCGACGCCGACGCGCGGGTGCGTGCCAACAACCGCGCCGCGCGACTGCTCTTCGGCATGAAGCCGGAGGCACAGCTCACCGGCGAGCGGCTGTCTTCCCTCGAGCGCTTGGTGCCGCTGGTATCCGCCTTCCGGCGCTGGCGCGAGGGCGGCACGGAAGAGGGCATGAGCGGCGCCAACATCGTTGAGCTGCCGGAGCTTCGGCTGCGCGCGCGCTTCGTGCAGCCGTCGGCCGAGCAGAGCGACGAGTTCCTGATTTTCATCGAGGATCAGCGCGCGCTGGACGAACGCGCGCAGCAGCTCAAGCTCGCCTCGATGGGACGGTTGACTGCATCCATCGCGCACGAGATCCGCAATCCGCTGGCCGCGATCAGCCATGCGAGCCAGCTGCTTGTCGAAGACGCCCCCGATGCCGGCCTCAAGCGGCTGGCGTCAATCGTGCGAGAGAACACCCTGCGGCTGAACCGGCTGGTCGACGATATCCTGCGCGTGGCCCGGCGCGAGGCGCCGCTGGGCGATGACATCGAACTGGCGGACTTCCTTCCCGAATGGCTGGACGAGTTCGTCCGCGACCGACCTCAGGCCCGGGGCCGGGTCATGCTCCAGGTGCCGGCCGGCGCGCGCGTGAAGTTCGAGCGGTCGCATCTGCGGCAGGTCCTCTACAACCTGCTCGACAATGCGCTGCGCTATGCCAGTGACGCCGCCGGCGCCGTCCGCGTGTTCGTCGACGAGCGGGGCTCGGCGGTCGAGCTCTGGGTGATCGACGACGGGCCCGGGGTCACCGACGGCGTCCGTGCCTCTCTCTTCGAACCGTTCAACACCACTCACGTGGCGGGGACCGGGCTTGGCCTGTACATCGCGCGTGAGTTCTGCCTGGCCAACCGCTGCCATCTGGGCTACGACGAAGTGACGCTGCCCGACGGCAGCCTGCACCGCGGCTTTGTCGTGCGCTTTACCGCCGCGGATGCCGAACGGCAAGGATCAGACTTCCTCGATACGATGACGCCCCATGAGTGAACCGCGGCCTGCTGCATCGGTGGACGCTGCGAACGAGCGGCGGGTGCCGGCCGTTCTGGTCGTCGATGACGAGGCGGACCTGCGCGAGCTCCTGTCGCTCACACTTGGTCGCCTCGGCCTTGATGTGGATTCCGCCGATTCCGTCGGCAGCGCGCGCGATCTGCTTGCCCGCAATCGCTACGCGTTGTGCCTGACCGACATGCGACTGCCTGACGGCACCGGCATCGAGCTGGTCAAGGAGGTCGCCGCCCGCGGCGACACGCCGATCGCGGTGATCACCGCCTACGGCAGCGCCGAGAACGCGGTCGCCGCCCTGAAGGCCGGTGCCTTCGATTACCTCGCCAAGCCCGTCGATCTCGACCAGTTACGGCTGCTCGTCCGCTCGGCACTCGCCCGGCCTCCGGCAGGCAGCTCGCCGCCGCAGCAGCAGACGCGCGGGATCGACCGGCTGCGTGGCGACGCGCCGGCAATGCGACAGCTGCGCGCGATGATCGAGCGACTCGCCCACAGCATGGCGCCGGTCGCCATCTATGGCGAGTCGGGCAGCGGCAAGGAACTGGTCGCGCGCGCAATCCATGACGCGTCGGCGCGTCGACTGATGCCGTTCGTTGCGGTGAACTGCGGCGCAATTCCCGAGGCGCTGATGGAGGCCGAGTTCTTCGGCTACCGGAAGGGCGCCTTCACCGGCGCCGAGCGCGATCGTGATGGCTTCTTTCATGCCGCGGCCGGCGGCACCCTGTTCCTCGACGAGGTGGCTGAGCTGCCGCTGGCCATGCAGGTCAAGCTGCTGCGCGCCATCCAGGAGCGGCGCGTGCGCAAGGTCGGCTCGACCAGCGAGGAGCCGGTCGATGCCCGAATCCTCAGCGCGACGCATCAGGACCTGGCCAAGCTGGTCGTCGCGGGGCGCTTCCGCCAGGACCTGTATTACCGGCTCAATGTGATCGAGCTGCACGTGCCGAACCTTCGCGAGCGGTCGGAGGACATCGCCATGCTGGCTGATGTGATCCTCGACCGGCTTGCGCAGCGCGCCGGCGCGGAGCGTGTCCGGCTGTCGCCGGAAGCGCTGCGCGAACTGCAGAGCTATCCATTCCCCGGCAACGTCCGCGAACTGGAGAACGTGCTCGAGCGCGGGGTGGCGCTCGCTGCGGGTCGCGAACTGACGGCCGCCGACCTGATGCTTCCGGCAGTCGAGGCGCCGCCGGAGCCAGACGCCATTGAGCCGGTTCCTGCCTTTGCGGAGGACGTGGAGCCGAGCGCTGAAGCAGCGGCGATCGCCTTGCCGGTCGACGGCGTTCCGCCGGACCTCACCGCCTACCTGGACGCAGTCGAAAGCGCAGCCCTGCGCGCCGCCCTTCGCAAGACGGGCGGCAACCGAACCGCTGCTGCGCAACTGCTCGGGCTCACTTTCCGGCAGTTGCGCTACCGCATGCAGCGGCTGGGCCTGAAGTAGTGGCTGTGCAGCCGTTGCGGTTCGGACCCGACGGCTGGGTCGACGGCGTCAGGCAGGTTCAGAGCCCGAATTGCGACGCGCGGCCTGCCGGCATGGCGGTCGAGCTGCTGGTTTTGCACAACATCAGCCTGCCGCCCGGCCGTTTCGGCGGCGGATGCATCGAGCGGTTGTTCTGCAACGATCCCGAGCCGCGGTCGCACCCTTTCCTGGAACTGCTCGGCGGATTGCGGGTTTCCGCGCACTTCCTGATCGAGCGCGACGGCAGGACCACCCAGTTCGTCAGCTGTCACCAACGGGCGTGGCACGCCGGCGCCTCTGCCTTCGAGGGGCGTACTGGCTGCAACGACTTCTCGATCGGCATCGAACTCGAAGGTGCCGACTTCGTTGCCTTCGAGCCCGCGCAGTATGCGGCGCTCGCGCAACTGGCGCGGGCGCTGCGCATCGGCCTGCCGCTGCGCGCTGTGCGCGGACATAGCCACATCGCGCCAGGCCGCAAGACTGACCCGGGCCCGCTCTTCGACTGGCACCGCTTCGCCAGGCACGCCGAACTGCCGGCGGACTGGCTGCCCTAGTCCCTGCCGATTTGCCTCGGCATCGCCGCGGTCAAGCGCCGCGCTGCGCCCGGCCGCCGAAAAAGTCGAGCAAGACGGTCGGCGGCAGTTGAGCTGAGCGCCGACATCCCCTATGATCCACCGCCACTAGAACTTGTGCACCGCGCTGGCTTGAGCACAATATGTTGTGTTCAGGTGGCCGGCAGCCTGGCAGCGCGACCGGCGCTGCGGGCCGACCGGGCGGGGCTTGCCTGCAGCCGGGGCGTAAGCGGGGCGGGGCGGCGGCGATCAACAGCTTGTGTGCGCGGATGCAGGCGCAGCCGATCAGAACAATGGACGTCGTCGTCCCTGGCGGGCGATCGGCGTCGAACAACGGAGGCAAGATGCAGCTACAAGAGCCGGGCGTGCTGGACGCCGCAGTCCCATTCCAATCGCCGCGGCACACGCCTGCTGGCGGGGATGCCGGCGTTAACAGGGTCCTCGCCACTTCGTTCGCTGATTACAAGCTCATCCGCCGCAACGGCGCGGTGGTCGGCTTCGAGCCGAGCAAGATCGCAGTGGCGATGACCAAGGCGTTCCTGGCAGTGCGCGGCGGCCAGGCCGCGGCATCCAGCGCGATACGCGAGCAGATCGAGAAACTGACCGCCAACGTGGTCCAGGCGCTGTTGCGCCGGCAGCCGGCAGGCGGCACGTTCCACATCGAGGACGTGCAGGACCAGGTCGAGCTGTCGCTGATGCGCGACGGCGCCCACGACGTTGCCCGGGCGTACGTGCTCTACCGTGAGAAGCGGGCACAGGAGCGGGCGCGCCAGAAGAAGGAGCAGGCGCCCGCCGAACCGCAGCTGTCGATGATCGACAGCGGCCGGCGCGTGCCGCTGGACCTGGCGCGGATCCGGGCGCTGGTGGACTCGGCCTGCGTTGGCCTGACCGAGCACGTGTCGGCCGAGGCGATCGTCGCCGAGACCTTGAAGAACCTCTATGACGGCGTGCCGCTGGAAGAAGTGGTCAAGTCGGCCATCCTGGCCGCGCGGGCGCTGATCGAGAAGGATCCCGCCTATTCCTACGTCACGGCGCGGTTGCTGCTGCATACCGTCCGCCGCGAGGTCCTTGGCGAGGAGGTGGCGCAGGAGGCGATGGCGACGCGCTATGCGGAGTACTTCCCGGGCTTCGTCAAGTACGGCATCGAGGCCGAACTGCTCGACGAGCGGCTGGCCCAGTTCGACCTGTTGCGGCTGGCACGGGCGCTGAAGCCAGAGCGCGACCTGCAGTTCAATTATCTCGGCCTGCAGACGCTGTACGACCGCTACTTCCTGCACCACGACGGCCGCCGCTTCGAACTGCCGCAGGCTTTCTTCATGCGGGTGGCGATGGGTCTGGCGATCAGCGAGATCGACCGCGAGGCGCGGGCCATCGAGTTTTACGAGGTGCTGTCGAGCTTCGACTTCATGAGCTCAACCCCGACTCTATTCAATAGCGGCACCCGTCACTCGCAGCTGTCGTCCTGCTACCTGACCACGGTGTCCGACGACCTCGACGGCATCTACGAGGCGATCAAGGAGAACGCCCTGCTGGCCAAGTACGCCGGCGGGCTGGGCAACGACTGGACGCCGGTGCGGGCGCTGGGCTCGCACATCAAGGGCACTAACGGGAAGAGCCAGGGCGTAGTGCCTTTCCTGAAGGTGGTCAACGACACGGCGGTGGCGGTGAACCAGGGCGGCAAGCGCAAGGGCGCGGTGTGCTGCTACCTCGAGACCTGGCACCTGGACGTCGAGGAGTTCCTGGAGCTGCGCAAGAACACCGGCGACGATCGCCGGCGCACCCACGACATGAACACCGCGAACTGGATTCCCGACCTGTTCATGAAGCGGGTGATGGAGGGCGGCGACTGGACCCTTTTCTCACCGTCGGACTGTCCCGACCTGCACGACAAGACCGGCAAGGCCTTCGAGGAGGCCTACGCGCGCTACGAGGATAAGGCGGCACGCGGCGAACTGAGGCTGCACAAGAAGATCCCGGCCGTGCAACTGTGGCGCAAGATGCTGTCGATGCTGTTCGAGACTGGCCATCCCTGGATCACCTTCAAGGATGCCTGCAACCTGCGCTCGCCTCAGCAGCACGTCGGCACGATCCACAGCTCGAACCTGTGCACCGAGATCACGCTGAACACCGGCCCGGCCGAGATCGCGGTGTGCAACCTGGGCTCGGTCAACCTGCCGGCGCACATGGTCGACGACGGCCAGGGTGGGTTGCGGCTCGACCACGCCAAGCTGGCCCGGACGATCGGCATCGCGATGCGGATGCTCGACAACGTCATCGACATCAACTACTACGCGGTCGGCAAGGCGCGCAACTCGAACCTGCGCCACCGCCCGGTTGGCCTCGGCATCATGGGCTTTCAGGACTGCCTGCACATGATGCGGGTGCCGTATGCGTCGGAGGCCGCCGTCGAGTTCGCCGATCGCAGCCAGGAGGCGGTCTGCTACTACGCCTACTTGGCTTCCACGGAGCTGGCTGCCGAGCGCGGTCGCTACTGCTCGTTCTCCGGGTCGCTGTGGGACCATGGCGTCCTGCCGCAGGACACGCTCGGGCTGCTGGCCGAGAGCCGCGGCGGATATGTTGAGGTCGACAGCTCCTCGACGATGGACTGGGACACCCTGCGCCGCCGGATCGCCCAGTTCGGCATGCGTAACTCCAACTGCGTGGCGGTCGCGCCCACGGCGACGATCTCCAACATCATCGGGGTGGACGCCAGCATCGAGCCCACCTTCCAGAACCTGTTCGTCAAGAGCAACCTGTCGGGCGAGTTCACGGTCGTCAACGAGCACCTGGTGCGCGACCTGAAGCGGCTGGGGCTGTGGGACGAAGTGATGGTCGCCGACATCAAGCACTTCGACGGTTCGCTGGCCCGGATCGACCGCATCCCGGAGGACATCCGCCGCCTCTACGCAACCGCCTTCGAGATCGAGCCGAAGTGGCTGATCGAGTGCGCGGCGCGCCGCCAGAAATGGATCGACCAGGCGCAGTCACTCAATATCTATATGGCGGGGGCGTCGGGCAAGAAGCTTGACGAGACCTACAAGCTGGCCTGGCTGCGCGGGCTCAAGACGACCTACTACCTGCGCACGATCGGCGCCACCCATGCCGAGAAGTCGACCAGCACCCGCGCGGGGCAACTCAATGCCGTGCCCACCGGCGGCGGGCACGGCGCTTCGCCGGCGGCGGAGGCCGACGGAAAGGTCTGCATGCTCAAGCCCGGCGACCCGGGGTTCGCAGACTGCGAGGCATGCCAGTAGCCGGCCGACAAGACGGACCAACCAACAAGGAACGACAGATGCTGTCTTGGGAAGATTCCGCCGCCATCCCGGCCGCACCGATGCCAAATCGGCAGCCGCCCGCGAACGATCTGCCGGCGTTCTGCGCGCCGGCCGGCTCGCAGGTCGCGGCGGATACCCGCCGTGTCAACGTTGCCGACAAGCGGATCATCAACGGCCGCACCGACGTCAACCAGCTGGTGCCGTTCAAGTACAAGTGGGCCTGGGACAAGTATCTGGCCACCTGCGCCAACCACTGGATGCCGCAGGAAATCAACATGTCCCGCGACATTGCCCTGTGGAAGGACCCCAACGGTCTGACCGAGGACGAGCGCCGGTTGGTCAAGCGCAACCTCGGCTTCTTCGTCACCGCCGACTCCCTGGCCGCCAACAACATCGTGCTCGGCACTTACCGGCACATCACGGCGCCGGAGTGCCGGCAGTTCCTGCTGCGGCAGGCGTTCGAGGAGGCGATCCACACCCACGCCTACCAGTACATCGTCGAGTCGCTCGGGCTGGACGAGGGCGAGATCTTCAACGCCTACCACGAGATCGCCTCGATCCGCGCCAAGGACGAGTTCCTGATCCCGTTCATCGACGCCCTGACCGATCCGAACTTCGCCACCGGAACGACGGAGAGCGACCAGAAGCTGCTGAAGAGCCTGATCGTCTTCGCCTGCCTGATGGAGGGGCTGTTCTTCTACGTCGGCTTCGCCCAGATCCTGGCGCTCGGCCGGCAGAACAAGATGACCGGCGCCGCCGAGCAGTACCAGTACATCCTTCGCGACGAGTCTATGCACTGCAACTTCGGCATCGACCTCATCAACCAGATCAAGCTGGAGAACCCGCATCTGTGGACGCCGGCCTTCCGCGAGGAGATCCGCGGGCTGTTCCGGCGGGCGGTCGACCTGGAATACGCCTACGCCGAGGACACCATGCCGCGCGGCGTGCTCGGGCTGAACGCGCCGATGTTCAAGGGCTATCTCCGCTACATCGCCAACCGGCGCGCGCAGCAGATCGGCATCGAGCCGCTGTTCGCCGCCGAGGACAACCCCTTTCCGTGGATGAGCGAAATGATCGACCTGAAAAAGGAGCGCAACTTCTTCGAGACGCGGGTGATCGAGTATCAGACCGGCGGAGCGTTGAGCTGGGAGTAGCGCATTCGACTTTGCTGATGTCGACCTCATGCGTCTGCATGAGCGAGCGTTCAGTGAGTCGTTGCGCAGGCGTTGAATAAATCGAACAACTCACACGTGAAAATCGCGAAAACTCTTGCGAGTGAAATTGATTGAGAGTAAAAATCAACCTCATGTTGAGTTGCTCGATTCGTTGATCAAACAGCGAACTTCGATCACGACATTGAACTCCGACAACCACAGCAAAAGCTCCATCGTCAAAGACACCCGACGAACCGCTAACAAGACACTTGGGTCTTGTGGGGTCGTTCCCTCTCTGAAGCCCGAGGCATCTGCGGCAGTCAAGAAACCCGGGTCTTCTTCCTTTCTGAACGCCGGCCACGCGCCGGCGTTTTCTTTGCGCGCGCGCCGGCGGTTGTCGGCGCTGCTGCGCGGTGCCGAATTCATCAGCGTCAGCGGTCTTCGCACTGACCGTTCCGCGCTCCGCTCGGATATGCGTCCATCAAAACGCACTTCTGGGGTTGCCGCGGCGACAGCGCGTCCGCATGCGCCGATGAATAGCTCGAGCGTGGCCTGGACCGGCCACTTCGGGTTTGCTCATCAACCCCTTATCGATCTCAGTTAGGAGATGACTATGGCAACGAAGAAAACCGCTAAGAAGGCCGCCAAGAAACCGGCCAAGAAGACCGTGAAGAAAGCGGCGGCGAAGAAGACCGTGAAGAAAGCGGCGGCGAAGAAGACCGCCAAGAAGGCCGTCAAGAAAGCGGTCAGGAAAGTAGTCAAGAAGGCAAAGAAAGCGGCGGCGAAGAAGACCGCCAAGAAGGCGGTCAAGAAGACCGCCAAGAAAGCTGCTAAAAAAAAAGTAGCTAAGAAGGCTGCAGCCAAGCCCGCTGCCAAAGCCAAGCCCGTGAAGAAGGCTGCACCGGCTGCCAAGCCGGCTGCACCTGCTCCGGCGGCCCCGGCACTGGGCGCGAAGACGGCACTGAATCCGGCGGCCGCATGGCCGTTCCCGACCGGCAGCCGTCCGTAAGCGGCCGCGTAGCAGTTTCGCTTCTTAAAGGGGCGCTGAGACTCTCAGCGCCCCTTTTTCTTCCTGTGCGTCGCCCCTCGCTAGAATCGGTCGACCTGACCCGACAGTTCGCAACCCCATGCTCTTGGTCGACATCGGCGAGTTCCTGCTGCAGACGATCGCGGTGATCCTCGGCGTCACCTTGCTCGCGCGCGCCTACATGAGCTACCTCGGACTGCCTGCGCGAAACCCGCTGGCTCAGTTCGGCATTGCGCTGACCGACTGGCTGGTGCGCCCGTTGCGACGCCTGGTGCCTGCCGTGGGACGCCTCGACATTTCCGCTCTGCTGGCGGCGGCACTGGTCGCAGTGATCTTCGTCGGCCTGCGGTTTCTGCTGGTCGGCGTGGGCATGGCCAGCTGGCCATGGTCGGCCCTGCTGCTCATGGCGCTGATCGAACTGCTGCGCTGGGCGCTTTATTTGGTGCTCTGGCTGACCCTGCTGCACGTCGTGCTGAGCTGGGTCAACCCGCACGCGCCAATCGCACCGGCGGTGTCCATGCTGGCGCGGCCGTTCCTGGCGCCCTTTCAGCGGGCGTTGCCACTGGTGGGCGGCATCGATCTTTCGCCACTGGTGGTGATCCTGATCGTCAACGTGATGCTCATCGTCCTGGCGCGCAGCGGGCTGTAGTCGCCGTGTCTACCAGGGGCGGAAACTGAAGGATTCGCCGAAGCGGTCGGCGATCTCGTCGCGCGAGGCGGTGTGGTTCTGTGCACCGCTCTGTTCGATCTTCAGCGCACCCATCACCGCGGCCAGCCGTCCGGTGGTTTCCCAGTCCATGCCGTTGGCCAGGCCGTACAGGAGCCCCGCGCGGTAGGCGTCGCCGCAGCCGGTGGGATCCACGACGCGGCGCGTCCGAGCCACCGGGATGTGCAGCACCCGACCGCCGACAAAGATGTCCGAGCCCTGGCCGCCGCGCGTCACGATCAGCGCGCTGACTTTCTGCGCCAGTGTCTCGATTGGCTTGCCGGTCTTGTCGACCACCAGCTGTGCTTCGTAGTCGTTGAGCACAGCGTAAGTGGCCTGGCCCAGGAAGGTGTCGAGTTCCGCTGCGTCGAACATCGGCAGGCCCTGCCCGGGGTCGAAGATGAACGGGATGCCGTGTTCGGCGAACTGCGTCGCATGGGCGATCATCCCCTCGCGTCCATCGGGTGCAACGATGCCCAGCCGGACCGAACCGTCCACCGGCACCTCGTTCAGGTGCGACAGCGACATTGCGCCGGGGTGGAAGGCGGTGATCTGGTTGTCATCGAGATCGGTGGTGATGAAGGCCTGCGCCGTGTAACTGTCGGCGACCTCGCGCAGATGGGCACGGTTGATGCCGAGTCCCGCGAACCGCTGCAGATACGCCGCCGCGTCGTTGCCAACCGTCGCCATTGGCAGCGGGTCGCCGCCAAGCAGCTTCAGGCTGTAGGCAATGTTGCCGGCCGTGCCCCCGTACTCGCGCCGCAGCTGCGGCACGAGGAAGGCGACGTTCAGGATATGGACCTGCTCGGGCAGGATGTGATCCTTGAAACGCCCCCGGAAAACCATGATCGAGTCGAAGGCGATCGAACCGCAGATCAGTGTGCTCATCGGGATCGAATGTCCGGCTGCCTCGCCGCTTGGCTCCCGGCACGGCTGGCCAAGGTGCATGGCAGGGAGTGCATCAGAGATAGAAGGGGTAGACGACGAAGCCGGCGGCATTCAGGCCGCGCGCCTCGAAGGCGATCCTGACCGTCAGGTCAGCGCCCGGCTCGAGGCCGGCCAGCAGGTGCGCCTGCGGCTCGCTCTCGCCGGCCAGGTAGTCGGACGGTGAAAACACCTTGCGCGCGACGGTCCGATTCAGCGTGTCCGACAGCGTCAGTTCGATCGCCGGCAGGGCCAGCGTCATGTTGCCGCGATTGCGTACTACGGCCGTTAGTTCGAAGGCACTTGTGCCCGGCAGTGCTTGCAGTTCGCTGCCGACCACGGCCAGCAGGTCGCCCCGTGCCGGCCAGTTGACCGTGCAGCGGAAGACCTTGCACAAACCAGCGAGCGCTGGCCGTGCCTGCGGGAACTTGACCAGGATCTCGGCACGAAAAGCGACGGCAAGCTGCGCCAGCAGGAGAACCGCGAGAAGGAGTGCGCCGATGCCGAACATCATCGTGCGCCTGCGCTTCGTCTGCGCGTCGGCTTCGCGCAGGAAGGCTGGCGCGACCGGCTCGGCGACGGTGTCTGTCTCGTCGATGGCAGAGGGCTCGGCGGGTGGCTCTTCGGTGACGGGCTGCTCCGTCTCGGTCGCCGCGGCGCCAGCGGTGTCGCCGGCTTCCGCCGTGAAACGCGGAGAACCGACAGCGGGCAATGATGCCTCTGCCGAAGTGTCGGCGGCCGCCGACACTTCAGCCTGCGTCGGCGCCTCGGCGGCTGGTTCTTCAGCCGGCGGCTGCACCTCGGTCGTCGGTTCTGCTGCCGCTGGCATAGACGGAAACGGTGCCAGGCCGTGCCCAGACAGCGACTCGCTGGCGGTGGACTCGGCCTTCCTGATGGCAGCGATAACAGCCCCCACCGCGGGGGCTGCCTCGTGTGCCGGCGTCGACAGCGTCGCGTCGTCGATGTAGCTCAGCGTGCCGGTGGCGTCGAAGACATGACGGCAGGCGCCGCAGCGAACCAGCCCGCCACGCAGCTTCAACTGGTCCGCGGCCACGCGAAAGAGCGCGTGGCAGTTCGGGCAGCGGGTGGCAAGCGCCATCTTTCCAGGTCAGCCGGCGACCGGCCCGCTACGGCGTCCGGCGAGGCACACCCATCCGTCCTCGGTCGCCCAGACTTGCAGCGGCACCGCGCGGTCGGCCTGCGCGTAGGTGGCGATCAGTTCGTCGGCCTGTCGCTGTAGCACGCCGGAGAGGACGAGCGATCCGCCCTGCGCCACGCGCGCCAGGAGCATCGGCGCGAGGAATCGCAGTGGGTTGGCGAGGATGTTGGCGAGCACGACGTCGAATTGTCCGGCCGGAAGCCGGCCCGGCGCAGTGTACCGAGCGTCGACAGCATTGCGTTCGCTGTTGGCGCGCGCGGCGTCGAGTGCCTGCTCGTCGATATCGGTGCCGATCACTTCGCGCGCGCCGAGCTTCGCAGCCGCGATGGCGAGCACGCCGGAGCCGCAGCCGTAATCGAGCACGCGGGCGCCGCGGGGCATGTTCTGCAGCAGCCACACCAGGCACAGTCGGGTGGTTGGATGGGTGCCCGTGCCGAAGGCCACACCCGGATCGAGGCGGATGTTTATCGCCGCCGGATCGGGAGGTTCGTGCCAGCTGGGCACGATCCACAGTGCTTCGCCAATCCGGGTCGGAGGAAACTGCGCCTGAGTCAGGCGAACCCAGTCTGCATCCTCGACTTCACGCCGGCCACTGACTATCGGCGGCGTGATCGACAGCGTCTCGCAGGCGGCAGCAAGCAGCTGTGCCGGGTCGATGCCGGGCGGCAGAAGGACCGACATCCGGTTGTGCGCCCAGGCCGCGCGGTCGGGCTCACCGCCCGGCTCTCCATATAGAGGCTGCTCGTCGACCGTGTTGGCATCCGCGTCTTCGATCGACACCGACAGCGCCCCGCCGTCGAGCAGCGCATCCGACAGGGCGTCAGCCGAACGGGCGTCGGCAAGAAGCGTGATCTCGCGCAGCATCAGGGTCAGTTCAAGGGTGTGGAGCGAACCGGCTCGGCGCCGGGGAGGGCGGCGACTCCGTGCCGAGAAGATTCGATGGGTCGGGCGGCCCTAGCCGGCCTTTGGTAGCCGTGCCGTGAGCCGCTTCTCCAGATAGTGGATGCTGGTGCCGCCCTGGACGAATTTCTCATCCACCATCAGTTCGCGGTGCAGCGGAATGTTGGTCTGGATTCCCTCGACGACCATCTCCGACAGCGCCACCGACATGCGGGCGATGGCCTGAGCCCGAGTGTCGCCGTAGCAGATCAGCTTGCCGATCATCGAGTCGTAGTGCGGCGGTACGAAGTAGCCGCTGTAGGCGTGCGAGTCGACCCGCACCCCGGGACCGCCCGGCGCGTGCCAGGCGGTGATGCGGCCCGGGCTCGGCGTGAAGCGGTAGGGATCCTCGGCGTTGATCCGGCACTCGATCGCGGCGCCGCGCAGGTTGATGTCGCGCTGACGGAATGCAAGCTTCTGGCCGGCGGCGACGCGGATCTGCTGCTGCACCAGGTCGATGCCGGTGACCATCTCGGTGACCGGATGTTCGACCTGCAGCCGGGTGTTCATCTCGATGAAAGAGAAATCGCCGCTCTCGTACAGGAACTCGAAGGTGCCGGCACCGCGGTAGCCGATCCTGCGGCAGGCATCGGCACAACGATCGCCGATGCGCTCGATCAGCTTGCGCGGGATGCCTGGCGCCGGCGCTTCCTCAATGATCTTCTGGTGGCGGCGCTGCATCGAGCAATCGCGCTCGCCCAGCCACACCGCGTTGCGGTACTGGTCGGCCAGCACCTGGATCTCTATGTGGCGCGGGTTCTCCAGGAACTTTTCCATATAGACGGCTGGATTGCCGAAAGCCGCCTGCGCCTCCTGGCGGGTCAGGTTGACCGCGCCAATCAGCGCCGCTTCGGTGTTGACCACCCGCATGCCGCGCCCGCCGCCGCCGCCGGCGGCCTTGATGATCACCGGGTAACCGATCGAGCGGGCGATGCGCACGATCTCCCGCGCATCCTCGGGAAGCGCCCCCGCCGAGCCCGGCACCGTCGGCACGCCGGCGTCGATCATCGCCTGCTTGGCCGAGACCTTGTCGCCCATCAGCCGTATCGAGTCGGGCCGCGGGCCGATGAAGACGAAGCCGCTCTTCTCGACCCGCTCGGCGAAGTCGGCGTTTTCCGAGAGGAAGCCGTAGCCGGGGTGGATCGCCTCCGCGTCGGTGACCTCCGCCGCGCTGATGATCGCCGGAATGTTGAGGTAGCTGTCCTTCGAGGGTGCCGGCCCGATGCACACCGATTCGTCGGCGAGCTTCACATACTTGGCATCGGTGTCCGCCTGCGAATGCACGACCACCGTCGTGATGCCCATCTCGCGACAGGCACGCTGGATGCGGAGCGCAATCTCGCCGCGGTTGGCAATGAGGATCTTTCCGAACATCGTTGATCTCGTTGCGGCGCGAGTCGGCGGCGCTGGCGCGGCCCGACGCGCTAGCCGATCACGAAAAGGGGCTGCCCATATTCAACCGGCTGCCCGTTCTCGACCAGGATCTCTTTCACTTCCCCGGCGACCTCGGCCTCGATCTCGTTGAGCAGTTTCATCGCTTCGATGATGCACAGCGTGTCGCCGGGCTTGACCGCCTGTCCAGCCTCGACGAACGCCTTCGCGCCCGGGCTGGGCGAGCGGTAGAACGTGCCGACCATCGGCGACTTGACGACGTTGCCTTTCGGCGGTTCAGGGGTCGCCTCCGCGGCGAGCGGTGCTGCCGAGGGCGCCGGCGGCAGCGGCGTCGTGGCCGCTCCGGTCATCACCGTCTGCATCGGCGCGGGTGGTGCTGCCGCGACGACCGTCGGCGCATGCTTGACGATCCGGACCTTGTCCTCGCCCTCAGTGACCTCGATCTCCGCGATGGCGGACTCGGCGACGAGATCGATCAGTGTCTTCAATTTGCGCAAATCCATGCATCCTCCAACACTGCAGCCGTGGCCGCCTGCCCGTTCAGCGCGGGTCGAAATCGAGCGCGTATTGCAGCGCACAGCGATAGCCGGTCGGCCCCAGTCCGGCGACGACGCCGACGGCAAGGTCTGCCATGAAAGACCGGTGGCGGAATTCTTCCCGGCGGTACACGTTCGACAGGTGCACTTCGACGAACGGGATACCCACCGCGGCCAGCGCGTCGCGCAGGGCGACGCTGGTGTGCGTCAGTGCGCCCGCGTTGATGATGATGAAGTCGACGGCCTCGCCGCGCGCCGCCTGGATGCGATCGACAAGCGAGCCCTCGTGGTTGCTCTGGAACAACGAAACCTCGGCTTGACGAGTGGCGGCCAAGGCGCTCAGGTCGCGCTCGATGTCCGCGAGAGTCATCGACCCGTAGATCTGTGGCTCGCGGGTGCCCAGCAGATTCAGGTTGGGGCCGTTCAAGACCAGGATGTTTTTTGCCATTGGTCGCCCGTACTTAGGCGGAAAAAGGCGGCGATAGCCAAAAAAGACGAGAGATTCTCGTCTTTTCGCACATTGTTGTCCACCTGGCCCACTTAACCGCGGGACAACGCCGCATCCAGCCACCGGTGCAACTGCTCGGGCTTCACCTGGCCCAAATGCCGCTCGCGGATGCGCCCGTCGGCACCGATCAGCAGCGTGTAGGGTAGGGCGCCATCGCTGTTACCGAGCGCCCGGTTGAGGTCGCTACCGCCAACCCCTGCAACCAGCAGGGGCAAGGTCAGCCGGTGCTTGTCGCGGAAGGCGGCGATCTTGGCCGCATTGTCGATGCCGATCCCGATCACTTCGACGCCCCGGTCACGGTAAGCGTCGCGCACCTGCTGCAGGTCAGGCATTTCCTCCACGCACGGCGGGCACCAGGTCGCCCAGAAGTTCACCACCAGTGGCCGCCCGCGCCATTGCGAAAGCGGCTGCGGCCTGCCCTCGGCATCCGGGAAGGTCGCCGCGAAGAACACTGCGGTCGTTTCCGCGTCCGCGGATGCGGGCTCCGTGCGCCACCAGTTCACGGCGACGCCCAGCCCCGCGGCCAGCGCGCCGGTACTCAGCATCGTCAGCCAGGCGCGCCGGTTCATCCGCCGTTGCCCGGCGCCGAAAGCAGTGCCCGCAGCGCCGAGAGACTGGCGCGGCCGGCCTGCTCGATCCGCGAGAGAGAGGGGTCCGAGGAGCGGAAGCGGGAACTCACCCGTACCGCATCAGTGGGGAGCACGCTGAGCACCGCGTCCAGACGCGATGTCCTGGTGGCCAGCAGGCGATGGGGCACCTGGAGGTGAATGGACTCGAACACACCGGCCGGTTCGTTCGCTTCTTCAACGGTGAAACGAACGCCTTCGTTCAGCAGGAATATCTCGACGTCCTTGGCGCTGTCGGTGAACAGGTGCAGATGCAGCGCCGAGTGCTCGGTTGCGGTCCCGTTCAGCACTGCGCCGACCAGGTGCGGGTTGAATGGCTCGAGGTACTGCATCAACGCAAGCGCAGCCATGCGGCGCTCGGCGAGCAGCGCCGCATGGCGTTCGCCGCCGAAGGTGCGCAGGTAGCGCCGCAGTTCCGACTCGACCAGGTCGTTCTCCGGCAGACGGCCTCTCGCGCCGGCTGCTTCGCCAAGCACGAGCTGCACCGCCTTGCGTTTCGCGGTGGCGTAGTCGCAGCCGTCCTCGGCGATCAGGCGCGCCGCCGTTGCCGCGAGTTCGAGTGTCAGTTCTTCGCGGCTTCCCGATGCGGGTGCAGAGCGGATCATGCAGCCAGTCTAAACAACGCGGCCCCGTAAACTACCAATCTTTCCCCCGTTCGGAACGCGTCTTGCATCTTCATATCCTGGGCATATGTGGCACCTTCATGGGCGGTGTCGCCCAGCTGGCGACCGCCGCGGGACACCGCGTCACCGGCTGTGATGCCAACGTCTATCCGCCGATGAGCGACCTGCTGCGGTCCGCGGGCATCGAGGTGATCGAAGGTTACGGCGCAGATCAGCTCGCTGTCTCGCCCGATCTGTTCGTGGTTGGCAACGTGATCACCCGCGGCAACCCGCTGATGGAGGCGGTCCTCGAGGCCGGGGCGCGGTTCATCTCGGGCCCGCAGTGGGTCGGCGAAAACCTGCTGCGCGGGCGCTGGGTGCTGGCTGTGGCCGGCACCCATGGCAAGACGACCGCCTCGGCGATGCTGGCGACGATCCTCGAGCACGCGGGACTGGCGCCAGGTTTCCTGATCGGCGGCGTGCCGACCGACTTCGGCGCATCCGCACGGCCGGGCGGCTCGACGTTCTTCGTCATCGAGGCCGACGAGTACGACACGGCCTTCTTCGACAAACGCAGCAAGTTCGTCCATTACTTTCCGCGTACCGCCGTTCTCAACAACCTCGAGTACGACCACGCGGACATCTTTGCCGACCTGGCGGCGATCGAGACCCAGTTTCATCACCTGGTGCGTGGCGTGCCGGGCCGCGGCCGCCTGGTGGTCAACGGGGCGGATGCCGCCCTGGCGCGGGTACTCGCGCGCGGATGCTGGTCGGAACTGGAGAAGTTCGGCATCGACGACGGCTGGCACGCGCAGGCCATCGAAGAGGGCGCGCAGCATGCTTTCGACGTCGCTCTGGGAGCCGAGGTTTTCGGCCGCCTGCATCTGCCGCTTGCCGGCGCGCACAATCGCAGCAATGCACTGGCGGCAATCGCCGCCGCCCGTCATGCGGGGGTTGCCCCGGCAGTGGCGATCGAGGCGCTGCACCGCTTCGGCGGAGTCCGGCGACGGCTAGAGGTGCGCGGTGTCGCCGGCGGGGTCACGGTCTATGACGATTTCGCGCACCACCCGACGGCGATCGAGACCACGGTATCCGGCCTGCGCCGCCGGGTCGGCAAGGCGCGCATCCTTGCCGTGCTGGAGCCGCGCTCGAACACGATGAAGCTGGGCACGATGAGCGCGCTCCTGCCGGCCAGCCTGCAGGAGGCGGACCTGGTGTTTTGCTACGGCGCGCGCAGCGGCAAGAATGCGCTCGGCTGGGAGCCGGCGCAGGCACTGGCGCCGATGGGGGCGCGGGCGCGAAGCTTCGACGACCTCGAGGCGCTCGCTCAGTCGGTGGCCTCTGCTGCGCGCCCCGGCGACCACGTGCTGGTGATGAGCAACGGCGGCTTCGGCGGCGTGCATGAGAAATTGCTGTCCGCGCTCGCCGGCGCAGCGCCGCAGGAGCACGCGGCGTGATTCTCTACCTGCACGGCTTCCGCTCGTCGCCGCAGTCGAAGAAGGCGCAGACGGTGCGGGAGGCGATGGCCGCTCGCGGGCGGCTCGACGATTTTCTGTGCCCGCAACTGCCCGCATCGCCGCGGGCGGCGGCGCAGCTGATCGAGGCGGCCGCACGGCTGGAGGATCCGCAGCAGCTGGCGCTGATCGGCTCGTCGCTGGGTGGCTATTACGCGACCTGGCTCGCCGAACGGGTCGGCTGCCGTGCCGCGCTGCTCAACCCGGCGATCACCCCCTACGAGGATCTGCGCGGCTACCTCGGCACGCAGCCGGTGTTCTTCTCCGAGCAGACCATCGAGGTGAAGCCGGAATACATGGACGAGCTGCGCGCGATCGACACCCTCCACATCACGCGGCCGGAGCGCTATTTCCTGCTCGCCGCGACCGGCGACGAGGTGATCGACTGGCGCACGATGGCGGACAAGTACGCGGGGTGCCGGCAACGGATCATCGACGGCTCGAACCACGAAATGAGCGACTTCGCCGCGTACCTTGACGAGGTGCTCGCGTTCTGCGGCATTGCCTAGGAAAGCGACGGCACGAGATGCGCCTCAAAGGGAAAGTCTCGATCATCACCGGCGGCGCGCAGGGCATCGGTCTTGCGACGGCGCGCAAGTTCGCCGCCGAGGGAGCGATCGTCGCCATCGCCGACCTGAAGCGCGAGCCGGTCGACGAAGCGCTGCGGGAGCTGCGCGGCAGCGGCGCGACGGCCGAGGACTTCACCGTCGACGTAACCAGGCGCGAGCAGATCGATGCGATGGTGCAGCGGCTGAAGGTGAGCTTCGGGCGTATCGACGTGCCGGTCAACAACGCCGGCATCACGCTCGATGCTCGGCTGCAGAAGATGACCGAAGTGCAATTCGACACGGTCATCGCGGTGAATCTCAAGGGCACCTGCAACTGCGCGCAGGCGGTGATCGAGACGATGAGCGAGGAGGGAAGCGGCGTGATCCTTAACGCGTCGAGCGTGGTCGGCATCTACGGCAATTGCGGGCAGAGCGGCTACGCGGCGAGCAGGTTCGGCGTGATCGGCTTCGCCAAGACCCGGGCGCGCGAACTCGGACCCAAGGGCATCCGCTGCCACGCGCTTCTCGTCGACGCGCCGGTCGCCGGCGGCACGCCACACTGCGTGTTTCCGATTTCTCCCGCAGCGCTGCTTGCTGCCAGCGGCGGCCGCGAGGTCGAGATCGGCTGATGGACGCGAGCTTCGTTTCCGCCGTCGTCCTGCTGCTGATCGTCTGCGATCCGTTCGGCAACATCCCGATCTTCATCAGCGCGCTGCAAGACGTGCCGCGCGAGCGGCGGCGGGCGATCATCCTGCGCGAGTGCCTGATCGCCTTCGCGGTCCTGGTGACCTTCGTGTTCATCGGCGGTCCGTTCCTCCGCCTGCTCGGTCTGTCCGAACTGAGCCTGCAGATCGGCGGCGGCGTAGTGCTGATGCTGGTCGCGTTGCGCATGGTGTTCCCGACACCCGAAGGCGTCTTCGGCCAGAGCCCGGGCGGCGAGCCGTTCATCGTGCCGCTTGCAGTGCCCGCGCTGGCTGGCCCATCGGCGCTGGCGACCGTGCTGTTGCTGGTGTCTCGCGATCCTGCCCGCCTGTGGCAGTGGGTGGCTGCGATTGCGGTGGTCATGGGGGTGAGCGCGGTCGTGCTGGGGTTTTCCGAGAGGATCATGCGGTTACTGGGCGAGCGCGTCACGCTGGCGTTCGAGCGTCTGCTCGGCCTGGTGCTGGCAGCGATCGCGGTCGAGCAGATGCTGCGAGGCATCAAGGCCTTCATTTCCGGTCTGTAGCGGGGCGACCCAGTGCATCTGCTTTTCGACGACGACGGCAGCTTCAAGGCAGGCACGGTGCTCGCAGCGACCGACTCGTCCTTTCAGGTCGAGACGGCCAGCGGCAAGCGCACCAAGGTGCGTGCATCGCACGTGTTGCTGCGCTTCGAGACGCCGGCGCCCGCCGCGCTGCTGCAGCAGGCGCACAGCCAGGCCGAGGCGATCGACCTCGACTTCCTCTGGGAATGTGCGCCTCAGCAGGAGTTTGGCTTCGACGAAATGGCGCGCGAATATCACGGCCACGCACCGACGGCGGTCGAGGCGGCGGCGATCCTGCTTCGACTGCATGGCGCGCCGGTGCACTTCCACCGCAAGGGCCGCGGGCGCTTCCGTCCGGCACCGCCGGAGATTCTCAAGCAGGCGCTGGCCGCGGTCGAGCGTCGTCGCGTGCAAGAGGAGCAGAAGCAGCAGTATGTCGAGATGCTCAAGTCCGGCGAGCTTCCGCCGGCGATCGCCGCGCAGGGCGTGGCGCTGCTTGTGAAGCCGGACAAGAACGGCATCGAATACAAGGCGCTCGAGCAGGCGGCGAGCGATCTGCATCTGTCGCCGCTGCGCCTGCTGCTGGCGCGCGGTGCGATCGCCTCGCCATACCGCTGGCATCGCGACAGTTTCCTGGCGGTCACTTTCCCGCATGGCGCGAGTTTCCCCGCCAGCCTGCCACCGCCGCGCCCGGCTGGTGACGAGCTGCCGCTGGCGCCCGTGGCGGCGTTCTCGATCGACGATTCGGCCACCACCGAGATCGACGACGCCTTCTCGGTGCAGTTCATGGACGATCGCGTGCGGATCGGCATTCACATCGCGGCGCCGGCCACCGCGATCGCCCGGGGCGATGCGCTCGACCAGGCGGCGCGCGGGCGGATGTCGACGATCTACGCGCCGGGCATGAAGATCACCATGCTGCCTGAGCCGTGGATTGCGCAGTTTTCACTGGACGCTGGCAAGGTGCTGCCGGTGCTGTCGCTGTACGTCGATGTCGAGCGGGATACCTTGCGCCCGCTCAGTCACGAGACGCGGCTGGAGCGGATCCTGATCGAGGCCAATCTGCGCCACGACCTGCTCGACGAGCAGGTCACCGAGATGCACGTGGCGGCGGGAAGGCTCGACGTGCCGCACGGGCGCGAAATGGTGTTTCTCTGGCACTTCGCCCGCGCGCTGCTGGCTGAGCGGGAGATCGCCCGTGGCAAGCCGGAGCCGACCGGCAAGATCGATTACACGTTCGTGCTCGACGGCGAGGACGAGCATGCGCGCGTGACTATTCGCCCGCGTAGGCGTGGCGCGCCGCTGGACCTGATCGTCGCCGAGCTGATGATCCTGGCCAACAGTCACTGGGCCGGCTGGCTCGCCGAGCTGAAGCGTGCCGGCATCTATCGCTCGCAGAGCCTGCAGCGCGTCGGCGGTCGCTGGCTGCCGGGGCGCGTGCGCATGAGCACCGTGCCGGCGCCGCACGAGAGCATGGGTGTGCCTCACTACACCTGGTGCACGTCGCCGCTGCGACGCTACGTCGATCTGGTCAATCAGCAGCAGCTGATCGCGGCGGTTCGCGGCGAGGCGCCGCCCTATCCGGCCAACGACGCCGACCTGTACGGCATCGTTTCGTCGTTCGATGCCGCGTACACGCTTTATGGCGAGTTCCAGGAGCGGCTAGAGCGCTACTGGTGCCTGCGCTGGTTACGGCAGGAGGGTGTGGCCCGTGTCGGCGCCACCGTTCTGAAGCCGGACCTGCTGCGGATCGACGACATGCCGCTGCTG
>Ga0209450_10000199_pt1 | contig 33160 bp, 33 predicted proteins | sample FrelakmetLWP11LW_FD_187149 | JGI IMG/M metagenome (GOLD analysis project Ga0209450, IMG submission 187149) | Freshwater lake sediment microbial communities from the University of Notre Dame, USA, for methane emissions studies - LWP11 LW (SPAdes)... | ecosystem: Environmental > Aquatic >...
CAACGTGACGACAGATCGACGGAACCGAGAATGGAACTCAAACGGAAACGACCTCGACTCGACCCGGAGCCAGCGCTCGACATCGAGGCGCCCGCCGCCTTGATCGCCGGGACTCAGCGGCCGAGCGGTGAGATCCCCTGGTGCGACGGGCAGAAGACCGATCCCTGGGACCACGTGGAGTCCGCCATGGGGCTGGCCACCGCGGGCTTTCTGCCGGAAGCCCGCAAGGCCTATGAGTGGCTGGCCGCCAACCAGCTCTCGGACGGGAGCTGGTACAGCGCCTACCTGGAAGGGATTGCCCAGGACCGGACCCGCGACGCCAACATGTCGGCGTATGTCGCCGTGGGGGTCTATCACTATTTTCTGCTGACGGGCGATCGCGGCTTTGCGTCCTCCATGTGGCCGACCGTGAGCGCGGCGATCGATTTTGCGCTGGGCCTGCAGGCGCCCCAAGGTGAAATCCACTGGGCCATCAGCCCCGCGGGAAACGTCGATCGCATGGCGCTGCTCACCGGATCGAGTTCGATTTACATGAGCATCAAATGCGCGCTGGCCATCGCTGCCGTTATCGGCAAAAAATGCCCCGACTGGCAGGCCGCGCGCTGCAGGCTCGGCGACGCCATCCGCAGCAAGCCCCACCTGTTCAACATGACCAAATCGCGGTTTTCGATGGACTGGTTCTACCCGGTGCTCTCGGGGCCGGTGACCGGCGCCGACGCCCGGCGACGGATCGCGCGCGGCTGGAAAAAATTCGTGGTGGAGGGCCTCGGGGTGCGCTGCGTGTCGGATCAGCCCTGGGTCGCCGTCGCCGAAACCTCCGAGCTGGCGCTGACGTTGGCCGGCATGGGCCACCTCGATCAGGCCCGGGTCGTTTTCAGCTGGATCAGCGACCGGCGCTTCGAGGACGGCTCCTACTGGGCCGGTTTCACCTTCCCGGACATGACCATCTGGCCCGAGGACCGCATCACCTGGACCAACGCCGGAGTGATCGTCGCCGCAGACGCCGTCTTCGGTCTCACGCCCGCGGCCGGTTTGTTCAGCCACCGCTTCTGGAGCCCCCCTGCCCCCCGTTAAGCCCGTCAGGCTTCGCCGGGCGGCCGCCCCCGGGCCTGAAACGCTGCGAACAGAAGCCCACCCGCCAAGGCGATCAGGCTGCTGGCCTGGAACAGCCCGAAGGAGCCGGTCACGCCGTACAGATACCCGCTGATGAAAAAACCGGCCATCAGGCCGAGGCCGTAGGTCAGGGCGTTGTTCAGCGCCTGGCCCAGGTTCTTGGCCCCGGCGGGCGCGAATCGGTCCATGTACAGGATGCTCGCCATGTGAAACGTGCCGTAGGTCATGGCGTGCAGCACCTGGGACAGCAGGATCACCGCCGCCGAGGCCGACGCCCCCAGCACCCACCAGCGCAGCACGGCTGCCGCAAACGAGACCGTCAGGACCCGCTCGAGCGCGAAGCGCTTGAAGATGGCCTCCGAGTAAAGCATGGCGACAATTTCAGCGGCCGACGCCAGGGCCCAGGCGGCGCCGATGAAGCTGCCGGTGTAGCCGAGGGTCGCCAGGTGGATCGAAAAAAAACCGTAGTAGGCGCCGTGGCTGACCAGCATCAGGAAGGCGCAGGCGAGGAATACCGCCGGCCGGCGCCTCAGCAGCGCCTTGGCGCCATGAACGGACAACGGTGCTCCACCGGGCCGGTCCCGCGGAACCGTGACGGAGATCATGGCCAGCAGGATCGATCCGATCCAGATGGAGACAATGATCACCCGCTCCGAGAAAACCCCGATCAACGCGCCGAAGGCGAGCACCATGGCAATGAAGCTGATGGACCCCCACAGGCGGATTCTTCCATAGGACTGCTTCGCGCGGCCCAGGGTTTCCATCGAGACGGCTTCCAGAAAAGAAATGATCGGCGCATAAAAAATCCCGTACAAAAAGATGATCGCCGCCATGGGTCCAAACGCCTCGGTCGTCAGGAACAGGGCCCAGATCGCCGCGCTGGCAATGTTGCAGAGGATATAAATCGGGCGCCGTCCCCGGGTCCGGTCGGCCAGCGCCCCCCAGGCCATCGGGAACACCACCATGGCGACCGAACGCAGGGCCGACAGCACGCCGATGTCGAAGCCCGAAAACCCCAGGTGGTAGCAATAGAGGTTGAAGTAGGGCAGATAAATCCCCATGACCCCGAAATACAGGAAATACTGGCAGGCCACTGCCGCCCGGGTGAAGGGTTGACCCGGGATATTGGAGCTGCTTTCAGTCATGGCACCGGCGCATCAAGGTTTGGGGCGCTACCCTCGTCCGGCCCGCCTGCTGAGGGTGAAAGCGCGGGGGCGGGGGCGTTTCGGCCGCATTCGCGATGGTATTCATTATTACTCCGGCAAGTAAATATGTCTAATACCATCACCTCCCGCAGAGGTGGAGCCTGACATCGGCTTAAATGGCACCGGTTTAGACATTCGCCGGAGTAATAAAACGGGGCCCAGGTTCGATTCTGCCGGCCATCATAGGGCATTTCCAACGCCAGGGCAAAAGGTTTGCGCCGCTCGCCGACGGGTTTACAAACCTCATGCGAGGTGCTATTTTCTATCGATTATAATCCGTTACGCTATGGAACCAATCAGTCGGGAGCCGTGCATGAGCACCATCAAAATCCGTTTTGCGGATGAGATCGAGGCCCTGGGGGCCAAGGTAGAACGAGCCGTCGAAGACATGTTCCGGTCCTTCAGCCCGGTCTTCAACCTGGCCGAGCGGAGCTGGAAACCGTTGATGGACATGTACGAAACCCCCGGGCAGATCATCGTCCTGGCGGAAGTGGCCGGAGTCGACAAGGACGATCTTGAGGTCGAAATCAGCACCCGCGCGGTGCGGATCCGTGCCACCCGCAACCCTCGCTACTGCAGCCCCGAAGCCACCTACCGGCTGGCCGAGATCCAGTACGGGAGGTTCGAGCGCATTCTTTTTTTGCCGGCCCCGATCGACCCGGAAATCGTGTCGGCGTCCTACGCCAACGGCATGCTGGAAATCCGTTTGGCACGGCAGCCGATGGATGAGATCCACAAAATCAAGGTGACGGAAGGATGATGACATCATGACGGAAACCCCCGCTGCCCTGCCCCAGCAACCGGAGAGCCTGCCCGAGGTGCTGCCCATCCTTCCGCTGTTCGACGCCGTCCTCTTCCCCAAGATGGTCCTGCCCCTGATGGTGATGCAGGGCGAATCGGTGAAGCTGGTGGACGAGGCCATGGCCCGTGACCGAATCCTCGGCCTGGTGGCGGCCAAAGGGGGAGAGCAGCAGCCGGAGACCCTGAAGCAGAGACTCTCCACGGTGGGCACCGGCGCCTTGATCCTGAAAATGGCCAAAACGAACGACGACCGGACCCAGCTGCTGGTACAGGGGTTGAGCCGGTTTCGCATCAAGGCGTTTGTGGAAGGCAAGCCCTTTCTGGCGGCCGAGGTGTCCCCCCTGAGCGATGCGGCCGAGCAGGACACCGAAACCGAAGCCCTGATGGGCAACATCGTCGGCCAGTTCGCCCGGATTCTGGAGCTGTCGCCGGGCCTGCCGCAGGAAATCGGGCAGATGGCGCGTTCGATCCAGGAGCCCGGCACCCTGGCCGATATGGTGGCCTCCAGCATCAATGCCAGCCTGGAGGAGAAACAGAAGGTCCTGGAGCTGGCGGATGTCAAGGAGCGGCTGCGGGAGGTCGCGCGGCTGGCCAGCCACCAGGTGGAGATCCTGGAGCTGGGCAACAAGATCCAGACCCAGGTGAAGGGGGACATGGAAAAGGGCCAGCGCGAATACTACCTCCGCCAGCAGCTGAAGGCCATCCGGGAGGAGCTCGGCGAAAAGGACGACGCATCGGTTGAGATCGATGAGCTGCGCCGAAAGATTGCTGCCAAGAATCTCCCGGATGAAGCCCGCAAGGAGGCGGAGCGCGAACTGGACCGCCTGGCGCGCATGCATCCCTCTTCGGCCGAGTACACCGTGGCCTCCACCTACCTCGACTGGATGACGGCGCTGCCCTGGAACGACGCCACGCCGGACTCGCTCGACATCCAGCGGGCCCGCAAGATACTGGACGACGATCACTTCGGACTCGAGAAGCCCAAGCGCCGCATCATCGAATATCTGGCGGTGCGCAAACTCAAACCCTCCTCCAAAGGGCCCATCCTCTGCCTGGCCGGCCCCCCGGGGACCGGCAAGACGTCCCTGGGACAGTCGATCGCCCGGGCCCTCGGCCGCAAGTTCCACCGGATCTCCCTGGGCGGGGTGCGCGACGAAGCCGAGATCCGCGGCCACCGCCGGACCTATGTGGGCGCCCTGCCCGGACGCATCATCCAGGGGTTGCGGCGCGCGGGCTCCAACAACCCGGTCTTCATGATGGACGAAATCGACAAGGTGGGCAGCGATTTTCGCGGCGACCCGTCTTCGGCGCTGCTGGAGGTCCTGGACCCCGAGCAGAACAAGTCTTTTTCAGATCACTATCTGGACGTGGCCTTCGACCTCTCGCGGGTGCTCTTCATCGCCACGGCCAACGTGCTGGACACCATCCCGGCCGCCCTGCGGGACCGGATGGAGGTGTTGAGCCTGGTGGGGTACACCCTGGACGAAAAGCTGAAGATCGCTCACCGCTACCTGATCCCGCGCCAGCGCGAAGAGCACGGCCTCTCCGCGAAGCAGATCCGGATCACATCGAGCGCAGTGCGCCAGATCATCACCGGCTACACGCGCGAAGCCGGGCTGCGGAACCTGGAGCGCGAGATCGCTTCCATCTGCCGCGGGGCCGCCAGCAAGATCGCCCAAGGCCGTGTCAAGGCAGTCAACGTCGGGCTGAATGAATTGCACGGCGCCATCGGCCCGGTGCGCTTCACCGAGGAGGTCAAGGCGCGGGTGACGACCCCGGGGGTCGCCACCGGGCTTGCCTGGACACCCGTCGGCGGCGAGCTGCTCTTCATCGAGGCCACCGCGATGAAGGGCAAAAAGGGGCTGATTCTCACCGGCCAGCTGGGGGATGTCATGAAGGAATCCGCAACCGCCGCGTTGAGTTTCATCCGGGCCAATTCAGCGGCGATCGGCGTCGACGAGGGGTTTTACGAGAACCACGACATTCATATCCATGTGCCCGCCGGCGCCATTCCCAAGGACGGGCCCTCGGCCGGCGTCACCATGCTGACGGCGCTGACCTCGCTCTTCACCAACCGCCCCGTGCGCAAAGACCTGGCCATGACCGGCGAGATCACCCTGCGGGGCCAGGTGCTGCCGGTGGGAGGCATCAAGGAGAAGATGCTGGCGGCCCACCGCGCCGGCATCCGGACGGTGATTCTGCCGGCCTGGAACCGCAAGGACATCGAGGACATCCCTAAAAACGTACAGAAGGAAATCCGTTTTCGTTTCGTCGACCGGATGATGGACGTGCTCGAGCTGGCGCTCGAGGACGACCGTCCCCGTCCCAAAGGGCGGAAGCGGCGCGCATCGGGCGCCCGCCGCAAAACGTGATGCGCCCGAAAGCGACATCCATGACACGGGTCCGCCCATCTCACCCGCGAGGCCTTGCGGCAGTGGCCGCGATCGTGGCGGCCGCCGCGCTGATGACGGCCGGAGGCTGCGCGACGCGCTCCCATCACCCGCCGTCCGCGCCGCCGCCCTCCGCCCCGCGACCCGAGGCCGCTCCGCCGGAAACCCTGCCCGGCCAACCGCGGCCATACAAAGCCCTGGGCCAGTGGTACCAGCCGCTGCCGGATGCCAAGGGGTTCCGCCAGCAGGGGATCGCCTCGTGGTACGGGCCGGATTTCCACGGCAAGCGCAGCTCCAGCGGCGAAATCTACGACATGCACGACATGACGGCCGCCCACAAGACGCTGCCGCTGGGCACCCTGGTCCGTGTCCGCCACCTGCAGAACCAGCGCAGCATCGAGGTGCGCATCAACGACCGCGGGCCCTTCGTCGGCGACCGGATCATCGATCTCTCCTACGAGGCCGCGCGCCGTCTCGGGGTCATCGGGCCCGGCACCGCCGCGGTGGAGGTCCAGGCGATCGGCACGCTCGCTGGAACCCCCGCGGACGTTTACTCCGGCAATTTCACGTTCCAGGTCGGGGCCTTTTCCAGCCGGGAGAACGCCGAGAGGCTTCGCGCGGAGCTGAACCCGCGTTTCGGCAACGCTCACATCGTCGAGTTTGAACAGAAGGGCCGCGTGTTCTACCGGCTGCGGGTGGGAAAATGCACGTCGCTGGACGAAGCCATCGCCTATGAGGCCCATCTGAAAGAAAACGGGTTCAAGGACGCCTTCGCGGTGGCCGAATAGAGGCTGTCTTATTTGAGTTATGACCCCGGCTGCTAAATATGGCTGATTCCAGCATCTCACGAGCAGGCGAAGCGGGGTATTCGCTTTTAGACAGGGAGACGTCATAGGCCATGCTGCACAAGGTGGTTTTCCTGGACCGAGACGGCGTGATCAACCGCGACTCGCCGGATTACATCAAGCGCCTGGAGGAGTTCGAGTTCCTGCCCGGGAGCCTCGAGGCGCTGCGCCGTCTGACCGAACGCGGGTTTACCTGCATGGTGATCACCAACCAATCGGCGCCGGCGCGCGGCCTCATGACGCCTGAGGCCCTCGCGGCGATCCACCGCCGACTGTGCGCCGACGTGGCAGCGGCCGGCGGCCGGATCCTTGATATCTTCACCTGCCCTCACCTCCCGGCCGATGGCTGCTCCTGCCGCAAACCCCAGCCGGGGCTGCTGTACGCCGCTCAACGAAAATACGGGATCGATTTTTCGTCGGCCGCAATGATCGGAGACAGCGCCAAGGACATCGAGTGTGCGCTCAATGCCGGCGTGCACACCACGGTTCTCGTTCAAACCGGTAATGGGGAAAAGGCCGCGCGGGAGTTTTCCGCGCGGGGGCTTTGCCCGGACTTCATCGCGCAAGACCTCAACCGGGCGGTCGATTGGATCGTCAAAACCGATTCGTTGGGGAAGGGGACGCCTCGGCCCGCAGCGTCTTGAAAAACAAGCATCCGGACGTCAGGATTCGGGTTCAGGGGGCGCGGGAACAGGCAGTTTGATGAACTCGATGCCTTCCTGCTTGAGGAGTTTTTCTTCTTCCTGGGTGCTCACCCCGCGGATGTTGCGCGGCTCGGTTGCGCCGTAATGGATTTTCAGGGCCTCCTTGGCGAAGTTGCAGCCGACGTTGTCGAAATTTTTCTCGACAAATTCGGAAAACTCCCGGCTCAGATGGGCGAGCAGCTGCGCCTCCCGCGGCTCGGTTGCCTTCGGCTTGAATCCCTGGGAGGCCTTGATGGCAAATTTCGACGGCACCCGGTCGATGGACGTGTCGTTGCAGGCGGGGCAGGCGATCAGCTTCCTTTTCTTCTGGCTGATAAACGCGGCCCGGTCCTCGAACCAGCCTTCGAAGGAGTGTCCGTTGCCGCACTGCAGGTCGTAAGCGATCATGGCGGTGATGTCGGTTGAAGACGCCGGGCAGGCGCCGGAATTAAACGGGGTGGCCACCGATTCGGGTTGGACATTCCCGCTGGATTAAACTCGAAAACTGATATATCCAATACACAGAATAAACGAACCGGGCAGATTCGTCAAACCCATAGTGGGGCCGGTTCCGGAAAGGGGCAAGGTCATGAGGCGTTTCGTGGTGTGCATGCTCATCTGCGCCGTCGGGTTGCTGAACGTGGCGACGGCCGCAGCGGAAACCGCCTACATCAACGACATTATCAGGTTGTCCGTGCGGTCCGGGCCCGCCAATGACCAGAAATCCCTCGGGTTGGTGGAAAGCGGCCAGATGGTGGATGTCCTGAAGAGCAGCGACGAGTGGTCGCTGATCCGGACGGCGACCGGCATCGAGGGATATGTGTTGTCGCGTTACCTGACGAGCCAGCCGCCGGCCAAGTTCCGGTTCGACCAGGTGCAGGAGAAAAACAAAACGCTCACCGCCCAGGCGGCCGGCCTGGTTGAAGAGACCACTCGACTCAAGGCGGATAACGAGAAGCTGGCAGCAACGGCGGCCGCCGGCCAGAGAGAGCTCGCCGCCCTGAAAAACGAATTCGCGGCGTTCAGGAAAGACGCCGCCGAGGTCACGGAGCTGAAGGCGAAGTACCAACGGCTGGAGGCTGAGCTGGCCGAACGGCAGGAAAAAATCGCCCAGCTCGAAAACCCGTCCAACGAACTCCTCAATCCCAACAACCTGTACTGGTTCCTGGCCGGCGCCGGAGTCCTGCTGGCGGGGTTTTTCACCGGTTTCAGCGTGAAGCGCCAACGCCGATGGTCGTCGCTCGGGTGACCGCCTAACGACATGGGGATGGCGGCACGCGTGCCGTCATCCCCATGTCGTCTGCACCATGCGCATCCGCGGCTGGGAACAACCACCCGGGCGAAGCCGCCCCGCAGGCACCCGGCTTAATTCACCGCATCTTTGAGGCCTTTGCCGGCCGTGAACTTCGGGGCCTTGGAGGCGCTGATTTTGATTTCTGCGCCGGTTTGGGGGTTGCGCCCCTTGCGGGCCTTGCGCTTGACCACCTTGAACGTCCCGAAACCGACGAGGGTGACGTCTTCGCCTTTTTTCAGGGATTTGGTGATGGACTCGATCACACAGTCCACCGCACTCTGCGCTTCCTTTTTGGTGCTCACGACCTTGGCCACTTCATTGATCAGATCCGCTTTGTTCATCGATGTCTCCTTTCGTTCAATTGCAGTTATTCTGGTTTCCGGAAAATAATACAGGTTTCTGATTTCACCGCGTCCGCCGTCACAGCGTCAGATGCTGTCTCGGCAGCTTTGGCAATATTTCCGGGGAGTGCCCCGGCCGATCCAGTGAAAATTCATAATGTGTTTTTTCCCACACTTGGGGCAAAGGCATTCCACTTTGGATTTGTCGTGATCGACCACAAACTCGGATTCTTCGACCGCCGTCTCTTTGGGCTGCCTTTTGACCGATTTGAGGGCGACATTGCGTTTCGGGGATGGCATCTCCAAACACTCCGTAACTGATCGCTGTCGATCAGGGATCATCAAACGCTGGGTGCGCGAGTTGTTAAATTGGAAAAGGGCTTCAGGTTTCGGTCAGTTTTTCTCGGGCCTCGATGCGGGTTTTGCAGCGGATGCAGTGATGAGTCACCGGCCTGGCCTTGAGGCGCTCGACGGAGATATCCTCGCCGCACTCCTCACAGATTCCATAGACCCCCTCTTCGATGTTCTCCAACGATTTGCGGATTTTCCGGATCAACATGTTCTCGCGATCGCGAATCCGCAATGTAAAGTTGCGGTCGGAGTCAAACACCGCCCGGTCCAACGGATCCGGCAGGTTTTCATCGCTTTCCCTGAGTCCGCTCATGGTGCTGTCCGCATGGGTCAGCAGCTCCTCCAGCCAGCGGCTGAGCAGTTCCTTGAAGAATTTTAGATCTTTCTCTTTCATGCCTGATATCCTGAAGGCTTATGTCGCGCGGCAGGGTTACCAAAAACCGCGGCGGCGGTCAACCATGTCAAACGGGCTTCCCTTTATTCCCGAACAGAATTTTTTTTTCAAGACATTTTTTCGATTTTTAAACAGAATGTTCAAAACAAGCATCCGGCCGTCAGCCAAGGCGCGCGGCGATGGGGAACGCGCAGCATATCGACGGATCGTCACGCCACGCAGGATCACGGCCTGAGGCACCGTTTTTGAACCGCCTGTTGATTGCATACATGGCCGGACGCAGCCTGTCAACCCGTTCTTTCGAGCGCGCCGCCCCGTCGCGGCGCCTGGCCGAGTGCGGCTCAACACCCATACGCTCCTCCGGGGCAGGCCCGGGGCTGATTGACATGCGGAGGCTTGTCGCTTACAATAACAGTCAAGACATCCCGGGAGAAAAGGCCATGGGAGCGCCCTCAGAAAAAAGGTGCGAAGACCGCCAGAATTGCGATGCCGAGGTTGAATGGGCCTATTTCAACAAGGCCGATTTCTTCAACGCCCGATTGTTGAACTTCAGCGGAGGCGGCAGCTACATAGAGAGCGCTCAGCCACTCATTCCGGGAGCGACCATCCTGATCCGTCTGCAGACACGCGCTGCCTTGGCCGACAAGCCCCCCATCCGCAACATGCGGACCACGGCGCTGGGCGAAGTCAAATGGTGCCGGGAGTTGCACGCGGAACCGTCCCACCGATTCGGAATCGGCGTCAGGTACCACATCCCGGTGTGAAATGGGCCCCAAGCAGCCGTTTTTGAAAATCGTTTGGAATCTTTTCCTGATTACGGCGGGCAGCCTTCTGTGCGCCGTTGCCATCAACGGGATACTGGTCCCCAACCGGTTCCTGTCGGGCGGCATCAGTGGTTTGAGCCTGTTCATATACTACCTGTGGCCCTCCGTCCCGATAGGGGTTTCCAATTTTTTTATGAACATTCCCCTTTTCGTGCTGGGATGGCTGTTCGTGGGACGGCGGTTTTTCTTTTACAGCCTGGCGGGCATGATGATTTTTTCAGCGGCCCTGCTCGTAAACGTGCCCACCTTCCCCATCCACGACCCCCTGCTCAACGCGTTGACGGCCGGAATCATTTCGGGCATCGGCAGCGGCGTCATCCTGAAATCGCTCGGCTCCGGCGGGGGCCTGGATATCCTCTCCGTCATCCTGCTCAAGCGCTTCTCGATCCGGATCGGCACCACCGTCATGGGGTTCAACTGCGCGCTGATGCTTGCCGCTCTCTTCCGCTTCAACCTCGAAATCGTTCTTTACACGCTGATCTATCTCTTCGTCACCACCCAGCTCATCAACATGGTGGTCACGGGTCTCAACCAGCGCAAGGCCGTCATGGTGGTCTCCCCCCAATGGCAGGAGATCGCCCGTGAGATCATGGACAGCATGCAGCGCGGCGTGACCATCGTCAACGGCGAGGGCGGCTACACCGGGCAGGAACAGCGGATCCTCTACTCGGTCCTCACCTTCCAGGAGCTGTCCCGTTTCAAGGAGATGGTGCGCCAGCACGATCCACAAGCGTTCTTGGTGGTGACCGAGACGCTCGAGGTGATGGGCAAGGGCATCGGCAACCAGCCCCACTGGTAAAAAAAGCGGTTCACGGCGGCTTTCCCTTGAACAGCGGTGGCGGGCAGCGCGGCGGTTTCTCCCTCAGGATGCCATGTGGGGAGAACCGCTTTTTTATTGAGGGGGAATGTGGAGCGCCTCCGCCAAAATACGGCCGATGGCGGCCGGGTAGTCGATCCCCGCCGCCTGAAGGGCCGCCGCGAAGCCCGCATCCGGCGACAGGCAGGGATTGGCGTTGATCTCCAGGATCCAGGGCTGCCCGCCGGCATCCACGCGGAAGTCCACCCGGGCGTATCCCTTCAGGCCGAATCCCCGCCAGCACCGGGCGGCCAGATCGCGCAGGCGCTTCAGCAGGCCGGCGTCCGCCTGCGGGAAATCAAACCGACGCGGGGTGTGGTGGAATTCATAGGAGGATTCATCCCACTTGGCACGGTACCCCACGATCCGCAACGCTTCGGCCGGATAGCCTTCAAAAAGAATTTCAGCCGGAGGCAGCACCTCGGGGCCGCCGGCGCCGGCCAGCACCGAGAGGCTGAACTCGCGGCCCTCGATGAACCGCTCGGCGAAGCAGGCGCCGCCGAAATCGGGGGTGCGGTCGCGCAGCCGTGCGAGCACATCGTCCCCGGGCTCGCAGAGCACGGTCGAGGTTTCATCGATGCCGATGGAGGCGTGTTCCCACAGGGACTTGACGATCCAGCGGTAAGACGGACCGGCCGCGGCGGGATCGCCGGCCGCCAGGGTGGGGATGTCCGCCGGTACAGGTCCGATCCAAGGAGGGGTCGGAAGCCGCAGGGCCGCCATGCGTTCCTTGGCGAGCACCTTGTGGGACGTCACCCGTATGACTTCCGCGCACGAACCGGTGTAGGGGAGTCCGATGGCGTCGAGGAGCGAGGGCACCAGATGAATCAGGCGGCCCCGGCCGTCGAGCGATTCCACCAGGTTGACGACGAGATCCGGCGGCCACTCCGACAGCCGCTGCCGGGCGGCGGCGAGATCCAGGGTGCAGGGCAGCAGCGCCGTCGGGTGGCCGAGTTCGGTCAGCGCCGCCCGGACGGCCGCGGCTTGAACCAGGACGTCGCGCTCATCCGGGGCATCGGCGTCGGTGACGGCGTTGTGAGCGATGGTGATGCGCATGATCAGGCGCGGCCGGTGGGTCCCGTGCGAATGCGTGCGGCGGCCGATTCCACAATGCGGGCCATCAGGGCATCGAAGGAGATGCCTGCCAGGGAGCAGATGATGGGCAGGTCGGAGTGCTCCGGGTGCAGCCCGGCCAGAGGATTGACCTCAATGAACTGCGGCCGGCCTTTTTTATCGCAGCGCAGGTCGAGGCGGCCGGCGTCACGGCAGCCGAGGACGCGCCAGGCGCGAAGCGCCAGGTCCTCCACCTCGGCAATCAACGGGTCCTCGTCGGGCCGCATCAGGCGGTAGCGCACGAGGTCTTCAGAGTTTTCCTTGTTGTGGTAGGAGTAGACCGCTGGGTCGGCGGCAGGCTGCAGCAGCACTTCCATGGTGCCCAGCACCTGCGCGTGCGGGCCGGTGCCGGCAACCCCTACCGTGAACTCGCGTCCGGGAAGAAACCGCTCGACCAGGACCGGCTGACGGTAATTGTCGAGCAGGCGGCGGCAGGCATCCGGCAGATCCTTCCGGCGCCGGATGATGGATGTGGGCGAAACCCCTTTGCCGGTGCCCTCGGCCACGGGTTTGATGAAGTAGGGGGGAGCGAACCGAATCTCCCCGGCGTCCGCTGAGTGTTCCAGCACGGCAAATTCCGCCGTGGGCACACCGGCGTCCCGAATGACCCGCTTGGTCATGCCCTTGTGCAGGGTCAGGCTCATGACCAGCGGGTCCGAGAAGGTGTAGGGAATTCCGTAGGCATCGAGAACGGCGGGCACCTGTGCTTCCCGGCCGATCCCCCTGAGCCCCTCGGCAATGTTGAACACCAGCTCCCAGCGGCTTCCCTGGGCCAACCGCTCGACCAGCCGTTGCACGTGGCCGATTCGCTCGGTGTCGTGGCCCAGGCGTCTCAGCGACGCCTCGATCGCCTCGATGGTTTCATCGCGGTCGAACTCGGCGGTTTCGTCCTCCGTGTAGCCGAGCGCCAGGTACTCGGACCGCAGGTCATACGTCAGACCGATCTGCATGCGCGACCCGCCCGTCATACCCCGACGACATCCGGGTACCGGTACGCCCGGTCGCAGTAATTGCGCAGCAGCAGGTCGTCGCCCTCGCGGCCCTCGACGTAGTTCGGCATCAGCGGGATCTTGCCGCCGCCGCCGGGGGCGTCGATGACGTAGGTCGGGACCGCATACCCCGTGGTGTGGCCGCGCAGGCCGCGGATGATTTCCAAACCCTTGTTGACGGGGGTGCGGAAATGGCTCGACCCGGAAATCGGGTCGCACTGGTAGAGGTAGTACGGCCGCACCCGCATCCGCATGAGCTGCTGGCAAAGCGACTTCATCGTGTCCACGTTGTCGTTGATGCCTTTCAGCAGCACCGTCTGGGATCCCAGCGGAATGCCCGCGTTGGCCAGGCGCTCGCAGGCCCGGTAGGCTTCCGGCGTGCACTCGGAGGGATGCGTGAAGTGCAGGCTCATCCACAGCGGGTGGTAGCGCCGCAGCATGCGCACTAGGTTCGGCGTGATGCGCTGGGGCAGGACGGCCGGCACCTTGGTGCCGATACGGATGATCTCCACATGGGGTATTTCCCGCAGACGCGACAGGAGCCAGCCCAGGCGCTCGTCGTTCAGGGTGAGCGGGTCGCCGCCGGAGATCAGCACGTCGCGCACCGAGGGCGTCGAGCGGATGTAGTCGATGGCCCGCTCCAGGCGCGAGCGGCTGGGGTAGATGGCGCCGTGGCCGACCACGCGCGAACGAGTGCAGTAGCGGCAGTAAGTGGAGCAAAAGTCCAGCACCAGCAGCAGGACGCGGTCCGGATAACGATGGACCAGGCCCGGCACGGGGCTTTGATCGTCTTCGCCGAGCGGGTCGTCGTCTTCGCCGGGCGATTTCGTGAATTCGAAAACCGTGGGGACCACCGTTCGACGCAGAGGATCGCCCGCGTCATCCTTGGAGAGCAGGCTCATGAAGTAAGGGGTAATGCCCACCGGCAGCTTGGTCTGGATCATCTCGACGGCCGAACGCTCATTGTCGGAGAGCTGAAGCATGCGCTCGAGTTGATCGAGATGACGGATCCGGTTGCGGATCTGCCACTGCCAGTCGTTCCACTCTTTGTCGGTTGTGGTCGGGTAAAAGGCGCGCCGAAATGCCGTCGCCCTGGAGGTGGAGGCGGGTCTTGATTTGAGTACCGGGAAAACCGATACCTTGCTTCGGATGCGTGGCGTTAGCTCCGGTAACGGAACTATGTTCTCTAAGCTGGCTGCTGGACCGGGAGGTTCTTCATCGTTTTCACCTGCCAACTCACTCGCTGATCCCGGCAAGGAATGGTTGGCAGTGTTTTGAAAACTTGCCACGTCTGGTTTCATGAGATTCTGACTTCTCCTTTCGGTGGATTACCATCCACAATCGACATGAGAACATAAATAGATTGAAGCACAAATGGTTTCAGAGTATAGTGAATTTATGGGCTGTCCGTGCCGGGGCCTCCTTTTCGTTGCTGGTTGTCTTTCCGGCTGGTTGCCAAAATTGTCCATTCATACTCGATTTCCGGACAAATACGCCAAATTAGCATCCTCCATATGGTGTTTTTATGCGAAGCTTAATACAAGTCATCGGGCGTGTCAACATAATATTTGGCGGTATCATCAGCTTGAATTTATTGTCCTCTTAGCCAATTATATCGCTATCCGGCAGAATTGCAACGTCAATTTGGCCATGTACCATAAAAATTGGCCTTAAACTCTCCCATCGAACAATAATGTATTGAATTTGATACAGTCGTCATGGGTCTTTGATGTCATCTTTGGGTTATCGGTTTACAGGGAAGTAAACTTGAACTGATTTTTTCAGAACGAGGGTTATCCTTGATCCGCGGGTCGATGCTGCGCCGTTGTCGATGCATCGCAGGCCGACCCTTGACAGAACATGCACACGAGGAGGTGCGAATCATGGCACGAGCCGCAAAAAAAAATGTGGTCAAGCGCAGAAGGATCGAATTCGTCTTGGAAATGCCCGAAGCGCAGCAGGTCATCCTGATGGGTGATTTCAACCAGTGGAATCCCAAAACGCACCCCTTGCGCAAGGACGAAAATGGCGTGTGGCGCAGGATCGTGATTATTCATCCCGGCCGCTATGAATACCGCTTCTGGGTGGATGGTGAGTGGTACAACGACCCCCACAGCACGCTGAGATGCCCGAATTGCTTCGGCAGCGAGAACAGCGTTATTGAAGTACTGCCATAGAGGCTTCTCTCAGAAGCCGATGTTTCAGCCTGACCGATCCGGATTCATCCCCGGCGGACGACGGTCGAGAAATGAAGCGGCAGGTTCTAATTTTTTCTAAACAACAGGTTTAGAAGAGACTCGACATGCAACGCCGGCATTTCCAAGACTCATCCCTCCTTCGTGCCGAACTAAAAAACACTCCTCGCCGCGGGGAGTGTTTTTTATCAAGATGCCTTTCTTTTAACCTGCTCTTACCCCCCCTACTGTCCGGTTAAAATTTTAAAAAAGTGGAGGCCCAGCGAACCGGTTCGTTTCGCCTATTTGCTTTGACAGGCATTGGTGAATTTGTTAAGGGTCACTCGATTCCAGCTCCTTCACAAATTGTTGAGTCATTCAGGTCAGCCGTAGCTCAGGAAAGGAGGTGACATCGCACCGGCAGGCGTTTCTGAAAATTGACATTCAGCGCCAACATTTAATTTGGAGGAAAATCATGAAAGGAAAGCTCATTGCATTCGTCGTCGCCGCGGTCTTCTCGGTGATGCTTGCGGGCAGCGCCATGGCGGAAGATATCAATGCCTACATGGGCACCTCTCCCGACAACAACGCCAAGATCGCCAAGTTCATCAAGGACAAAACGGGAATCACCGTCAACCAGACCTTCCAGTCTTTCGGGGAAATCGAGGCCCGTGCCAAGGCCGAAGCCCCGAATTTCAACGCGGACATGATCATCGGCTGCGGCTCGCCGCTGGCCTTCATGGCCAAGAAGAGCGGCTGGGCCGACCCGTATGTATCCCCGGCCTGGAAGGGTGTAGCGGATGTGTTCATGGACCCGCAGGGCAACTGGTACAACATCGCCAATTTCTCCTTCGTCCTGGTCGGGAACAAGGACAGGCTGGCCAAGGCGGGATACGCCATGCCCGCGAGCTGGAAGGACCTGCTGGATCCGAAATGGAAGGGTGAGATCCTCATGCCCTCGCCGCTGAGCTCGGGTACCGCGAACATGATGCGATTCTCCTTCCTGGCGCTCTACGGGGACGATGAGGGGTGGAAATTCCTGGAAGCCCTGGACAAGAACATCGCTTATTACACCCGCAGCGGCAATGCCCCGACGGATCTCGTCGGCAGAGGCGAATTCATGCTGGGCATCACTTCGGACGAGAACGTCAAGAAACGCCTCGATGACGGCTACCCGCTGATCTGGTCGATTCCCAACGAAGGGACCGGTTATGACGGCACCTTCGCCCTGATCTTTAAGGGAACGAAGAAACTGGACGCCTGCAAAAAGATCATTGACGTCCTGGGCACCCCCGAATTCAGCACGCTCATGGCGGAGATCGGCTATGTGACGCCCCGGCCGGCGCCGAACGCCCTTTACGGCCAGACCCTGCCCAAGTACATCAAGCTGGATCTGGGCAAGGCGGCGGACGACAAACCGAAGAACAACGATATCTGGAAGCAGAAATTGAGGACCGATTTCAAATAAGTCGTCAATCATGGGTGACCTCGGTGGGAGAGAGATGGCGCCAGCAGAATTGTCTGTCAAATTGCAGGCCAGCAGTGGCAGCAAGGCAAAGGATTTCCTGAATGCAAACCTGATCAACATCCTGGCTGCATTTTTGTTCCTGCTGCTTGCCTTCTTTCTCCTCTACCCCATTATCGCAGTTCTCCTTAAGAGTCTCCGGGGGCCGTCGGGATTCACGCTGGAATATTACCGGGCCTTTTTCAGCAAAAACTATTACTTCCAGTCCTTGTACAACACCCTTCTGCTCGGGGTGATTAATACCGTGGTCTGCCTCGTGATCGGCTTTTGTCTCGCCTATATGACGACACGGGGGCCCTGGATACTGCGAAAACCACTGAAGATCATCTCTCTCATCCCGCTGATCGCTCCCCCGTACCTGTTTGCCCTATCGCTCATCATCCTGTTCGGCCGAAACGGCCTCGTCACCCGGATGTTCGACCTCCACTGGCAACTTTACGGCTTCAGCGGCGTCGTCATCTCGCAGACGCTGGCCTTCATCCCGCTCGCCTACATGATGATCGAAAACACCTTGATGTCGCTCAACCCCAATCTTGAGGAAAGCGCCTATGACATGGGGGCGTCGGAAGCAACCATCCTCCGGACGATCACCATCCCGCTGCTGGCGCCGGGGCTGCTCAAGGCGGCCCTGCTGATCTTTGTCATGACCATCGCCGAATTCGGCAACGCCGCCATCCTGGGAGGGCGGACGCCATTCCTGGCGCCGGACACGTACACGATGATCACCGGGGAGTCCGATTTCAACATGGGGAGCGTCCTATCGGTCGTTCTGATCGCCCCCTGCATCCTGGTCTTCTTCATTCATAACTATCTCTTGGAGGGAAAGAAGTTCACCACGATCGGCGGGAAACCGGTTGCTTCGGAGCCAAGAAAGATCACCCCCCTGATCCAGGCCCCCTTCATCATCATCACCACGATCGCCGCGGGGGCGATCTTCATCTGTTTTGGCGTTGTCTTGGTGGCCTCCTTCTACAAAATCCTCGGGGTCACGCACAACGTCGTTTTGTCCAACTACCTCGATTTTACTTCAAATCAGGCGATTTACAACAGCATCCGCGTCAGTTTCGTGGCGGCCGTCATCGGCGCTATCATCGGCGTCCTCCTGGCATACGTCATCGTCCGGGGGAAATTTTTCGGACGCACGTTCATTGAAATGGTTTCCCTTTCCGGATTCGCCCTTCCCGGAACGGTCCTCGGCATCGGTTATCTTCTCGCCTTCAGCGCCCCGCCCCTCAAACTGACGGGCGGGATCATGATCCTGGCCTTGAACTGCGTCTTTCGTTTCCTGGCCGTCGGCGTGGAGGCGGGGATCAGCAAGCTCCACCAGATTCACATCGAGATCGAGGAGGCCTCTGCGGACCTGGGCGCCAGCTTCCTCACCACCTTCTACAAGATTGTTCTGCCGATCATGTTTCCCGCCTTCATTGCAGGCTTCATCTATACCTTCATGACGGCGATCGTCTCCCTGAGCGCCGTCGTCTTTCTCGTCAGCCCGGGGTTCGATCTGGCCGCCGTGAAGATCTTCGACGCCGCCGTCTATGGTGAAATCGGTATCGCCTCCGCCACGACGATGAAACTGGTCCTGATCGTCATGGTCTGCATGCTGATCCTGAATTTCATCAGCAACAAAACCCGGTTGGGCGGCAGCACGAAAAAGTCGGCCGCCGTATGAGAAAGCAGGAAGGCGCTGGCCATATGGACATGAAAGAAGCCGAAAGACCGATGCTGATTCTGAAGGACATCCACAAGTTTTATGGAAAAAACGAGGTCATCAAGGGGGTTTCCCTGGAGGTGCGCAAGGGAGAGCTGGTCACATTCGTCGGCCCGAGCGGGTGTGGAAAGACGACGCTGCTGCGCCTCATCGGCGGTTTTACCGATGTCAGTTCCGGGGATATCATCCTTGACGGACAGCGAATCAACGATCTCCCGCCGAATCTGCGGGACACGAGGATTTGCTTTCAGAATTACGCCCTCTTCCCCCATATGACCGTAGCGGAAAACGTCGGCTACGGTTTGAAGATCAACAAGTGGCCCAAGAACAGGATCGAGGCGAGGGTCAAGGAACTGCTCGAAATGGTCGAACTGCACGCGTTTGGAGATCGGATGATCGACAAACTCTCCGGTGGTCAGCAGCAGCGTGTCGCCTTCGCCCGGGCGCTCAGCCTCGAGCCGAAGGTGCTTCTCCTGGATGAGCCGTTGTCCAACCTCGACGCGAACCTGAGGCTCGTCATGCGCGAGGAGATCCGCAACCTTCAGGAACGGCTTCAAATTACGACCATTTTTGTGACCCATGACCAGTTCGAGGCGATGGCCATCTCCGATCGCCTCGTCGTCATGAAGGACGGTCTGATCGAGCAGGTCGGAAGCCCGATCGAGGTCTACGAGCGGCCGGCGAATGAATTCATCGCAGGGTTCGTGGGTTACGTCAATTTCATGGAGGGCCGGATCGCGTCCATCGACGAAAAAACACGCGATGCCGTCATCCACACGGAATATGGGAAGATCGAGATCACGCTGGAGCAGGGCGATATCAATAACGGAGATGAGGTCCTCATGGTCATCCGGCCGGAGAGCGTGACCATCTCATTGGACTGCGGCGGTAAAGGGCAGAATGTCCTCAGCGGCACCTTGAAATCATACATGTATGCCGGCTCGCTCGCGAAATGTACGGTAAAAATCGTTGACAGGACCATGATCATCGACCAGTACAACCCTCGGGATGCGCAGCAATTCAAGCACGCCGAAAAGGTGGTAGTGGAGATCCCCCGCAGCGTTCATCTCTTGAAAAAGAAAAGCTAGCGCAGATCCAAATGGAAAGGTGAGCGTTGTCTTCCGAAGTCATGATAGCGGTCCTTCTTGGAGCAGCCCTTCACGCATGCTGGAACGTTCTCGTCAAATCAGGCTCGGACCCGTTTCTTGACACTGTCTTGGTCGCAACCTGGGTTGCCGCAGTAACGGCGGTCCTGCTGGTCTTTTTGCCGGTGCCCGAGGAAGGCAGCTGGCGGTGCCTGATTGCCTCGGTCGTGATTCATGTCGCCTATTATGGGTTTCTCGTGCTCGCTTACCGGGGGGGGGACCTGAGCCTGGTGTATCCGATTATGCGGGGCACCGCCCCTGCTATTACCGCTCTCCTGGCTGCCGCCTTGCTGGGCGAACAGCCGTCCTGGAGAGGGTGGGCAGGCGTCTTTCTGGTGTCGGGCGGGGTATTGCTTTTGGCGGCCGACGCTCCGCGATCAAAAGGCGTTCGGCTTGCACCGGTCGTGTTCGCTCTCCTGAATGCGGGCGTGATCGTGGGCTACACATTGGTCGACGGCGTCGGCGCGCGCCTTTCCGGGAATGCGTTCAGTTACACTGGTTGGATGCTTCTGCTGGCGGGGGTTCTGGTCTTCGTTATCTCACTCGCCCTCCGCGGCCGCCAGGTCGCGCCATATGTCCTATCCCAATGGAGAAAGGGAGTGCTCGGCGGCAGCTGCGCATTCGCCTCCTACAGCCTGGCGATCTGGGCCATGACGAGGGCCCCCATCGCCCCTGTAGCCGCCCTCCGGGAAACATCGATTGTCTTCAGCGCATTGTTGGCGGTCTTCGTCTTGAAAGAGCGCATCACGACGCTGCGGTATGTGTCGATCGCCATCGTCACTGCCGGCGCCATCGCCATCAAGGCTTTTTGAGCCTGACGCCGGAGCCCTCCACGTTTTCCATCTCCGGACCGCATTGTCCCGAAACGCCGTTTTTCAGCCCCCTGCTGAACCAGGCATGAGGCCGGATCAAGCTTCCCCAAGCCTCCCCGTAGATAAGAAAGCACGTACATAATACGGCCACTGAACGGCCGGCGTGTCGTGACAAAATTTTATCAAAGACATGATTTTAATTATTTTGACTTATAGTTGTGGGGCCATCTATAGTTTAATGTATAGAAACAGGATGTAAACGCCCCGCTCTCGGACATTCACGTGTGCATGTTCTGCAGGCATTCCTAGTAACTCATTAAATCAGACCGGAGGAAAAAGAATGGACAGAGAACCCGTTTTCCACAGGAAAACCGCCATTTCCTACAAGACGGAGGAAAAGACCGTCATGCGCGGTTACAACCTGAGCGACCTGGCGGATGAGGGCTATTCCTTTTGCGACGCCCTCTTCGTGTTGTACCAGGGTCGCATCCCCACCGAGGCCGAGGAGAAAATGCTGAAATACGAGATGGGCGTCTTCCTGGAGCACTCCATGTCGCCCTCGGCGGCCGGCGCTATCGGCGTCAGCGCCGGCCGGCCGAACCTGCCCTGCTCCATCGCGGCCGCCGTGAGCACCTTCGGCGGCGTGCACGGGCCGGGCGCGGCCCATGGCTACATGCTCAACAAATACCTCGAACGGGCGCAGCGCGAAGGCAAAACTCCCGAGGAAATGGCCAAGACCCTCGTGGATGAATACATGGACGCCGACAAACCGGTAATGGGCATGGGCCAGCCCCAGCACATCGACAGCGATCCACGCGCCGAACCGATCCACGTCAAGCAGGAAGAACTGGGCCTCGTGGGCGTCTACCTCAAGTTCCAGCGGGCGCTGGAAGAGTATTTCCACGAGCGCCGCAAGCGTGAAGGCCGCTCCCGCGTGGGGGTCAACGTGGTGGGATCCGGCAACACGGCCCTGATGGAGATCGGCTTCTCGCCCATGGCCGGGTGGTGCCTGGGCAGCGTCTGCCGCGGCTGGAGCTGCGCCGCGCACGCCCTCTACAACATGAAGAAGGGCCGGGCCTGGGGCGCCTCGCGCAACGAGCCCATGGTCCAGATGATCGACCTGTCCATGATCAAGTACATCGGACCGGAAGACCGGGTGGTGCCCAAGCAGGAAGAGCGTCAGGAATACGCCAGGAAACAGAAAGAGGAAGGAGAATACAAGAAATGGGCGATCTAAACGAGACAAAGAAAAAACGCGGCATCGGGAACCTGGACAGCCCCAAGATGCCCTTTGACTACTATAACCGCGAATACGGCACGGTGCCGCGCGACACCCAGCGCGCCCCGTTCCAATGGGTGTCCGAGGTGGCCTACAAAAACGTGCACCGCATCGTGGCGCGCGGGTACGACACCACCGAGTTGATGGAAGAGGGCTACGGTGTCGTCGACGTCCTGTTCATCGACTACCAGTCCCGGATCGCGTTGATCGAAGAAGAGCGGATGCTCAACTATGTCATGATCCTGGCGCTCGAGGACGGCATCTCCCCGCCGGCGGCCATGTCGCGCATCGTCGCCCGGACCAAGACCTTCCTCACCCAGGCCGCGGCGGCGTCGATCCTCGCCTTCGGGCACGCCTACGGCGCCTATTCCGCCTTCGGCAACCGGCTGGAGAAGTATTTGAAAAAAGCCGATGCGGAGAAGCTGAGCCTGGCCGAGGCGGCCGCACGGCTGGTCAAGGACTGGGGCGCCAAGGAACCCGAGTCCCTCGGGGTGTCCAACCTGATGCTGAAGGACCCCGCGGCCAAGCGCATGATCGCGCGCGCCGAAAAGCTCGGTGTGGCCGGCAAGCACATCGCCTTCATGAAGGAGATCGTCAAGGCGGCCCAGAAGCAGCGCCAGGAGCCCGTGGATGTGGACATGCTGGGGGCCACCGGCGCGGTCATGATGGATCTGGGGTTCTCGGCCGAAGCGACGTGGGCCATCCTGGCCGTGACGCGCGCCCTCGCGACCGGCGCCCACTACATCGAGGAAATCGAACGTTTGCCCTACATGCAGCTGGGCCAGGCGTTGACTCCGAAAGAGGACTACGACGGGCCGGCGGACCGGCCGGTGCCTCCGATCAAAGACCGGGCCAAGGTGGCCCAATCAGCCATCTGCCACTCGGTTGAGGAGTGGGTGAAGGCCCGCGAAGAACGCAAGAAACTGGTCGGCAGCGGACACGCCGTCGTCGAGGAGATCGAAGACCCCAGCAAGAAATCGGGAATCAAGAAGGTCGGCAAACTTTAAAGAGGAGATGAATGCTCATGGAAGTCGTCAAACCCGTCAAACGCAATGTCCTCCTGAACCCGGGCCCGGCCACCACCACCGACACGGTGAAGTACGCCCAGGTGGTGCCGGACATCTGCCCGCGCGAAAAGGAATTCGTGGACGTTATGGACGAGGTCCGGCGCGAGCTGGTCAAGGTGGTTCACGCCGACCCGAAGAAGTACGCGGCCGTGCTCTTCACCGGCTCCGGGACGATCATCCAGGATGCGCTGGTCAACTCCCTGGTCCCCGCGGGCAAGAAGATCTGCGTGGTGAACAACGGCGCTTATTCCGCGCGCATGGTGGAAATAGCCAGCTATTACCACATCCCTTGCGTGGACCTGAAGTTCCCGGCCACCGGATGGCCGGACCTTAACGTCGTGAAGGAAGCGCTGGCCAAGGACAAGGACATCGCGGTGGTGGCCACCACCCACCATGAAACCGGCACCGGAGTCCTCAACCCGGTCCGGGAAATCGGCAAGATGGCCCATGATCACGGCTGCGTGTTCATCGCCGACACGATTTCGACCTACGGGCTGCTGCCGATCGACATGGAAAAGGAAAACATCGATTTCTGCATGTCCTCCGCCCAGAAAGGTTTGGCAGCCATGACCGGCGCCTCCTGGACCGTGGGCAACATCGCTGAGATCGTCAAGTCCAAGGGCTATCCCACGCGCTCCTACTACTGCAACCTGTTCATGCAATACGACTTTTTCGAACGGGTGGGCGAAATGCACTTCACCCCGCCGGTCCAGACCATTTACTCCCTGAGGCAGGCCATCAAGGAATATTGGCAGGAAGGGGAGCTGCCCCGCTACGAGCGACTGAGCAAATGCTGGGAGGCCGTTCACAAGGGCATGCAGGAGATCGGCCTGGAGTCGGTCCTCGACAAGAAGATCCAGGGCAAGCTCGTGGTCACCATCAAGGCCCCCACGGACGGGAAGTTTGATTTTTTCAAGCTGCACGACTACTGCTACGAGCGCGGGTTCACCATCTACCCGGGCAAGATGTTCGGCCTGGAGACGTTCCGGCTGTGCAACCTCGGTGTCATCACCCACCAGGACATTGAGGATTTTTTCGTGGTCGCCAAGGAGGCCTTCCGGAAGATGGGCTATTCGCTGCCGATTCGCTGATATCGAAAACCGGGGAGCCCTCAAACCGGAAAAGGGTTCTTACGTTTTAACGATTGAACTGTTCAACGGTTTAACAAACTCACTAACAGGGGAGGTTTGAAAAGAGCTATGGAAGACGACATCAAGGAAATGTACGCCAAAGCCAAGAAGGCCTTCGAGGAATACCAGCACTGGCCCCAGGAGAAGGTCGACGAAGTGGTCCAGGCCGTGGGCTGGATGTGGCAGAGGGAAGAGGTCCGCAAGATCCTGGCCCGGACGGCCGTGGACGAGTCCGGGATCGGCGTCTACGAGGACAAACTCGCCAAGATCAAAACCAAAACCCTTGGAACTCTCTGGGACCAGCGTGGCGTGAAGACCTGCGACCTGGTCGAGGAGGACCAGGCCCGCGGCATTCGCAAGTACGCCAAGCCGATCGGAGTGATCGCCGATGTCGTTCCCTGCACCAACCCCGAGTCGACCATCTGCTGCATCGGGCTGTCCACCCTGAAGACCCGCAACGCCATGATCGTCTCACCGCACCCCCGCACCCAGAAGAGCTCCTACCTGACGGTGGAGTACGGCCGGGAGGCCTTGAAGAAGATCGGTGCGCCGGTGGACCTGCTGCAGTGCATCAAGAACACGAGCCAGGAAAAGACCCAGCAGCTGATGGCCCACTGCGACTTTGCCGTGGCCACCGGCGGCGCGGCCCTGGTCAAAGTCGTTTATGCGGCCGGCAAACCGGCCCAGACGGTGAGCGCCGGAAACGTGGTGTCCTTCGTGGATGAAACGGTGCCCGACCTGCAGGCGACCGCCCGCAAGATCATGGTCTCCAAGATCGCCAACAACGCCGCATCCTGTTCCTCGGAAAACGCCGTCGCCCTCCACGTGAGCATCTACGACAAGATGATCGAGTGCCTCAAGAAAGAAGGCGGCTATCTGTGCAGCACGGCTGAGCGTGAGACGCTGCGCAAGTGCATGTGGCCGGACGGCAAGACCCTCAACCGCGACATCGTGGCCCACACCGCCAAGTTCATCGCCGATCTGGCCGGCATCAAAGTCCCGGAGACGACGAAGTTCCTCATGGTCATCGGCGAGAAAATCGGCCCCGAAGACCGCTTCTCCGGTGAGAAGATCTCCCCGGTCCTCACCGTCTGGAAGTGGAGCGACTTCGACGAGATGCTGGACCGCGTGGAAAAGATCCTCGAGTTCTCGGGCAAAGGGCATTCCGTCTCGATCCACACCGAGTTGGACGAGCGCCGGGTGAAGCTCGCGCTGCGGGCCAAAGTCGGCCGGGTGGTCTGCAACATGGGCCACACCGCCGCCAACAGCGGCGGCTGGGGCGCCGGCCTGCCCTTCACCGACACCCTCGGCGGCGGCACCTGGGCAGGCAACATGACCAGCGAGAATGTCAACTGGAGGCATTTTCTGAACTACACGCTGGTCTCCATGCCCATCCAGGAGCACGTCCCCAGCGACGAGGAGCTCTTTGGGGACTACCTCAAGAAATGGGGCAAGGATTGATCCGGGGGTTGCAGGTTGGCTTGAAGCTGCGGTAAGAGAAACCGGAGAACCGTTGACGGCAGATCGCCGTTGCCGGTTCTCCGGTTTGCATTTGGAGATGAGGGGGCTATGTCGAACACGATCAAAGCGGTCATTTTCGATTTCGGCCAGACGCTCGTCGATTCCGCGAACGGATTTCGGCAGGCGGAAAAGGACGCCCAGGAAAAGCTTTTCGGACATATGGCGCTCTCGCTCAAAGAAAAATTTCTCGACTGCTATCGCCACGTCCGCAAGGAGTTCCACGGGCGCTCGAATTTCTCACGTCTGGCCATGTGGCGGGAGATCTATCACTACCACTGCATAGTGCCCGATGAGGCGCTTCTGCGCACCTGGGAGACCGAGTACTGGAACACGGTGAAAGCCCGGACCATTCTGTTTCCCGAGACAACGAGTGTATTGAAAGCCCTCAACACCCGTTTCAGCGTTGCCTTGATCACCAACACCCAGGGGCAACCGGCCTCCGCCGCGCACCGCATCAGCGAGTTCCCCGAACTGGAAAACTATTTCCGAGTCATCCTGGTGGCGGGTGAAAACGGCATCCCGCCCAAGCCCGATCCGACCCCCTTCAGGCGATGCATCCAGGCGATAGGCATCGACGCGTCGGAAGCCGTCTACGTCGGCGACGACTGGAGAAACGATGTCTGCGGCTCGCGTGACGCCGGGCTGCATCCGGTGTGGATCCAACATGAAAGCGTGCAGCGCAACTGGCCCGCGGCTCCGGCGGATGTGCCGGTGGTCACCCGGCTGGAACAGCTCTTCGGGCTCGATCTGCTGCTGACGTAACGGAAGGAGGTGTGGCACGCGTATGGACTCCGAGAATGGCCGGCCCCCCAAGGCCGTCATCCATCGCCGCACGGAATTTCACCGAGGCCGCCATTTCAGTTTTGTAACGGAGGATCTCACCCTGCCCAACGGCCGCCGGACCGAAATGGCCATGGTCCGCCACCCCGGCTCCATCGGGGTCGTACCGCTCTTCGACGACGGCAGCGTTTTAATGGAACACCAGTACCGGCACTGCATCAGGGACTATCTGCTGGAGATCCCGGCGGGAACCCTTGAAGCGGAGGAGTCGCCCCTCGCCTGCGCCCGGCGCGAGCTGGAGGAAGAGACCGGGTACACGGCCGCCGAAATCATCCCGCTCGGCCGAACCCACATTCTGCCGGCCTACTCCGACGAGGTCATCCACCTGTTTATGGCGCGCGGCCTTGCCCCCGCCCGCCGGAACCTTGACCCGGACGAGATCATCCGCACGCGGGAATACCCCCTGGAGCGGCTGCTGGAGATGATCGCTGACGGCGAGATCACCGATGCCCTGACGATCCTGGCGCTGCAGCGCGCCTGGTTTTACCGGCACGGGGTCAGTGGATTTCAGCCGCCCACTTGAAAACCATGTCCATCAGCCGCTGCAGGGACTCGGAGATGTACTTGTCCTTGTGATGGACGAGGAAGAATTTGCGCTTCATGGTGCTGTCGGCGAGGGACAGCGCGACGAGCCGCCGCTGCTCGATTTCCTCCTGGGCCACCTTGCGTGAGACCAGGGCCATCCCGAGGCCGTGCTCCACCGCGCGCTTGATCGCGCGATTGCTGGTCAGCTCCATGGGGATCTTGATGGTGATGCTGTGGCGCTGGAGGAAGTCGTCGATGGCCCGGCGGGGGGCGGATCCCTCCTCGTGCATGATCATGGATTGGCCTTCGAGGTCATTCGGGCGAAGCACATGCTTGCCCTTTAACGGGTGGCGTTTGGAGGTGATGATGACCAGCTCGTCCTCCAGGACCTCCCGGACCGTCAGCTTCTCGTGTCTCACCGCATAGGATATGAAGCCGACGTCGCATTTGAGACCGGCCGTGTTTTCCACGACCAGGTCCGTCGGCAGAATGTTCATCGACACCTGCACCAGTGGATGGGCCTTGCAGAAGGGAATGACCACCTCCGGAAGATAGTAGTCGCCGAAGCTTTCGCTGGCCAGGATGCGAATGTGGCCGCGCTTGCGCTCCTTGAAGTCCTTGATGCTCTCCTCGGCATAATTTTCCATTTCAAAAATATTTTCGGCGATTTTGTAGAGCGCCTGCCCGGCGTCGGTCAGGACGAGCTTTCTCCCGACGTAGTCGATGAACTTGAGCTCGTAGTGTTCCTGGAGGCGTTGGATGCTTTTGGTGACGGCCGGCTGGGTGATGAAAAGCAGCTCGGCGGCGGCGCTCAGATTCCCCTCTTTAACGGCCGTGTAGAATATCTTTAGCTGGTTGAGGTTCATTTTTCTTGACCCTTCGAATTTGGATGAAGAGAGGCATGTGCGCCGTTTCTTTGAGGTTATACACCTTTTTCGACCTCGGAGATGCATTCCTCGAGGATCGCCAGCGCCCGGTCCATCTCCTCGCGGGTGATGATGAGCGGCGGGGGGAGGGTGAGGATGTTGCCCATGGAGGTCTTGAAACTCAGGCCACGCGACAGGGCCGCATACATGACCGCCTCGGCTTCGTCGCTCGCGCGCTCCCGCGTTTTCCGGTCTTTCACGAGCTCAACCCCCAGGAACAGTCCCAACCCGCGCACATCGCCGATCAGCGGGTGCCGCCCCTTCATCTCTATCAATCGCTCCAGGGTGTAGCGGCCGAGCTCCCGCGAGTGGGCGACCAGCCCGTGTTTTTCGATGACCTCGATCGTCGCCAGGGCCGCGGCGCACAGGACCGGGTTCTTTTCATGGGTGTAGTGGCCCAAAGCCCTCTCGGCGGCGACATCCAGGTCCTCGCGCACAATCAGGGCGGCCAGCGGTAAAACACCCCCGCCCAACCCCTTGCCGATGACCACCATGTCCGGGACGATGCCGAAATTCTCGAAGGTGAACATGCGCCCGGTGCGACCCAGCGAATGGGGGATCTCGTCGAAGATGAGCAGGGCTCCGTGGCGGTCGCAGGCCCGGCGGATGGTCTGCCAGTACTCGGGCTTGGGGATATAGGGAGTGCTGCGGATCGGTTCGGCGATCACGGCGGCGACGTCGCCCTCCTTCTCCAGGATGTACTCCACGTAGCGGGCGCAGGTCATATCGCAGCCGCCGCGGCCGCTGCAGCCGAAGATGCAGCGATACTCGTCCGCCGGCGGCGCATGTTCCGTGCCGGGCATGAGCGGGCCCATGTCCTGGCGAAAAATCGCCTCGCCGCCGATCGAGATCGTGTCGAGGGTAGCGCCGTGGAAGGCATCCCACATGGAAATCGTCTTGTGCCGGCCGGTGGCGATGCGCGCCAACTTCAGCGCGATTCCAATCGCCTCGGCGCCTCCGGGGCAGAAGAGCGACTTCTTTAGAGGATCGGGCGCGATCTCGGCCAGCTTCTTGGCCAGATCGACGGCCACCCGGTTGGTGTAGCGGCGCGTGCAGAACGGCAGCACATCGATCTGGCCCTTGATGGCGGCAATCACTTCCGGGTTGCCGAATCCGACCTGGTGCACGTTGTTGCCGTGGAAATCCATGTAGCGCCGGCCCTGGGTGTCTTCGATGTAAATCCCCTCGCAGGCGCGCATGGCGTTCAGGCACGGCGTTGACAGGGATTGCCGCAGGAAGTAGCGGGTGTCCTCCTCCAACAGGGCGTGGGTTTCGGAGTCCAAATGGGTTTTTTGCCATTGCTCCCGCCGTGGAGAAATGTTGATGTCGCCTTCGGATTTGTGAAGCTTTTGCATGGGCATGGCTCCGGAGAGAAAGTTAAACGCAGTGCCGGGCGTTGGGATTGCTTTTCGTTGGAACTATATTGGCGGGCTGCGACGAAAGTCAAAGGAAACTTTCTCATGAGGTGCATCCTGCCGGGTTATGGGAAGGATCACTTTTTCACTTGTGCAAAGAAGCCGGCCGCAATAGATTGGCGGCACGCCTGCCTGTCGCCGCGACAGGCGCAAACAGGGACGGGGAGGTTGAGTCATGCCGGAGCAAACGGAAGTAAAAGACAAGCGAATGGAACGCGAGCAGGGCGATGTCAACACCACGCCCAACCGCAGAAAATACTGGGAGCGAAATCTATCGCCCGAGGCCCGCCGGTGGTTCGAGGAGGACGCGCGCTATTTCCTCCATCAAAGCCTGTCGACACCGGTCTTGAACGTGCTTGCGGGCGCGGAGGGGATTTACATCCGCGACCTGGAGGGCAAGCCCTTCATCGACATGCACGGCAACGGCGTCCATAATGCCGGCTTCAACAACCCGGAGGTGATTGCCGCCGTCCGGCGCCAGCTGAACGAAGGCCTGACGTTCTGCCCGCGGCGGTACACGAACATCCCGGCCATTCAGCTGGCCAAGAAGCTGGCGGAAATCACCCCCGCCGGGCTTTGCCGCAGCCTGTTCTGCCCGGGCGGCTCGGAGGCGATCGAGATGGCACTCACGCTGGCGCGGCAGGTGACCGGCCGGTTCAAGACCATTTCCTTCTGGGACTCCTTTCACGGGGCGGGATTCGCTGCGGCAGGCGTCGGCGGCGAAGAGCATTTCCACGGCGGGATCGGTCCCATGCCGCCCGGCGCCTTCCACGTGGACTTCCCCAACTACTACCGCAACCCGTGGAAGTTCACCCGGGAGGAAGACGTGGACGCCGAATGCCTGCGGCAGGTCGAGCACGTGCTCAAACGCGAGCCTGAGATGTCGGCCGTCATCGGCGAGCCTGTTTCCGCGACCCCCGTCATCCCGTCCAAACGCTACTGGGAGGGCGTGCGCTCCCTGTGCGACCGGTTCGGCGCCCTGCTCATCTTCGACGAGATCATCGAGGGCTTCGGCCGCACCGGCAAGATGTTCGCCTGCGAGCACTTCGTGACCCCGGACGTGCTGGTGCTCGGCAAATCTCTGGGCGGGGGGCTGCTGCCGTTCGCGGGAATCGTCACCCACGAAAAATACAACACCCTGCAGCACCGTTCGATCGGCCATTACACGCACGAAAAGAACGCGCTCTGCGCGGCGGCGGCGCTGGCGGAGATCGACTTCATCGAAACCCGGCGGCTGGCCGAACACAGCGCCAAGCTGGGGTCCTACACGCTGCAGCGCCTGAACGAAATGATGGAACAGCACCCTTTGATCGGTCACGTGGCCGGACTGGGCCTGCACATCGGCATCGATCTGGTAAAAGACCGCGCGACCAAGGAGCGGGCGGTGGACGAGGCCGAAATCATCATGTTCAAGTGCCTCGAGCGCGGCCTGTCGTTCAAGACCATCGAGGGCAATGTCCTGACGCTGAGGCCGGCGCTGGTGATCACGCCGGCGGAGATGGACCGCGCCCTGGACATCCTGGAGCAGGCCATCGGCGAGGTCGAACGCGGGGGAAGTTATTAGAACTGGTTTCATAATCCCGTCTGACACCCGAGGGCGGCGTTGCAGGCCTCTCGACATGCTCACATCAAGGAACTGAAAGTTGAAGGTTGGACTAATGCCTGGGTACAAATACTGGGGCGGATAGTAACAAAGACACTCTTTGAACAAATCGGAAAACTTCTTGATCATCCGATGGTCTGAATATTTGCTTGATAGCCAGATGAATGGTCGGTTTCGTTCATCATCCGACCTAACTTTCGATCGGAATCGGTGGCCGGCTTCGTCCGGAATACGCAACCGAACTGTATTTTTCCGACTTTGTGATATTTTTTGATTTCAGGCTTCGATCGGCAATATTCTACTAGCAATCGTCTCTTTAATTTATGCTTTGCATTTGCCGTACCAGAAGATCGTACAGCAGGAGGGATTAGAACCATGATGATAAATCCGGATTTAATTGCTCCTTGTGGTCTTTATTGTGGAGTCTGTGCCATTTATATTGCACACCGTGATAATAATAAAAAACTCAAGGCGCGGTTATTGAACCTTTACCAGGGGGAAGTTCCCGGCAAGGGCACTCTCCCTAATAGTGAAAAGCTTTCGATAGAAGATATTAAATGCCGTGGCTGCTTATCAGATGAACGGTTTATGCATTGCGGACAGTGTCGGTGTAAAACGAAATTGGACCTGGATTAGTTTTTTTTGGTTTGGCTCAGACAGAAAAAGAAGAAGATATCAAAAAGCAATATGACATATAACTAATTAACATCAATAGAAAAAATAGGTTTTATTACGTACAGATCCGTCAAATCACCAAAGCATCAAATCTGTGATATTCTATCGCTGTGAGGTCTTATACAGAAATTATAAATCATCCCCTGCCGCTCTTTCGCCGAGCTCTATGATATCTATAAAGGAGGTATGAGCACATGCCCGTTATGCACAAAGAAGAACAGGGGATGAGCCGGCGAGAATTCCTGCTGCTGTCCGCCGGTGCAATTTGCACATCCATCCTATTCCACGAGACAGTTGGCGCTGCAAGCGAGAAAACCGGGACCGAGTTCATAGAATCCTCATGTCAAAACGCCGGAGCAATGAAAAAGAGGGTCTTGATATCGTATGCCAGCCGATGCGGTTCTACCGGCGGGGTGGCAATATATCAGTTTTCTGAAAACCTGGGATAAACGGCTTCTATCACTCAAAAGACGGGGTGACCCTGCAATCCAGATCACCCCATTTCATTTTAGCCCCACAAGTTTTCAATCCACATCTTTTTGTCCAGGCGAAGCCAAGGTGGTCATACAAGACATCGAAAGCTACGAGCAAACCCAGCAAACGCTAACGCTCTTGAAAATCTTGGCACTCGGGATGTGTCAGGTCGAGGAGGGCAACGTCTTACCCGCCGAGAATGTGATCAAGCGTCTTCGCGAACAGCGGGAGGTTCGGTGATACCGTTCGAGGTTTTGCAGACAAACGATGCAGCTCGTGATTTCGACGGCTTTACGATTACATCTCTCGATTTGATTTTAATTTGACAGCGTACGCGATTGACGTTCGGCTCCATCGCGCCTTAGTTGCAACCAGACCCGGAGCAAGATTTGACAAATACACTGATCGGTGTATACTGAACTCATCAAACGTCGGGATCTTGAAAAGAGGCTGCGCTTCTTGGGTTGGCGGCTTGTTCGGCATGGTGCTCGCCACGACGTTTGGTCGGATGGCGAACGCGAGATCGTCGTCCCAGGACACAATGAGATAAACGAATATACCGCCAAGGCTATCCTTAAAGAGGCCGGAGGAGTTTAATCATGAGATTTGCTGGAAGAGTTTTTAAATCGGGACGGTATTGGGCCATTGAAGTTCCCATCCTGACTGTAGTTTCTCAGGGACGAACCAAGAAGGAAGCCTTTGAAATGATCGCAGATGCTATTGAAACGCTTGTCGACAAGCCAGGTTTCAAAATCCATCTGTTTTTTGGGAAAGGCGAGTATTTTGAGATCGGCGCGTCAGATGAATCTGCTCTCACAGCTTTCCTTCTCCGACGCGAGCGGGCCAAGTCCGGACTGACTCTTGCTGAAGTCGCACGGAAACTGGGTTCGAAGTCCCTCAACACCTACGCGCGTTACGAGCAAGGAAGAACTGTCCCAACGGTTCCGAAACTGAGTGAGCTGCTTTCTGCCGTCGCCTCCAGGAAGGACTTCGTTCTCACAGAAAGCCAGGCTTGAAACATTTCGGCCGAACTATGCAACTGCTTCTATTCTTCAATCCTGACCGTTTTCTCCGGGTAGGCCCGCGCGATCAGCCGGGCCGCAAGATCCTTGTCGCAGCAGCCGAACTCGTCGCTGGTT
>Ga0209450_10000200_pt1 | contig 33116 bp, 34 predicted proteins | sample FrelakmetLWP11LW_FD_187149 | JGI IMG/M metagenome (GOLD analysis project Ga0209450, IMG submission 187149) | Freshwater lake sediment microbial communities from the University of Notre Dame, USA, for methane emissions studies - LWP11 LW (SPAdes)... | ecosystem: Environmental > Aquatic >...
TGACCCGCTGTAAAGCCCGTCGATGCCCGCGTTCACGGCTTCGTATAAGGCCCCGGCATTTTTCAGGCGCAGGCGCTCCTGCTCCAACTCGCGATCCTCCCCCTCGTGAATGCCTGCGGCCTCGATTTCCCGGCATTGAAACTTCAGCAATTCGTTCAGTTCCGCCTGGCGGGCCTGGCGCGCGGTCAGCTCCTTCAGGCGTTTCAGTTGCGGCAGAATTTCGTGGTAAAGAGCGGCGACCGCTGCGCGTTGGGGCATGAGGCCGGCAAATTGGTCCAGTATGATCAGGTGCTGCTCTTCCTTGAGAAGGCCCTGGTGGGCATGCTGGCCGGAGATGCTGGCAAGGTTTTCGGTGACGGCGCTCAGGACCTGGAGGGTGGCGAGGCGTCCGTTGACATAGACCCGGTTGCCTTCCGCGCGCGAGAGGACGCGCCGCACCAGGAGCCCCTCGGCCAGGTCATAGCCCATTTCCGCGGCAGCCCGGCCGGCCGCCGAATCCGGCCGGACAGCGAAGAGCGCCTCCAGCTCGGCGGCCTCGGCGCCGGTTCGGATCATGTCCGTCGAGGCCCGGCTGCCGAGGATCAGATTGACGGCGTTGATGATGATGGACTTGCCGGCGCCCGTCTCGCCGGTCAAAACGCTTAGGCCCGCCTCGAAGCGGATGCTCAGGTCGTCGATGATGGCGAAGTTGCGGATGGAGAGTTCTTTCAGCATGCTGAGCGCCGGCGCCGATGGTTTCCGTTGAAACGCCTGAAATCGGACGAACGCATTATACACGGGGATCGCTGCTTGTAAAGGTCGTTGAGACCGCGGGCGAAGTTGATATTACTCCGCCCAACATCGGCTCAGGTTGCACCTGTTTATTTGCCGGAGGAATAACGCCCCTTCAAAAGAACTTGAATCCGGCCGCCAAACTTCTTAAATTAACATTTCGGTTTTCAACCGGTTACTCACACGCGAGCGAGATCCGCCCATGGCGCAACGACGACCTGTGATAGTGATTGCCACCCTGAACCCTGGAAAAACAGCAGAGATCCGCGACCTGTTGCAAGGGTTTCCGGTCGACATCAAGAACCTCTCCGACTTCGGGCCGATTCCCGGGGTCGAGGAGGACGGCACGACATTCGACGAGAACGCCTACAAGAAGTCGAGCTTCACGGCGCGCATTCTCGGCTACCCGGCGCTGGCCGACGACTCCGGGCTGTCGGTGGCGGCGCTGAACGGCGCCCCCGGTGTTTTTTCGGCCCGCTACGGCGGTGAGGGGCTCTCCGACGAGGATCGTTGCCGCAAGCTGCTCTCGGAGATGCGGGGCCGGGGCGACCGCCGCGCGGCCTTCGAGTGCGTGATCTCGCTCGCCGTCCCCGCCGGCCCCGCGCTGACCTATGAAGGCCGCTGCGAAGGCCTGCTCCTGGAGGCGCCGGCCGGCGCCAACGGCTTCGGCTACGACCCGGTTTTTTTCTACCCGCCTTTCAACAAGACATTTGCCGAGCTGAGCCGCGAGGATAAAAGCCGTGTCAGCCACCGGGGCAAGGCCATGCGGGAGCTGCGGGACGAGTTCGAGAAGGTGATGGCCTGGATCCGGCGGCACATGCCGCCGGGCGATCCCTGGAACTGGAAAAATGACTGACACCTTAAGAATTCACCATCAGCCCTCTCAGCTGGACGGGTCGCGAGGAGCCCTTGCCTGAACCCGGAAAACCGGTCGTGGCGACACTTTTCAGCCGCCGGATGCTGGTCGCCCTGCTCATGGGCTTCTCCTGCGGACTGCCCCTGCTGCTGACCCTGGGGGTCCTTCAAGCCTGGATGAAAGAGGAAGGGATGGACCTTACCTGGGTGGGGATGATCACCCTGGTGCAGTCGCCCTACTCCTGGAAGTTTCTGTGGTCGCCGCTGCTGGATCGGTTCACACCGCCGCTGCTCGGGCGGCGGCGGGGCTGGCTGCTGGTCGCCCAACTGGCCCTGATGGCCTCCATCGCAGCCCTCGGCTGGTCCGACCCCGTGGCGCACCCCGGCTGGATGGTGGCCAGCGCCGTGCTGGTCGCCTTTTTCAGCGCCACCCAGGACATCGTGGTGGACGCCTACCGCCGGGAGGACCTGCCGGACGAGGAGCTGGGCCTTGGATCCTCGCTCTACGTTTACGGCTACCGCATCGGCATGTGGGCCGCATCGGGCGGGGGGCTGATCCTGGCCGATCACATCCCCTTCTCCCAGGTGTATCTGGTCATGGCGGCCGGACTGATCCCCGGGGTGGCGACCACCCTGCTCGCACCGGAACCGTGGGTTGAAAGCAGCCCGCCGCAGTCGCTGCGGGAGGCCATATGGAACCCTCTCGCAGATTTTTTCCGCCGTGACAGCGCCTTGTGGGTTCTGGCCTTTATTCTGCTTTACAAGATCGGCGACACCATGGCCGCCGCCATCACGACCCCGTTCTACCTCGAATTGGGTTTTTCCAAGTCCGAGATCGGTGCGGTGGTTAAGCTTTTCGGCGCCTGGGCCACCATTGCCGGCGCCATCGGCGGCGGGATCCTCATGCTGCGGCTCGGCATTCACCGCAGCCTGTGGGTCTTCGGGGTGCTGCAGGCGGTTTCAACGGCCGGGTTCGCCGTCCTTGCCGGCATCGGCGGCAGCCTGCCCGCCCTTTCCGCGGTGATCGCTTTCGAGAGCGTCACCGGCGGCATGGGCACCAGCGCCTTCGTCGCTTACATGGCCAGCCTGACCAACAAGAAGTTCACCGCGACGCAGTATGCCCTCTTGACGAGCATCATGGGGCTGCCGCGCGTGCTGGCGTCGGCGCCCACGGGGTTTGCGGCCAAGCATCTGGGCTGGGAGTGGTTTTTCATCGGGTGCACCCTGGCGGCGGTCCCGGGCATGCTGGTTCTGGCGCGTATTGCGCCCTGGCGGGCGCCGGCGTTCGAGCCGGCCGACGGTCCGACCCGCCCATAGTCGGGTTGCGTTCGGAAGGACATGCTGGTAAGAAGTGATGCTGGATTCCGGGCCCTCGATGCTTGATGAATGAAAAGAAAAAAGCTGTTATCGATCATCCCGCATCCCGTATCTGGCATCTTTCTCTCTGTAAAAACCGGTCGACGGACAAACCGGCGACAGGCCGACCTGAACCAACATGACTGAAGATCTCCCCGACAAACAGACCCTTGAGCGCGCCCGCGAGCTGCAGAAAAAGCGCAGCGCGATCCTGACGCTGCCGCCGGAGCAGGCGCTGGAGCGGATCCTATCCGATCCCCAGCCGGCGGCGCTGGTGCACTCCTTCCCGGAGTCGGATTTCTACCTGCTGGTGCACGACATCGGCCCTGAGGATGCGCTGCAGCTGCTGGCACTGGCTTCGGACAAACAGTGGAATCACGTCGTTGACCTCGAAAGCTGGGCCAAGGACCGCATCGAGGTGAACGGGGTCACGCGCTGGTTGACCCTTTTGATGGAGGCCGACCCCAAGCGCTTCATGCGCTGGTTTCTGCAGGACCGTCTCGGTTTCGTGGAGTTTTATCTGTTCCACAACATCGAGGTGCGGGTCCGGGAGCACGACCAGGACCCCTCCGATTTCGGCGAAGGCTTTTTCACGCTGGACCAGGTCTACTACGTGCGGTTCTTGAAAATACCGCCGTCCCTCGAAGGCTCTGCGGTCGGAGAGGAGGAACGCGAGGCGTTCCTGGCGAAGTTCCTCCAGCGCCTGGCCGAGCACGACCACCTCGTTTATCAGCATGTGCTGGTGGAGTCGAGCCACGTCATTCCGGCGGAGACGGAGGAAGAGGAGTTCCGCTGGCGCAACGTGCGGCTGGCCGAAAAGGGGTTTGTGCCGTTTGATGAGGCCGTCGGCATCTATCAGCCGGTCACCCCTCGAGAGTTGGCATCGCAGACGCCGAAATACATGCCCCGCCGCCGCGCCACGATCTCGTCCCTTCTTCCGGTGCCGGCTTATCCGCTGCGCGAAATGGCCGCAGACACCCATTTCAGCCGGGCGCTGGCCCGGATCGAACCGGGCCAGGTTTTGACCCACCTGCAGTGGGAGTTCGCCAACCTGTGCAACCAGGTGGTCGTTGCGGACCACCGCAGCATCCGGGACCGCGAGCAGCTGCGTCAGATCGTGGCCAAGGCCTGCGGTTACCTCAGCATCGGCCTGGAGCGGCTGAAGGGGCCGAAGGATGCGGAGCCGGACCCCGTCAAGGCCGCGGCGGCGCTGACCCGCTACCCGCTGATCCAGCTGTTCCGCCTGGGTTTCGGCGCCTCCCTCGAAATCAAATGGAAGGCCGAACGCTGGCTCAGCACCTGTTGGTTCGCAAAATCCGGGCTGAAACTCAGCTTCTGGGGGGAGCAGTGGATGGGGGTCATCGGCGGCATCCTGCTCAAAAAGCCGCAGTACTACGACAACTACAAGACCGGTGTGCTCTACCGGGAATTCGCATCCATGGAGGATGTCGCCCGCACCGAGGATGTTCTGAGGCAGGTGCAGGCCGTCGATCACCTGCTGGCGGCCTTGAACGTCCGGCTGGACCCGCTCGGCCAGTACGGCTTTCTGACCTGGAAAAACCTGCTGCTCACCCAGTGGGCCCGCCACCGGCTGGGGGCGAAGGCGGCACCTTTCAGCCCGCTGGCGCTGAAACCGTTCATGAACTTTTTCAGCGAGCTCCTGCCGGGCAAACCGTCGCCCGACGCCGCCGCGCCGCGGCGGGTCCCCGACGCCATGAAAACCGCATTCCTGGGGTGGCTGGCCCATGCCACGGGGCTCAAAGAGGTCGAGATCTCCGAGAAGCTGGGGCGGATCTTCGAGGACCTTTTTGCCGAGATCGAGGCCGAGTTCGGCCGCGTGGCGGCCACGGAACTGGACCCGCGATTCGTGCAGCTGTTCATTTTAAAGACCGCGTAGCAGCGGTCGATGCTCCGGCCATCGGATGTGAGATGAATCAGTTTCAAACCCCCGGCACAAAACTTTCCGGCAGGCAATCCCCGCCGTATTCATATTCCATTTGGATCGCTTACGATGTTGCGGCGCGGGATGGTTTCCTGCAAGGCGGGCGAAACCGGATCCCGCCGGCCCAGTGATCACCCGCCTTGTCTAATCAACGAATTGACTGTAGAATGGCTTACGCATGGAAAATCTCAAATTGCTCCTGATTGATCGGCTCAAATCCAAGGGCATGGCCCCCGGGCTCATTCCTGCTTTTCTAAAAGCCCTCACGAGCCTCATTTCATCCGAACCCGGCATTGATCCGGCACAGGCCAACCAGAAACTGCATTCACTGGGCTGGGATGAAGTTGTGGTAGACTATCATTGTTTACAGATCGCCATCGCCTGCCACGAAGCGGAAACGAAAGTTACGAAGGACCCCCTCGGCTGATACCAGTGAAGAAACGATCGGCAAATTTTGATAAATCCGTTTCACGCTCCCCTTACAAAACTCCCGTTTGATCACCTGTCTGCAATTCCCCCCGTTTTCATATTTCATTCGGATATCTGTAATTTTTTCTATGGAAAGGCTATAAATTTTTTGATATAAAAATAGTATTACTTCAGATCAGTAAAGGTGCCGGGAGATGACAATGGTTAAGGCAAGACGCGACGTTGATGTTCTTGAAAAATGCCCGACGGGCATCAAGGGCCTCGATGAGATCACGAAGGGAGGGCTTCCGAGAGGCCGGCCAACCCTGATCTGCGGCAGTGCGGGTTCCGGCAAAACACTTTTCGCCATGGAATTTCTCATGCGGGGCGCCATGGATTGCGGAGAGCCCGGGGTCTTCATGACCTTCGAGGAGACGCCGAAAGATCTCGCGAAGAACTTCATCTCCCTTGGTTTTGATCTCCCTGACATGATGTCGCGTAGTCTCATCGCAACGGACCATGTCTACATCGAGCGCAGCCAGATTGAGGAGACGGGTGAGTACGACTTGGAAGGATTGTTCATCCGCTTGGGGAATGCCATTGATTCCATCGGAGCGAAGCGGGTTGTCTTAGATACCATAGAAGCACTTTTCTCCGGGCTGTCCAATGCCGCTATCATTCGGGCAGAGCTTCGTCGGCTTTTTCACTGGTTGAAAGACCGCGGTGTGACGGCCATCGTTACGGGGGAAAGCGGCGACAAGCTCCTGACACGCTACGGGCTCGAAGAATACGTGGCCGATTGCGTGATCTTCCTCGATTTTCGCATTGAGGATCAAATTTCCACCCGCCGCCTGCGTATTGTCAAGTACCGCGGCTCATCTCACGGCGCCGACGAGTACCCCTTCCTGATAGACGAGAGCGGTCTCTCTATCCTGCCAATCACTTCCCTGGGGCTCGACTACCCCGTTTCCACGGAGCGCATCGCCACGGGAGTGCCCAAGTTGGATGCAATGCTTGATGGGAAGGGGTTCTACCGGGGCAGCACCATTCTCGTATCCGGTACAGCCGGCACAGGCAAAACAAGTTTGTCGGCCACCTTTGCCGACGCCGCCTGCCGGCGCGGTGAGCGCTGCCTGTATTTTGCCTTCGAGGAATCGCCCAGCCAGATCATCCGGAACATGGGCTCCATCGGCATAGATCTCGCCCGATGGGTGAAGAAGGGCCTTCTCAAGTTTCATTCCGCCCGGCCTTCGCTTTACGGCCTTGAGATGCATCTTGTCACCTTCCACAAGATTATCAATGAGTTCAATCCACAGGTTTTCATTGTAGACCCGATCAGCAACCTGAGCGCCGCGGGAGCAGCCTCAGAGGTCAAATCCATATTAACGCGCCTGATCGACTACTTGAAGATGAAAAAGATCTCTACTTTCCTTACGGACCTTACCCATTTTGGAGGCAGCCTTGAACACACGAGTGAAGAGATATCTTCTCTGATCGATACGTGGCTTCTCCTCCGGGATATCGAACTCAAAGGGGAACGCAACCGAGGCCTCTACATTTTGAAGTCCCGCGGCATGGCCCACTCCAACCAGATTCAAGAGTTCCTGCTCACGAACCAGGGCATAGACCTTGTCGACATCTATACCGGTTCCGGCGAGGTATTAACCGGCAGTGCCCGGGCGGCCCAGGCAGCCGGGGAAAGGGCCTCTGAGTTGACAAACCGGCGTGAGGTGGAGCGCAGGCTCCGCGATCAGGAGCGCAAGCGAAATGCCCTGGAAACAAAGATCGCCGCCCTGCGTGCCGAGTTCGATGTGGAAACTGAAGAGGTGCATTTGATGGCGGAAGAAGAGCAAAAAAGGCAAGCTGTCCTGGCAGAAGACCGTTTGGAAATGGCGCATCTTCGCAAGGGGAAACCTTCAGCTCCGCGGGCGTTGCGCCCGAAAAAGAAGCGGGAAAGGAGATCAAGATGAAAGCGGTCTTACCCGGAAAGGGGAAGAAGGCAAAAGCCGCTGCGACAGAAGAAATCTGGAATCTCCGGTTATATGTCGCCGGTCAGACCCAGAAATCGATTACGGCCTTTGCTAATTTAAAAAAGATCTGCGAAGAGCACCTCGCGGGAAAATACCGCATTGAAGTGATAGACCTTTTAAAGAATCCCCAGCTTGCGAAAGGGGATCAGATTGTTGCCATACCGACGCTGGTCAGGAAGCTTCCTGAACCGCTTAAAAGGATTATCGGGGATCTGGCTAACACAGAGCGCGTGCTGGTTGGACTCGATATTCGATCTGTCTCCGGATGATAGAATAAATTTAGGTGTAACAGCGATGAAAATGAAGAAAGGAAAAAGGAGCACCGAGGAATTCGAAAAAGCGGCAGCGACGCAAGACCAGGCAAAGTACGTTCTGCGGCTGTATGTTACAGGTATGACCCCGAAGTCAACCCAGGCAATCGCCAATGTCCAGAAACTCTGTGAAAAACACCTGGCAGGCCGCTACGAACTCAAGGTGATAGACATCTACCAGCAGCCCACGCTGGCCAAGGGAGAGCAGCTTATTGCCACCCCAACCCTCATCAAGAAACTCCCCCTGCCACTCCGGAAGCTCATCGGCGACATGTCGGATACGGAGAGATTTCTTGTAGGCATCGATCTGAAACTCAAGAATGAATGAGTGCGAATCAATGAACAAAGCGACTAAAACACGCCAACAGCTTTTGGATGAGCTGCAGGAACTCACATCGCGGATGATGGAAGCTGAGGAAACTCTGCGCGCTATCCGCGGCGGTGAGGTGGATGGTCTGGTTGTCTCAACGGCGGAAGGCGATCGGGTCTTTACGCTGATGGGTGCCGAGCATCCTTACCGGGTTATGGTCGAAACCATGAACGAAGGGGCCATCACCCTGGCCTCCGACGGCACGATTCTTTACTGTAACCAACTTTTTGCAGATATGGTCAAAGGGTCGCTGGAGAAAGTAATAGGATCTTCAATCTACCAATACATTTCAGCAAAAGACCTTCACTTATTTGAGGCATTGGTTGAGGAGGCGTTAAAGGGGAACAGTAAGGGGGAACTTGCCTTGCAGGCCGGAGGTGAAAATCCTGTACCAGTCTTACTTTGCGTAAGTCGCCTTCAGCGAACGGATATGCCCGGTGCGGTGTGCGCCGTAATGGTGGACATCACCGAGCGCAAGAAGATGGAGGAGGCGCTAATAGTTTCTGAAACCCGCTACCGCCGGCTCTTTGAAGCAGCCCAGGATGGAATATTAATCCTCGATGCCGAGACAGGACAAATAGCGGATGTTAACCCATTCTTGCTGGAAATGTTGGGTTATTCACTTGAGGAGCTCATAGGGAAGAAACTCTGGGAAATTGGCACCTTTAGAGATATTGAAGCATCGAAAGCCATCTCTTTGGAATTGAAGAGCAAAGGATATGTTCGCTACCATGATTTACCGCTGGAGACGAAAGAGGGGCGGCAAATTGCCGTGGAATTTGTCAGTAATGTCTATCTTGCTAATAATTATAAAGTGATTCAGTGCAACATCCGCGACACCACTGAACGGAAACATACAGCAGAGGCTTTAAAAAATTCTCACATCGAACTGGAACGACAAGCTGTCGAACTTCGGACGGCTCTTTCTGAAATCAAAACAATGAAAGACCAACTCGAGGCCGAGAATATTTACTTCCGTCACGTGAATAAAATGAGCCATCAATTTGAGAATATTATCGGGCAAAGTGATGGGCTCAAGTATGTTCTCTATCGCGCGGAACAAGTTGCTCCTGCGAACACAACGGTCCTCATTCTTGGGGAAACCGGTACGGGAAAAGAGTTGATCGCTGCCGCCATCCATAACATGAGTCCCCGTAAGGAGCGGCCATTGATTACGGTCAACTGTGCTGCCTTGCCGACTAATTTAATTGAAAGCGAATTGTTCGGCCGCGAGAAAGGGGCATTTACCGGTGCCGATACCCGGCGGATCGGTCGGTTCGAGGTCGCCCATGGTTCCACCCTTTGCCTGGACGAGATCGGGGAGCTGCCGCTGGAGTTGCAGGCAAAGCTACTCCGAGTGATTCAGCATGGCGAGTTTGAGCGCCTTGGCTCGTCCCACACCATCAAAGTCGATGTGCGGATCGTAGCGACGACCAATCGAGACCTCGAGGAAGAGGTCCGCAAGGGCCGGTTTCGGCAGGACCTTTACTATCGGCTCAACGTTTTCCCTATCACGGTCCCTCCGCTACGGCAGCGAAAAGAAGACATCCCGCTGTTGGTTGGGGCTTTTATAGAGCGATATGGCCGGAAATTAGGCAAACAGATCTCGTCGGTCCAGAAGATGACGATGAAGACACTCCAGGATTATCCGTGGCCCGGGAACGTCCGGGAGCTAGAAAGTGTCCTGGAACGGGCCGCGATCCTTTGCTCCGGACCGGTCTTGCAACTCGCAGATAAACTGGAGGTTTCATCCCCCTCCATGTCATCCACCATAAGAACCTTGGAAGAGGTGGAGCGCAACCAAATCATTAAAATTCTATCGGAAACCCGCTGGCGCATCGAGGGAAAGGATGGGGCCGCCGCGATCCTGGGCCTCCACCCGAGTACCTTGAGAGCAAGAATGCATAAGCTCGGGATACGCCGGCCGGAGGTCGAGGACTCGGATTAAACTGCCCGGCTATCCTCAAAGGGTCCCTCAGCCTATTGAGGTTCCACCAAATATTGAGGGCAAACAAACTGTTTCATCCTTCTCTACACCTTTCTCCGCTTTCTCTAATCCCGCGTTATTAATGTAAGATCCCAAGCTCTTGATTTTTCCAGGTTGTTGGCAGGCCCTTTGCTAATACTATTTGCGTGATCCTGGTGATCATACGCATGAAGGTTCTTGCTCTAAAGCGCAAGGAGTTGTCCCAGACGATCCTATCACTGATCGGCTCGCTAAGGACAGAGAAGAGATGCCAGCGCTGCGACTTTTGTCAGGGCATAGAAAATCAACTCTGTATTCTTACGGTGAACAAGCAAGACATGAAAGGAGATATCTATGCCGCTAATTAACTTAGTGATTGTTTTGGTTGTCGTTGGGGTGGCTCTCTGGGTGATTAACAGCTACATACCGATGCAGGCCACTATAAAGAAAATCTTGAATGTGGTGGTGATTATTGCAGTTGTTATCTGGCTTTTGAGTGTCTTTGGAGTCATAGGAAACATTTCAACGATTCGTATTGGCAAGTGAAGTGTCTTAAAATATTCTAAGGGGTTGCAATGGAAGGCGTATTGCATATTGGGTTTCTGGATGGGGGACTGATCGCTTGCTGGCAGAGTCTGGAACCCGAAAAACCTTATAATCACTGCCGGCTGGTATTTTGATGCAATAGCCGGAGTGGAAAGGAGAGAAAAATGGGACTGATCATTGCAGTTTTGGTTGTGATCGTTTTAGTGTTTGCGATTATCTATTTAGTTCAACGAACATAAGAACCGTATGCAAGATACCTGACGTTATCACCGGCCGTGCAGCTGACTTTCTGAGGGATGACAACGTCCGATAGTGCCGTTCGTTGTCATTCCTCCATGCCAATATACTTTGTTGGTGCATTGCCGGCTAACAAAACCATTGGGACATTTTATCTGATGACTTTGACAGATCCGGTCAAAGTCATCACTGGTTTAAGACGAACAGCAGGACTGTGTTTCATGCAGATCAAGATTCATAATCTTTCAAAAGTTTATAGTGAAAATAGAGGACTTCTACAAGTTGATCTTGAGGTAGAAAAAGGGGAATTGATTGCCGTAATTGGGCATAATGGAGCAGGGAAATCGACACTTTTAAATATTTTGGCCAGTTGGCTCCATCCAGACAGTGGGCAAGTTTTGGTGGATGGCATAAATCTCAGAAATAGATTATCGGTTGTGAGAAAAATTGGTTTTGTCCCGGAAACTCCCAATCTTTTCGATTTTTTTTCCGTTGAATACAATCTGCAACTATTTGCTCGACTTTTTCAAGTCCCATTTAATCGGATAGAAGAAATTCTGAAGGAAGTAGACTTGCTGCCTTTTCGTAATAACAAGATACGGGTTTTATCAAAAGGGTTAAAGCAAAGGGTAAGCATTGCGCGCGCCCTTCTGGCAGATCCATCCGTGCTTCTTTTTGATGAACCCACATCGGGTATAGACTTCGAGATGACGAAAGAGATTTACCGACTTCTGAAAGGTTATCATGCTTTAGGGAAAACAATAATTTTTACTTCCCATCGACCTGAAGAGATAAAAACCCTTGCAACACGCATCATTGTGCTGCATCAAGGCTATTTGGTCTTTGATGGCTCACCCCTAAAATATTTCCAATCAGCAATTCATGAAAAGCTTTACCTATGATCATTAGAAATATCCTTATATTAACCTTGAATGATTTGGCCATTTCATTCAAGAATAAGACAATCTATCTGATTCTTTTTATCCCATTTTTTGTTTTTTTTTCCTTGGAGTTGGTGGATTCCAAAAATACAGAAATAAAAAATATCAATATCGGACTTATTCAAAAAGAAATATATGCTCCTGATATTCTGCAAGCCATTACGACGGGCGCTGGAGTATTTACAGTTTATCATGTTGCGAGTGAAGATGAAGGCAGAAAATGGTTGAAAGAAAAGAAAATAGACGGACTGCTATTAAAATCTGAAAAAGACCAAAACAGTTTAGTTCTCGTAGTTTTGAAAAAAGAAGCTTTGATTACCCTTTCAATAGTGGAAAGTTTTGCAGCATTACAAAAAGCAGTAGAAGGAAACAGCATAAATTGGATTTCTGATATTAAGCCGCTTCAAGAAGAGGGGATTCAAAAACAAACTTTACCCACCTGGATTCTAATGTTGGTTTTACTGGTAAGCTTCATTATTATGCCTGCGCAGGTGGCTGAGGAAAAAGAAAAAAAATTGCTTCTCGCTCTTTTGCAAACCCCCATGCGCGAAATTGAGTGGCTTATTGCCAAATTGCTCTTGGGCATGATTTTAATACTTGTAGCAGTCCTATCCCTTCATCTAATGGGCAGATTTAATTTTGAAAATGCCATAAGTTATGCGGCATTTATGGCAGTCGGCAGTTTCTGTTTTAGTTCTTATGGAATCTTTTTAGGTTTTTTATGCCGTAACCAGGCTAGTGCCCGAACTTTGGGCGTTATTTTCTATTTACCCCATCTGTTGCCGTCTGCATTATCTGATTTTTCACAAAAATTAACCGCCATTGCTCCTTTTTTACCGTCATACCTGTTTTATGAACCGGTTAAATCAATCCTTTTAGACGATGGCAGGATAACGAATCTTTTCTGGGAGTGGACATATTTGCTTTTAGTCGGACTATTAACTTTTTTCTTTGCACATCTACTAATGAAAAAAAGATGGTTAATGTAAAATATGAAATATTTTCACTCTAATGCACAGTGTATAGACTATTCTTAACCGGACACTACTGACAAAGCTTAGATATCAATAATATTGTCACCACCAAACCAGTATAAAGACCATAAGGACAAGTGATTCGACTATGCGACAGATATGGGCTGCGACTTCTCTTTCAATATTCCTTCTGGTTGGCTTGGCGAACGCAGCTGACCAAGCTCACAAGGAGAAAGCCGCCAACGCCAAGGGCAAGGCAGAGGTACTTGAGGAGAAGGCCTCGGCCGGGGGTAGCAAGACGCTCCCCACTCCGGCTGAAATCATCACCAAGCCCCAAGCGCAGTCGGTCGATCCGACCGGTGAAGAGCCCTTGGACGACGCGATCACCTGTCTTGCCCGCAGCATCTACTGGGAGGCCAATCGCAAGGATGACTCCGAGATGGAAGCCATCGCCAATGTCGTTATGAACCGGCTCGGCCATAAGGGCTTCCCAAACACCATCTGTGGAGTTGTCAAGCAAGGCCACGAGCAGGGTACCTGCCAGTTCTCGTGGTGGTGCGATGGCCGTCCGGATGATGCAAGGGAGGATGAGCCGTACTCGCACGCCAAGGAAATCGCCCGCAAGGCCCTCAACCGGCAAATCAAAGACCCAACCGATGGGGCTTTGTATTTCCACAACCGGAAAGTAACTCCTAATTGGTCCAGCGAATATATCCGGACGGTCGAGGTCGGCGAGCACGTCTTCTACAAGCCGGCCGGCGGCAAGGCTAAATAGGCTCTGTCGGTTTGCATCGGCAAGGCTTCTGACCCTCTACAACTGGGAAATTATGCAACTATGAGGAGCTAGGTCAGAAGAAATGCTGGAATAAGAAACTAACGCCAGAAAAATTGTCATTCCTCAAAGAGCCCCTCAGTCTGTTGAGGTTCCACCAAATGTTGAGGCCAAACACATCGTCTCGGGTCTCTATCCGCTGCTCTCCTGTTCATCTAATTCCTCGTTATTAATGTAAGATCCCTAACTCTTGTTTTTTTCCGGTTGTTGGCAGGCCAGTTGCAAACACTATTTGCGTGATTCTGGTCATCATACGCATGAAGGTTCTTGCTGAGAAGCGGAAGGAGCTGTCACAAACGATCGTATCACTGATCGGCTCTCTGAGGACCGAGACAGGATGCAGGCGCTGTGACTTTTACCTGAGTTTGGAGGATGAAAACAAACTCTGTATTCTTGAAGAATGGGAGACTCAGGAAAACTTTGATAGCCACCTGAAGTCGGAGCGTTTCAGGGTACTTCGGGGGGCGATGAACCTCCTCCAAGAGCCCTATGAAATGATATTTCACAGTGTAGCAGCGCGAAAAAAGAAAATGGAAGCGCGGTCCCAAGCAATTTAATGACCGGAGGGATTAGGGCCGGCGTAAGATCAACCAAACAAATTTCGGAGAGGAGCATTACCATGAAATCAGGCACGAGGGACGAAACGGAAGGCAAGTGGCATCAAGTGAAGGGTAAGATCAAGGAGATTGCCGGTAAAGTCAGCATGAATCCTGATTTGGAAGCCGAAGGCAAAGAGGAAAGCAGAACCGGTGAAGTTCAAGAAAAAATCGGCGAGATTAAAAAGGTCGTTGGGAAGTAGAACAGACAAAGAAGGAGATAGGAGGAAAGTCATGGGAATTATCTTGATTGTCATCTTGGTCCTGCTGCTCGTCGGTGCCCTACCCACATGGCGCCACAGTTCAAGCTGGGGACCCTATCCGAGCGGCGGAATCGGATTGATCCTTCTGATCGTACTCATCCTGTTAATGATGGGGCGAATTTGAGGCGATTGATGCAGGGTAAGAAGGAGAGATTTCCAACCGCCCTGATTCACTTGAAAGGGTTAGGTTGACAATTTAGAAAGGAGCCGACCATGCTTTATACCATAGGTGTCATTCTCATAGTTTTATGGCTGCTGGGATTGTTCAGTGGCTACACACTGGGTGGAGTCATTCACATCCTCCTGGTCATCGCCCTCATTGTGGTGGTGGTCCAGGTTATTCAGGGGCGAAGACGATTGTAGGGAGTTGGAGCCTTGCCGGAAAAGGTAAGACATTTGAAAAGAAGGTGGTCAGCAGGCCAGAGAGATTTTATCGAATCTACGAACCCTTCAGTAGAAAAGGTCTCGTAATCACCCATTCACCACAAACCAACAAAAAGGAGTAACCGCCATGAAAAAGAGAAATCTGTTTATCCGCTGTTTTGTGCTCATGATGCTGATCGCCAGCTTTGTGGCCTGTGCCTCGACATCCAAACAGGAAGGTGCGGGTGAATACGTTGACGATTCGGTCATTACGACCAAGGTCAAATCACTGATTGCAGCTGATGATTTTCTCAAGTCATTTCAGATCAGCGTCGAAACCTGGAAGGGCATTGTTCAACTGAGCGGCTTCGTTGGTACTCAAATGGCCGTCAATAAGGCGGGTGAAATCGCCAGAGGCGTCCAAGGGGTCAAATCCGTAAAGAATAATCTGATCGTGAAATAGGCGATGGGTATTCTTTCCCGGAAAGTGCGTGGTGGTTTTTTCGACTAATAGAAATTCTTCCTCACCCTCCTTCTCCCCCGTTTCGGGGAAAGAGAGATGGGTTGAGGGAGCAAGAGTAAAAGTTTATTAAGCGAATTTCTGACTCGGGACACTGGCTGGAGAAAGGAGGGGAGAAATGAAGAACGCTATTTTACTGACAGTACTAATGGTTTTTGTATCAGCCTTGTTTTCGGGCTGCGCCACTATACCTCAAACATGGCCGGATTCTGAAAGGAGTGCAGAGAACAAGATGGTTGTAATCCAGGAGAAGATTGGGGATGGGCTGAAAACCGGCGCGCTTAACCCTGATCAGTCACAGATGTTTCTGACGACACTGAAGGGTATTCGAACAGACTATACGGCGCTGAGAGACAAAAAGGTCTACCGGGACGAATGGGACAGGCTTAATGCAAGACTTGATGCGCTTGGAGATGAGATCAACAGAGCACTTGCCCGGCCTGCAAGAATTGAAGAACCGAGGAATGGGGACAGGATTGTCGCACTCCAAAGGAAAATTGATGATGGAAAAATCAGCGGGCGTTTGCCTTCGACAGAGGGGCGAGAATTTCAATCTAGGCTGGACTCCATCCGGCGTGATTATTTGCGGATGACGGAAGGCGGCAGATCCACCACGTCCGAGGAGAGAGCAGACATTTCCCGCAGGCTCGATTCATTGGAAACGGAACTAAATCGGTTCCGGTAGAATATTACAGAAAAGCGATTGGGATGTTGCTTTACTTCGCGAGGAACATAGCCGGCGGGGGAAATTGAAAATAGAGCCCGAACTAAAAATTTTAGTCGTCGACGATAATGATGTCTTTCGGATTGTTGTTTCCAAAATGCTGTCCCGGCTTGGCTACGAGGTGTCAGCCGCCGATAGCGGTGAAAATGGATTGAGCATTTTTTCTAAGAACATATTCGACATCGTCTTATCGGATTATGAGATGCCCGAAATGGATGGAGTCGCTTTTGCCTGCAGCATCAAAAAAAACTCCCCCCGCACACGGGTCGTCATCATGACGGGTGCCGAAAAGGAAACCGTTTTTTCCAGAAGGAGCACTGCGGTGGATGAGGTGATTTCAAAGCCATTCACGTTGGCGGAGATAGATATAACGATCCAGAACGTGTCAGGGGCGCGTTCTGTGAATCATCGTGTCCACCCCTGCCTCCACCGAGCAGATGAGCCAACCTAAATCCGGCATGCTTAGTCGACCCTCTCAACTGCAAGAAATGCTGCAGAGAGACATGAATTATATGGCAAAACACGGTGAAAACATGAATGAAGAGAGAAAGAGCGCAAGGTCCAGAGATGATTTTATTAGGCTGTCCGGTATTGGTCCTGCGCTTGCCGAGTTTGTGACGGAGTTTATCGAAAAGCCCGGGATTTTCTATTCAATGCCTTTCGAAAGGCGCCGCGAAATTGAAAATCAGATGGACGCAGTTTTATCTTCGTTTGGGAGACTTTGTTGATGTCCCACACTCAAAAGGAGTCCCACAGATCGGGTCGAATTGGCTGGCTTCGAGCCGTTGTACTGGGTGCGAATGACGGGACCATTTCGGTTGCAAGCCTTGTTGTTGGCGTAGCCGTTTCTGGCGCTCCTCTTGGGGAGCGCTCGCAATGGGGATCACCGCTGGCGTTGGTAAGCTCTTCGGCACGGTTATGTAGGTGGTTCTGATTCGTGTCATTCAAGGTGGGCGCCAGTATCAACCCTGTAATTGTTCTATGAAGCGGGGCAAGGGGCGGATCGGATCGGGTGTTTGAGGTCCCGGTTTTGATAGTCACTACCTGACGCAATGTCCGTAACGCAGATTTTAATAGGAGAAAATGAAATGAACACAGTAAAAATTGCGGCAATGGTGCTGATTTTAGCCGGCGTCCTGGGGTTGGCGTACGGCAGTTTCAGCTACACCAAGGAGACTCATGAGGCTAAGCTCGGACCGATCGAGTTATCGGTAAAGGACAAGCAGACGGTCAACGTCCCTGTTTGGGCTGGCGTTGGTGCAATAGTGGTCGGCGGGGTGCTCCTTCTTTTTGGAAGCAAGAAAGGATAGCCGCTGCATCTGTTGCAGTTAATCGGTTTGATAGTGACAGCTGCGGTAAGAGCTGTGATGCTTTTGTTTTTAGCCGGATTTTTCAAGAAAGCCTAAAGAGTTTTAAATCCATTAACAAAGGAGAAGGGTTATGAGCACGAAAGAGGCATACAAACAGAAAATAGAGGCCGAACTGGAACTGGCGCAGGCCAAATTAGCCGAGTTCAAGGCCCAGGCGAAGAGTTCTGCAGCCGACACTCGTATCAAATATTCCAAGCAGGTTGATGAGCTTGAACAGAAGGTTGACGCCACGAAGGTTAAACTGAAGGAACTGGGCGAGGCCAGCGATGACGCTTGGGAGCAACTTAAGGTCGGTGTGGAGGCTGCCTGGGGCGCATTAAGTGCTGCTATTCGAAATGCCGCCGCCAAGTTTAAAGATTGAACGTGCCTATGCGTCAGCCACCCACCAAACTGAGCAGCTGGGAATTTGCTCTGCAGAACGCCAGCTAATGACGGGCACATTAAGATCAGCGCTCCCCTATTAGGTCTGACACTAACTTCCTGCATAAGGAACAAAACCCGAAAGGAGGCTGAAACAATGCCTCGAGTGCAAAATAGACTTTGGCCAACGAGGACCATGTCAGAGCGTTGCTGGAGGATGCCGATAGTGGCGGCAATGAGCCTGATGTTTCTGCTGGTGGGCTGTGCCAACGGAGCCTCGCAGAGAACAGGACCGGGGGAGCCGACGGCAAGCCGTCAACCGGCACCCAGTAGCCGCAAAATTGACGCTCGCCAAGCCGAACGCCTCCAGAGGGTGATGACGCCCCTCATCAAGAACATGAACCATCCGCTTCCGCTGAACCAGGTGCGCGTGACCCTCCTGGATGATCCACAGATCAATGCCGCCAATGCCGGCGGTGGCGAGTTCTATGTCACCACCGGGCTCCTGGAGAAGGCAAGCGACGACCAGCTGCGGGGCGTCCTGGCCCACGAGGTGGCACACGCCGATCTCGGCCACGTCGCGAAAGCCCAGGCCGTCGGGACCGGCATGAACATCGGTATTTTTATCCTCGATCAGATCATACCGGGTTCGGGCTACATCACACCGCTGGTAGCCGACCTGGGAGTGATGCGCCCTTTCAGCCGCAAGGAGGAATACGAGGCAGACTCACATGGGGTTGTAATCCTCAAACGGGCGAACTATGACGGCAAACAGGTTATGGGGAATACGCTTGCCTGGCTGATGAAGACAGCGGGGCCGAGCGGAGGGTTTTTCGAAAATCACCCCGGCACCGACGATCGCATCCAAAGAATTCATGATTTGCCATAGACCGTCAAATGACTGCGCGGACGGGCGCTCATTCGCCCATAGGGGGAAAGCATCATGAAAAGGGTCGGAATTATTGTCGGCGCAGGAATTGTTCTGGTCATTGTTCTTTTCGGATGGTGGGTCTTCAGCCGCCCCGAACGCGGGACAACCGGCTCAGTCAGCACGAACTTCAGATGGCTCGGGCCTAACGACAAGATTGTGGTCGATGGCTTCGACGACCCCAAGGTCCAGGGTGTCGCCTGCCACATTTCCCGGGCGCAGACCGGCGGCGTGAAAGGCGCCATGGGCGTGGCCGAGGATACGAGTGACGCCGGCATCGCCTGCCGCCAGACCGGCCCGATCAAGATCGTCGGCGAACTCAAGGACGGCGAGCGCGTCTTCGACGAACACCGCAGCCTTGTTTTCAAGACACTTCAGATCGTGCGCTTCTTCGACCGCGAGCGCAATGTGCTGGTCTACGTGTCCTACAGCGACCGCGTTCTCGCGGGCAGCCCGCAGAACAGTATCAGCACGGTGCCGATCATGAGTTGGCCGGCGCCATAGTTTTTGACAATCTGTGCAAACCGTTTTTTGGACTTGCCGGATACAAGTGCAGATTTAGGAACCTGTCCCCTGCACTGACGATCGGATCGGGCGAATTCAGAATTTGCCATCGTTCCTTAACTTCGCCCATCGAGTCAAACGGGTTGCACTATGGAAGAGGATTTAACTCGAAGATCCGAAAGGAGGCATCATGCAGGCAACATTCATACCGAAGGATATCGACCGGCTGCTGACTGAGGCGGATGAGCTCATCCAACAGATCGATTCCGATACCATCAAAGACCTGGAAGAGGAACATCGCATCCAATTTGAAGCGCACGCTCAAAGTTTAAAAAAGCTCAGGGCTGAGATTCAGGAGAAGATAGATCAGGAAGGAACACCGGAGGGCGGCGCATACGGCGAGGGAATGCACCAGGCGATTGACGAAATTGTAACGGCCATGAAGAATTTGGGAAGCTATTTTCATGAAGGAGCGGGCATATGGCAAAAAGCGGAGAAAACGAACCACAGGAAAATATGATGGATAGGCTTCGCGCCCTATTCGGTTTTCAAGACCCGCATAAAAAAAATGCTCTGCCGCCGAAAGCTCACTTCAGCATCTGGTCGAAACGAATAAAAGGGTCATCATCATGGCCGCTACCAACCGGCCGGAAATATTAGACCCGGCCTTGCTGCGCCCGGGACGGTTTGATCGACAGGTCCTGGTCGATCGCCCGGATATCAATGGGCGGGAAGCCATCCTGAAAATTCATTGCAAGCATGTCGTGGATCCTGACTGCGAAGTCGAAGCCAAAGAGGAAAACAGAACCGGCAAGGTTCAAGAAAAAGACAGTGAGATCAAAAAGATCGCTGAGAAGGCTGATAAAGGGAGGCCCATGGATGTTCCGTTGATCGAATTCAAGGATGTCACCAAGCGGTTCGGCCCCCGAACCATCCTCGAACGCGTCAACCTGCAGATCTACGAGGAGCAGGTCACAACCATTATTGGCCTCAGCGGCTCTGGCAAGAGCGTTCTGCTCAAACACATCGTCGGGTTGCTCAAGCCGGACGAGGGCACCATTCTTTTCCGAGGAAAACCCCTCCACCGGATGGGAAAGAAGGAAATGGATGCCTGTTTAAGCCAGATGAGCTACATGTTTCAAGGCAACGCTCTCTTCGATTCGATGACGGTCTATGAGAACGTCGCCATCCCCATTCGGGAAACGGAAAACTTGAGCTCGGCGGAAATCGACCGCAGGGTCATGGCCAGAATCGAGCAGGCGGAACTCGGCGAAGCGGCGCAGAAGTACCCCTCCCAGATTTCGGGGGGGATGCAAAAGAGAGTGGCACTGGCGCGGGCGTTGATCACCGATCCCAAGATTGTCCTTTTTGACGAGCCCACCACCGGGTTGGACCCTGTCCGCAAAAATGCCATCCTGAGCATGATTGCCCAATATCGCAAAAAATTCGGTTTTACTGCGATCCTGGTCAGCCACGAGATCCCGGATATTTTTTTCATCTCGAACCGGATTCTCGCCCTCTACGATCGAACGATCGTCTTTCAGGGCTCACCGGAGGAACTCGAAGCCTTTGATCACCCTTTCAAGGATGAGGTTCTCAAAAGCATCGAAGGCTTGCAGGAGGAATTAACCGGGCTCTATTCCAGGCGCTATTTCAAGGTACGGTATCAAACCGAGCTGAAGCGTGAAGCGTTTCGTGAGGCGTATGCGGTTGTGGTTTTTACGATAGAGGACCTGGACGCCATCAGCGCCGGCTTGGGCCATGAAGCCGCGCCGGAGGCCATACGGTGCATGGGCGCGTATATCGATAAATACTTTGGCGCGGTGGGCGGTTTCTCCACCCGCCAAAACACCAATGAATTCGTGACGGTGCTCCCCAATTCGGACACGGTAGCCGTCGAGGGTATTCTCGAAAACCTTACCAAGGATTTTCAAGAGCAGGGTATCCGTCAGATTCAGGCCGGCGCCAACAAGAGCACCGCGTCGAGGGGGAATGTTGAATTCACGATCCGCGCCGGGCTTGCCCAGGGCCACCAGGGCCAATCCACTGTCGAATTGGAATCCATCATAGCGCTTGCGAAACAGGACCAGAAGGAGATCGCCCGAATCCACTGCGACGCATGGGGTAAGGTGAATTGAAAGAATGCGCCTGCCGAGAATGGGGTAATTTAGAAATGGAAGGTGGCTATGGCAACTCATCCGGATGCAAGACGAAAAGGTGTCCTGGAACAGATCGCCCGCCGGGCAATGAAGGAATATGGTTTCCTGCCCGATTTCTCAGCGGACGCGCTTAGGGAACTGGATACGGTGCAGCAAGTGGGTCGTGGGGCGGAATCTCCCGGGACAGACCTGCGCCACCTGCTCTGGGCATCCATCGACAACGATGATTCCCTGGATCTGGACCAACTGACGGTGGCGGAGGCCCTGGCGGATACACGGGTGAAAGTTTTGGTGGCCGTCGCCGACGTGGCGGCCCTCGTCAAGAAGAACTCGGCCATCGATGCGCACGCCCGCCAGAACACGACGTCGGTCTACACCGCCGGCAGGATCTTTCCCATGCTGCCGGAGAAACTCTCCACGGATCTCACCTCCCTCAACTATCATGAAGACCGCCCGGCCATGATCATCGAAATGGTGATCGGCGACGGGGGGGTGATGCAAGGCTCGACTATCTATCGCGCGCGTGTGCGAAACCAGGCCAAGCTCGCCTACAACAGTGTGGCGGCCTGGCTGGAAAGCAAGGGGCCCATGCCGGCGGCCGTGGCGGCGACCCCGGGGCTGGCCGAGAATCTCCGGCTCCAGGACCGGGTAGCCCAACAGTTAAAAGCCCTGCGACATGAGCACGGTGCCCTAAATCTGCAGACGCTGGAGGCCCGCCCCGTCTTTGCCGGAGACGAGATCCAGGATCTGCAGGCGGATGAGCCCAACCGGGCCAAGGAGATCATCGAGGACTTCATGATTGCCGCCAACGGCGTGACCGCACGTTTTCTGCACGGGAAGAAAGTCGCTTCCCTGAGGCGCATGGTCCGCTCTCCCAAGCGCTGGGATCGGATCGTCGAGATCGCGGCCCAGCACAATTTCAAGCTTCCGGCGCAGCCGGATTCGAAGTCGCTCGAAGGGTTCCTGGCCGTTCAGAAAGCCGCCGACCCGCTCCGTTTTCCCGATCTGTCTCTTGCCGTCATCAAAATGCTCGGGCCGGGCGAGTATGTCGTCGAAACCCCGGAGGAGGCTTCCCCCGGCCATTTCGGCTTGGCCGTCAAGGATTACACGCACTCAACGGCTCCCAACCGGCGGTTTCCGGATCTGATCACCCAGCGCATCCTGAAGGCCGCCTTAGAGGGGTCGCTCTTGTCCTACAGCCGGGACGAATTGACGGAGCTGGCCCGTCACTGCACCGAGAAGGAAAATGATGCCAACAAGGTGGAGCGGCTCGTTACCAAATCGGCTGCGGCCATGCTGCTCGCCTCAAGGATCGGAGACCGGTTCGACGCCATCTGCACGGGCGCAGCCGACAAAGGGACATGGGTCCGGATCTTTAAGCCGCCGGTCGAAGGCCGGCTGCTTTACGGGTTTGAAGGCGTCGATGTGGGCCACCGGCTCAAGGTGCAGCTTGTGCGCACGGACGTGGAGAGGGGGTATATCGATTTCAAGAAAATCCAATAAAAACTTTAAGGGAGAAACTCGCCGCCGGAAAAGAGGCTATTGCCCCCTACCCCGGGAGCCACTGTAAATTCGAAAGGTGAACCTGCGAAGAAGTCCCTTGCTAAACTCGCAATCTGATCCTCACTCCGAAAATTCGACGGAAACAGAAAGCCTTCCGTTTTTCAGAAAGCGTATGGCCCTGGAGAAAAACCTCGCAGATCCTCCAGGTCGGTTGACAAAAATATTCAAGTAGACTATCTCTATCATTGCCTAATCCCGGAAACCTTCGGGAGCGGGGAACCCAGGTTTTTGGGGCGCATCGCCAATCGGCGGGGGATAACCTCTTCGGTCCTAGCCCTTCAGCTAACCTCGCAGGCGTCGATGAGGAAAACCTTCGGAATTGAACGGGGGTCTTTCCTCCACCATTTCGATTCCGGAGGTGCCCACCATGTTCGTCGAGCATTCTGAGGTAAACGTCTCGCATTTCTGCCTTGTTTCAATCCAGCAGGGATTTCAAAACCGTTTGGTTTTCAACCGGCATTGCTGAAGCGCGGCCTGTCGACCGGTCAGCGGGCCTGCGCTTTTCCTGCTCCTCCCCTGGCTCTGCTTTTTGGGGGCGGCGCTGCATATGCCGTTTTTTCCGATTCGCATGACCCGCTGAACCTCAATGAGGGGCCCGGCCGCTAAAGGAGGGAGAAATGTCAGACTTCTTTCAAAACGGGGAGATTACCACTTTTCACAAGCTCCGGCATCGAGACCTCGAAGAATTGGAAAGAGAGCTGGAGGAGGCCGCGCGACATCGGCCCATTTCCCTTGTGCTTCCTTACATACCCATCGAATTGAAGGGCGCCGGGCTTCCAAGGATCGCCCAAGAGCTTCGCAAGGTCAACTATCTCAAGAACGTGATTGTGACGGTGGGCCGGGCCACCGTCGAAGACTTCAAGGATGCCCGAAAATTCTTTTCCGCCTTTCATCAAAAACCCAAGCTGATCTGGTGCACCGGTCCGAGGGTTCAAGCGATCTACGATCTGTTAAGCGAGAAAGGCATCGATGCGGGGGAAGACGGGAAAGGCCGATCCGCCTGGACCGCTTACGGCTACATTCTCGCCCTTGAGAACAGCCATGTCATCGCCCTGCACGATTGCGACATCGTCACCTATGACCGGGAGCTTCTCGCCAGGCTGTGCTACCCCGTGACCCATCCCAACATCGGCTTCGAGTTCTGCAAGGGATATTACAGCCGGGTCACGGATCAACTGCACGGCCGGGTGACACGCCTCTTCGTGTCGCCGCTCATCCGTTCCCTGAAAGCGACGCTGGGCCCGCATCAATTTCTGGATTATCTTGACAGCTTCCGCTACATCCTGGCCGGCGAGTTTGCGATGGACACCGAGGTGGCGCGCCGGCTGCGGATCCCGGGCGACTGGGGCATCGAGGTGGGGGTGCTGGCGGAGGTGCATCGCAACTGTGTTCTCAGCCGCGTCTGCCAGGTGGACCTCTCCGACAACTACGAACACAAGCATCAGCCGCTCACCCTGGAAAACCCCAACCTGGGTCTATTGAAAATGGGGACCGACATCGCCAAGTGCATTTTCCGGAACCTGGCCAGCCGGGGGCACATACTGAGCAACGAGTTCTTCATTTCCCTCAAGTCCTGCTACCTGCGCATCGCCCAGGACTTCATTACGCGTTACGAATACGATTCCGCGATCAATGGGCTGACGTACGACCGCCACCGGGAAGTGAGTCAATCCGAAGCCTTTCTGAGGTGCATCGAAAGCGCATCCCAGCAGTTTCTAAAAACCCCGCTGGAAGTGCCGTACATCGCCAACTGGAACCGGGTCGCTTCCGCGGTGCCTTCCATCTTCGATATGTTGCTGGAGGCCGTCGAGGCGGACAGCAAGCTGTAGGCCAAAATATGTTCATGAAGGAATCGACGATGCCGGCGGATGGAAGGATGCATCTTGCCGTGTTCACGGACCTGGACGGCAGCCTGCTGGACCACCACACCTATTCGTTCGCAAATGCACGTCCGGGGCTGGAACGCATCGCCGAACAACGGATCCCTCTGGTGTTCGTCACCAGCAAAACCAGGCCCGAGGTTGAGATGCTGCAGGCGGCCATGGGGCTCCGGGAGCCCTTTATCGTCGAAAACGGCGCCGCGATTTTTTTCCCCGACCGGTACCGGGGATGGCGAATCGATGCCGGCTACCGCCAACCGCCCTACCGGGTGATTCAACTTGGCGCCGGCTACCCCGAGATTCGCAGATTTGTTCAGAGGGTGAAGCCCGGTTTCAACATTCAGGGGTTCGGCGACCTGAGCGCTGAAGACATCGAACGTCTCACCGGTCTTCCCCCCAAACAGGCCGCCCTGGCCAAACAACGGGAATTCACGGAACCGTTTCTCATGGAAGACGATGCAAGCATCATCGATCTGCAGCGGGCTGCCGAAGCCGGCGGGTTCAAGATCACCCGCGGGGGGCGCTTTTATCATCTCATGGGGTCGGGGCAGGACAAGGGCATCGCTCTCAGGCGGACCGTATCGCTTTTCCTTCGAAACACGCATCAACGGCTGCTCACCATCGGCCTCGGTGACGGCGCAAACGACGTTGTCATGCTGGAGAGCGTCGACATCCCCATACTCATTCCTCACCCGGACGGATCCTATGAAAAGCTGGATGTGCCGAATATGATAAGGGCTCGCCACCCGGGAAGCTGCGGCTGGAGCGAAACAATCCTGGATGTGCTGAAAACCAAGGATGATCTGTTGGCCACCTGGAAGAAAGAAGCGCAGGGCGCCTGATGTGCGGCGGCACGGCGTCATCTGCGCACGCCAGGACTGCCGGCCGATGGCGTTGAAGCGGGTTAAGCGGATGGAGAACAAGAACATCAGCAGGCATGAAATGCGACTGAGCATCGTCAGCGGGGAGTGGGTGATGTATGCCCCGGGGCGCGGCATCCGGCCCCATGCGGTTCGGGACCCGTCGGCATCGACAGTGCCGGTGCCGGACCGCGAGCCCTCATGCCCTTTCTGCCCGGGCAATGAGCCGATGCTGCCGGCAATTCGCATGGAAATGCGCGGTGCCGATGGATGGCAGATAAGGGCCTTCCCCAACCGTTACCCGGCCCTGACCCTGAACGGAACCGGCGCCGAGACACCGGTGGACATTTACCGGGCGATGCAGGGCGGCGGCGACCATGAAGTCATCGTCGAGACCCCGCTGCACAACCGGCCGATCAGCCGCATGTCCGCCGATGAGGTCGATTGGCTCATCGAGGCTTATCACCGCCGTTATTCTGAAATGGCATCCCGGCCGGAAATCAAAACGGTGACCCTGTTTCGGAATCACGGTCCCATGGCGGGCTCCTCGCTGGCCCACCCTCATTCTCAGCTGATCGGGGTCGGCATCATCCCTCAATCCGTGAAACGCCGGGAACAATTGGCGGCCGCCCATTTCCATGACAGGGGCCGCTGCCTGTTTTGTGACATGGTTGATTTTGAGATCCGTGACGGAAGACGGATCATCTTCCAAAACCAGGCGTTCATTGGAATGGTTCCTTTCGCCGCGGAGGTCTCCTGCGAGGCCTGGATTGTGCCGAAAGTTCACACGCCGGATTTCCGGGCCATTTCGGATTCTGAAAAATCCGATCTGGCCGATGCGCTGCGGGTCATACTGGCGGTCATGCGCGAAAAATTAAACGACCCGGACTACAACTTCGTCATCCACAGCAGCCTTTCACCCACGGTGGCGCCGGACGCGTTGCACTGGCATCTTCAGATCAAGCCTATACTGACTACCCCCGCGGGGTTCGAGATGGGGTCGGGGATCCATATCAATCCGTCTTTGCCGGAAGCGGATGCGAGTCTTCTGGCCGGGGGTTGAAAAACTGCGCCCCAGGCCGTGATCCGGCGCTGTGCGGCTTTTGTAAATGCTCACCTATCCATCAACTTTCTCAGCAGCAGGCATAAAATGAACAGTTCCGAAAGAATAGACCCTGTCGTTGAACACCCGGAGAGAAGGACCGAACCAAGGTCCACCAAGCTGCCCACCCACAGGGTGGAAATCAAGTTCCCCAGTGTCCCCGTTTATCAGTTGAAAGTTCGAGATGTTTCACCCAACGGGGCAGGTATCATCGTGAGGGCGGATTCCAAATTTCTGACCATGGTTCAGATCGGGCAGGAATTGAATGTGAATTTTCTTGCGCCCGCGGAATCTGCAACTTTGTCCGGCCATCACAAGTTGCGGATAGAACATATTTCCGAACTGGAAAAAGGCCGATTCAAAGGCCACCGGGTGGTCGGAATATCCATTCTCCACTAGCTGAGCTCGGCGGATGAGATGAGCCATGCCGGTAATTGGGCGAGATCCGGCCGGCGGGACATCATCCGGCCATATTCCCAAATCGGTTTCAATTATGATATCAGCACCAGAATCCGTCATTGCCGGTTAAAATGCACAGGGGATTTGCCATGAACCGAAGACGCTTTATGAAAACAGCCTTGGTTTCGACCGCCATGGCCGCCATGGGCCGTGCGGGCTTTAAAGAGGCGACGGCCGCGGGTGAGAAGACCGACGGCCGGACAGACAAGATCGATTTTTACTGCCACTTTTCCGCGATGCGGGTCATCGACTATCTTGAGGCGGCCGGCGGGCCGAAACCGCACGTGTTCCGGAGTCTTTTTGCCAATACCCCGACGCTGATCGACCCCGAGCAGCGCCTGCGGTTGATGGACGAATTCGGCATTTCGCGGTCGGTGCTCGTGCCCCTGCCCTGGCTGGAGACCGCCCCGGCCGTCCATGACGACCCCCAAAAGTGCCTGCAGGCAGCGCGGCTGCTGAACGACGAGCTGGCCCAGGTCGCCGCCCGGCGCACGGACAGGTTCTCGGCGGTGGCGGTCCTGCCGACGACCACTCCGGAGATCATGCTATCTGAGATGAAGCGGGCCGTGAAGGAGCTCCAAATGGCCGGAGGGATGTTCGTCACGGGGCCTACGGTCAAGCGGCCGGACCATCCGGATTACGAGCTTCTCTACGCTGAGGCATCCCGACTGGACGTCCCATTGTGGATCCACCCGTCCCGTCCGCCGCTTTACCCCGACTATCTAGACGAAAAGGATTCCAAGTTCCAAGTCTGGCAGACGCTCTCCTGGCTGCAGGACAGCTCGATCGCCATGGTACGCATCGTGTTTGCCGGGGTGTTCGAGCGCCACCCGACGCTCAAGCTCATCATCCATCACCACGGCGCCCTGGTGCCCCTGTTCGCCCAGCGGATGCAGTACGGCTGGGATTATTTCGAACAGAACACCGGCTTCAAACAGCCGACGGAGATCTCGCGGCCGTACATCGAACACTTCAGGAAATTCTACTGCGACACCGCCACCCAGGGCAAGGAGCCGAAGCTGCTGGAGATGACCACGGCGTTTTTCGGGCCGGACCGGGTGCTGTTCGGTTCCGACGCCCCGATGGACGCCAGCGGCGGACGGAACTTTACCGCGGATGCCAGCGCGAGCGTCGAGGGCATGGACATCCCTGCACCGGACCAAGCGAAGATTTTCCGGGGCAATGCGCTGAGGCTTCTGAAGCTGGGATGATACCGTCTTTAGTGAGCGGGTGTTCGTCTGAGCGGGCCGGCTAAAAGACCTTGGAGATCCTGAAGGCGAACTTGACGCCCTCCGGGCGGTTCTCTGCGCCGAATTCGTAATAGCTGTTCAAGTACATCGACCAGGTGTCGATCTTGTACTTGAGCCCGGGGCCGATGCCGAAGACGCGTTCCCTGGAATGGGACTGGTCGTCGCCGTCGACTTTGTCATCGGTGATTTGGAACAAAGCATAGCCGGCGACGCCGAGGCGCAGGTCTTTCAATATTTCGTAAGACGCGGCAGCGTTGGCATGAACCGCCTGCCCGGGCTGGGAGTTGTTCGCCCGCAGCCTGTAAAAGGGCTCGTCGTTTTCGGAGTTCCAGAGGTAGTAAAGGCGCGAGCTGAACTCCAGCCGGCTTGTCGGCACCAGTGTGAATGCATAGTAGGGGTTGAAGCTGTAGACGTTGCTCCCGACATTGACCGCCGAATGCCCGCTGTAATCGCCCGTGGGCAGCTTGAAGAGAAGGTCCAGGCGCTGGAAGAAGGGCATGTCGAAAAGTTTGTATTCCGGCCATTGGATGAAAAAAGGGCTTACGGACACGTCCCCCAGGCCGCGGTCCTGGTCATTGGGGCCGAACTCGGTCTTAATATCGATATGCGCCAGAGGGACCAGAATTTCGGCTCCGTAGAATCCGCCAAACAATTTATAATTCGAAATCCAGGCCACATGGGTCACGGCGCTCATGATGGTGACTTGGTTGGAGCCCGGCCGGTCGTTGCCCTGGTAGTCGTTGAACTGGTCGGCGCGGTAGTAGGTGAACAACTCTTCCACGAGCCAGCCCGGAAAGGCGATGGCATCCTGAAAGTTCGTATCCCCCAGGTTGACGGGAGGCAGCGCAAGGTCTGCGGCGTGTGATCCGCCGGCCGAGGCCAAAAGCGCTGCGGCCGCAAGGATGGAAAGAAAGGCCCGCAGGGTTCTGCCATGCTTTAAGTTTGTTGCCGCAGCCGCCAGGCAACCCCTGTTTGTTGAAGCGCTTCGAGCCCTGTGCATTAAACCTGCCCCCTCGCTGCGGATATTTTTAAGGTACAACCGGATGGTGGTCGGGCTTCACTATAAGCGCCGGCCTTGCTTGCCAAGAAACGATCCGATTCCCACCCGCAGGGGTTTGAGCGCCGAAAGCCTTTTCTAATTTGCCTTCGGGCTTTTCCAGATCTTGTCGGCTGCTTCGATGATAACCCTTGCCGCACGGTCTATTTCCGATGCGGTGGTCATGCGGCCGGTGGTCAGGCGCAGCGTGCCCTTGGCCCACTCCACGGTTACGCCCATGGCCTTGAGCACATGCGAGATCTCGACGCTGTCGGCATGGCAGGCGGCGCCGGCCGAGGCGGCGACCTCCAATCCGATGGCATCCAGGATGCGGTTGGCCTCCAGGTCGCGGAAGGAAAGGCTCAAGGTGTTGGGCAGACGCTTTTCGGGGTGTCCGTTCAAGCGCACGTCCCTGATGCCGGCGGCAATCGCCGCGTGGAGCCGGTCGCGCATCTCCTGCATGTGCCGATGATGGCGCTCCAGGTCTCGGGCCGCGATGTCGCATGCTTTTCCGAGCCCCACGATCTCCAGGATGTTTTCAGTCCCCGCCCGCCGCCCCATTTCCTGGCCGGCGCCGTGCATGAAGGTTTCCAGGGCAACGCCCTTGCGGATGAATAGCGCGCCCACGCCCTTGGGTGCATAAAGCTTGTGGCCCGCCATGGACAGCAGGTCGACCCCCAGCGCGTTCACATCGACCGTGATTTTCCCAAGCGACTGGGCGGCGTCGGTGTGGACCCGGATGCCGCGGGATTTTGCAAGAGCGGCCATCTCGGCGATGGGCTGGATGGTGCCCACCTCATTGTTGGCGTGCATGATCGTTATGAGAATGGTATCCGGCCGCAAGGCGGCCTGCACATCCGCCACATCCACAAGACCAAACTCTCCCACCGGCAGATAGGTCACCTCGTATCCGTCCTTTTCCAGGAACGCGCAGACGTTGAGCACGGCCGGGTGCTCGAAACGGGAGGTGATGATGTGCCGGCCGCGGTCGCGCAATGCGTGAGCCGTACCGGCGATGGCCCAGTTGTTGGCCTCGGTGCCGCCGCTGGTGAAGACGACCTCCTCCGGCATGCAGCGCAACAGGCCGGCGACCTGGCGCCGTGCGGTATTCAAGGCCTGCCTGGGTTTCACCGCATACCGGTGGCCGCTGGAGGGGTTCCCGAACTCCTCTTCCAAATAGGGCCGCATCGCCGCAATGACCTCGGGGTCGTGGGGTGTCGTGCCGTTGTAGTCGAGGTAGATTGGCTTCACGTTTCGGTCTCTCCTTCCATCTGCTTTTCCTCGGCGGGCGGGAGATCAGCCGCTCTCAACGCAGCCGAACCAACCGACAAGGCAAGCGCCGTTGCGGCGATCGTCAGGATCAACGCCTTCATAAACGGGTATTGGGCAAGCGGTCTCTGGTCAGTGGGTGCTCACGCGATGTTGCGGATCAGCTCTTCCGTCGACAGAACCTGGGCGTAAGCACCGGACAACGCCGCCATGAACGCGGCGTGGACGTTCGCGGCCGGTGCGGTCTCCCGGCCAAAGGTCAGCGCGCGCGTCGCGCAGGCGTCGTGGGCCACCAGGCACTGAAACCCCAGGTCGCTGGCGGCGCGCACGGTGGCGTCGATGCACATGTGGCTCATGGCCCCGCAAACGACAATCGATGCGACGCCGGCCTTTTTCAATCGATCCAGCAAGGAGGTTTCCCGAAAACTGTTGGGAAAGTGCTTCACCACCACGATCTCATCGGCCATGGGCGCAACCGAAGGATGAATCTCGGAGCCGGGTGTGTCCGGCAGAAAGAAGGTGGCGCCGGGCCGGGCGGCGAGATGCCGGATGTGAAAGACGGGCCGCCTCTTTTCGCGAAACCGGCTCAAAAGCAGAGCCGCATTGCTGCTTGCCGTCTCTGGCCCAACCAGAGGCATCTTCCCGCCGGGGAAATAGTCGTTCTGGATGTCCACAAGAATCAATGCCCTCGTATTGTCCATGGCCGCCTTCGGGATCTTATATGATTGGTGGGATAGCTATCGCCCGGCACTGTATCAGCCATGCCTGCCGTATTCAAGGACCATGCTTGGGACAGTCGGTTTGACTCTGCTATTTTTTTTCGCGTTGCATTGAAAAAGGAAACAGGATGGCGTTTTTGTTGATCGTGTTTGTCGGCGGTGCGCCGGATAGAAAATGCTTGTTGCGTGGTGGTTGGGACGAAAATAAGCGGGGCCGCATCTGCAGCCCCGCTTATTTTTACCCCTACGCGGCGTTAGGCCATCTTGAGGACCATCATGCCGGCATTGCTGCGCTGAACGAGCAGCGCGACCCCGTCGCCGCCCTTGTGCTTGGCGAGCAACTGCTTCAGGTCTCCCGTCGAGGACACGCTCTGGCGGTTGACCTCGAGGATCAGATCGCCCTGCTGGACGCCGGCCTTGGCCGCCTTGCTGTCCGGCCGGACACCGACTACGACCACGCCGGTTTCGCGATTGGTTTTCAACCGCTGGGCCATCTCCGGGGTCAGGTCGGTCACCTGCAGCCCGTACTCGCCTTCTTTCTCCACCTGAGGCTTGCCTGCATCGGCGACCGTCAGGGGCCGCTTGGCCACTTTCACGTCAATGCTCTTCTCCTTGCCGTCGCGGACGACCGTGATTTTCGTGGTCTCCCCCACCGGCAGGGTGGCGGCCTTGGCCGTCAGCTCGCGGCTGTTCTTGACCTTCTCGCCGTCGACCGCGGTGATGATGTCCTTGGCCTTGATGCCGGCCTTCTCCGCCGGATTGCCGGGGACGACTTCGGTCACCAGCACGCCTTCGGAATTCTTCGCGCCGTAATACTCAGCCAGCTCTCCCTTAAGGTCCTGGATGTTCACCCCCAGCCAGCCGCGGGTGACTTCGCCGCTGTCCTTCAGTTGAGCGACGATCTTGGTGGCCATGTCGATCGGGATCGCAAAGCCGATGCCCTGGCCGTGCGCGATGATGGCCGTGTTGATGCCCACCACCTCGCCGTTCAGGTTCAACAGCGGCCCGCCGCTGTTGCCCGGGTTGATGGAGGCATCGGTCTGGATGAAGTCGTCGTAGGGGCCGGAGCCGATGGCGCGGCCCTTGGCGCTGACGATGCCCGCCGTGACGGTCTGCTCCAGGCCGAAGGGGCTGCCCACCGCCACCACCCACTCGCCGACCTTCAGGTCCGCGGAACGGCCCAGGCTGGCCACGGGCAGCTCGCCCTTGGCGTCGACCTTGATCAGGGCCACGTCGGTCTGGGGGTCGCGGCCGATGATCTTGGCGTCGAACTCGCGCTCGTCCTTGAGCTTCACCTTGATCGTGTCGGCATTCTCCACAACGTGGTTGTTGGTGATGATGTAGCCGCTCTTATCAATGATGAAGCCCGTGCCGACCCCACCCTGTCGGCGCTCCTGGGGCGGCATCTGTTTGCCGAAGAAGTCCTTGAAGCGCTCGTCCCCGAAGGGGCTGCCTTCGAACTGCGGCCGCATGCCGGTCTCGGCAGCCGTTTTCTCCACCTGGATGTTCACCACGGCGGGGCCCACCTGCTCGGCGAGGGCGCTGAAGTTGTCCGGGATCATCCGGGGTGCGCTTTTGGCCGCCTGCAGGCCGGTCGTGGACAGCAACCCTACCGCCAGCACCATGGCAATGATCTGTGTGACTCGAAATCG
>Ga0209450_10000201_pt1 | contig 32926 bp, 26 predicted proteins | sample FrelakmetLWP11LW_FD_187149 | JGI IMG/M metagenome (GOLD analysis project Ga0209450, IMG submission 187149) | Freshwater lake sediment microbial communities from the University of Notre Dame, USA, for methane emissions studies - LWP11 LW (SPAdes)... | ecosystem: Environmental > Aquatic >...
ATATTCTAGGGGGGCTATCAGGACATTCAATGCCAGGGACCGTAATGAAAGGGTATTGCTACTTACTTTCGCCCTTATGATGTATACCGTGACAGCGGTGCTCCTTATGAAGACCCCCGTGCCAAACCTGTTCAAGGCATATTTTGTTTCGATTGCCGTTGTTACCCTGGTCACACTGGTGATCACCGCTTTCTACAGGCTCTCACTTCATGCTGCAGGCATAGGAGGATTGCTGTCTCTGGTGGCCTTCATGATTCTGCTGTACAATATAAGCTCGACGTGGCAACTGATAATTGTACTGTTGCTGGGCGGTGCAGTGATGTCGGGGAGGATTTACCTCGATGAGCACAAGCCGTCAGAAGTATGGTCAGGCCTCTTTATCGGCGCAGGCGTCATGTCCGCTGCCCTTTACCTGCTTCTTAAGTAACTGCCCGATTGCATTTTCAAGCAGACGTACACCTTCAGGCAGGTTTGCAACATTCCTTTTATCAATACTTTTCATGATGCCTGCCAGTCTGCCGGTATCGTTCTGCCTCATTGAAACGAAGCCATGGTTACCGTGGAGATATTCTCCGAGGTACTCCTGTTCAGTCTGTCCGGGAGTAGGAATTATCACTGCTGATCTCCGAAGTGAGATCAGTTCCATAACAGTTGTATAACCTGACCGGCCAATGATGGCCGAACTGCCGGTTATCACCTCTCTCATTGTAACGGTATCGGGTGAAGTAATGACTTTTACCCTCCTGTTGTCAGGACTTATGTCGACAGAGGTTCCGGTCAGTATCCTGATACTGGTACCCGGAAGGGATGCAATTACCTTTTCGGCAAGCATGGAACGCTGAGGCTCGGGCCCCGATAATATGAGACAGCAATAGGGCTCAGCAGGTGCCGCAGACTCCGCAGATGCTCCTGGCCCTGCAGTCTCAACAGAATGCCCGAATCGTGACAGAGGTCCCATAAATACAGTATTCAGCGGCAGCCTGAATCCGTGGGAAAGGCGACCCGAAAGATTAATCTCTCCCGGATAATCAGGCACCAGGCAGAGATCAAACATGCTGATTATTTTTCTGTGCACAGCTGTTCCGGCACACTCCAGGAAACGGAACGGCTTCGGGAACGGTATCCGGAGCATATGGGTGACATAGACTGAGCGAATGCTTTTGTGAAAGAATCCGAACCTGTTATCCGAAATAATGATATCAGGGTTAAGCTCACGGGCGAGATGCTTCAGAAGGTTATGTTCTCGAAACGATACTGCTATTATACGGGGTATCTGTAATATGATGCTGACCCACTGGGGCAGCAGGCGGGAATAACGTATTCTTAATCCGGGTACACTGATGATTTTTATTCCCGGCATCTCTTTTTCAAGCTGGGGGATAAGCGATGGCTCTGCACCGAAGATGATTTCGTTACTTCTTTTTTTCAGTTCCAGGGCCAGTGGGATCATTCGTCCGGCATGGCCGAAGCCCCAGTTAAGAGGGCTGATGAGAATTCTCATGCCGCTCATACTGTTTATCCGGATACGGAGGCAGGGATACCAAGGCCGGTTACTCTGGCGGCTATTGCCTTAAGATCAGCCAGCGGCACCTTTTTCAGGTCGTTCTCCAGCGGGGTGTCACGCTCAATTGTATAGATCATCACTGACTCAGGTCTCAGTGATGCCACTTCGGTGAGCCATGCTTCGATCTCTTCAGGTGTGGTGTTATCGATGACCTCGCCGCGGTATCTCCCCCTGACGAAGAGTGTCTGTATTATGAAGCGGCCGCCGAACTCCTTCAGCCATCCTTTAAATTCCTCATAATCATACCTGCTGTTGGGCTGGTTCAGTTTCTCCCTCGTTGCTGCGACAGCTGAATCGATCTTCAGGATGTTCATGTCAACCTTCTTGAGTGCCTCCCGTACTCTCTTACGGTGAATCGCTGAGCCGTTTGAGAGAACGGAGATGCGGGCCTCTGGGAAAAGCTCATCGCGCAGGGCAATCGAGTCATCGATTATTCCGCTGAAATCGGGGTGCTGTGTCGGCTCTCCGTTACCGGCGTATGTTATGACATCGGGTTTCTCTCCCCGCGCTTTCATTTCCTCCAGTTTTGTTCTGAGTGCCTCTTTCACTTCGCCGCGTGAGGGGAGGGTGCCGGAGGTGGCGGTGCTGCAGGTGGTCCATCCGCACTCGCAGTAGATGCAGTTGAACGAGCACACCTTGCGGTCAACAGGCAGAAGGTTTATGCCGAGTGATACTCCCAGGCGGCGGCTGCGAACGGGTCCGAACACTATGCTGTCGAAAAGAAAGGTTGGCATCAGTCTCTGCAGTTAAGGGTGTAAATTTACAATAATCTGCGCACCCTGCTTTGCGGTGTCAGTCTCAGCGACTGAAGATCAGTATTTTCAACGAGCAGTAATCCTGGTTTCTTGCCCGGTTCGATTGATCCGATCATATCTGCCTTGCCGAGGGCTTTTGCGCCGTTGATGGTTCCCCATCTGACAATCTCATCGAGCGGTATTTCGGGAAGGGCATCATGTAGCAGTCTCATCTCGTTGAGTATGCTGAGGCGGTCTGTCGAGGCGAGGCTGTCAGTGCCTGTGACGATGCGGTCAGACGCTTCGCGCAGCAGTCTGACAGGGGGCATTGTCGCTGAGATGCGGATGTTTGATGAGGGGCAGAGGCAGAACCATACGTTGCCGGCCTGTTTCAGCGACTGAATCTCGGCAGTGGTGATGAAGGTGTTATGTACGAGTATCAGCTGTGCCGTGAGCTGTGACAGTCCGAGTGCTGCGGCGAGGTGGCTTTCAGGTGTCTCGATCATCTCAGATGTCACGCCGAGAGACAGGTATGAATCGGCGAGGCGGCCGCGGCGAAGCCTCACGAGGTCGCGTTCGTCAGGTGACTCAAGGAAGTGGAGTGAGGTGACGGAGGCGGGGCTGATATGCTGTTCTGTCAGGGTGAGAAGCCTTCGCGACACTGAATAGACCGCATGGGGGGTGATATGATGGGGCAGCCCCGCCGCCGCCGCCGCGGCCGCCAGCGCCACCGCACCTTCAATGCGCTTCTGCGCCTTCCCCGGGTCAATGCCGAACACCTCGATGAAGGTGAGGTAATCAACACGACTCTCTCTCTTGACGCTGAACGACATACTGTTATTGCTTATGTCTCCGCATGCTACGATGCCTTCATCAGTCAGCTCCCCGTCTCCCTTTTTTGCTGCAGCGGCGATCTCTTCCGGAAGAGCCTCCCTCTGTTCACGGACCGAGGTTATGAAGTCAGCCAGTCCGCCCCCTGCCGGCAACGTCCCGGCCATGTGTGAGAGCTCAAGGTGGGTGTGACAGTTGACCAGGCCCGGGATGATGATGCCGTTATAAAACTCGGTATTGGCCTTTTCTGAGAAATCTCCGCCGTTATCTTCGACTGAAACGATCGTATTATCCTCTGCCACAGTCACAACCCCGCGCTTCAGAGGCTTGCCACAGGAGGTGAAGAGATATTGGGCCGAGATCCTTCTCATCACTGCTCGCTGGCTATTTTCCTTTCAAGCCTGAGACTTATGTTGCTGACGCGGGCGTGCTTCTGCCATGATCCTTTCTGGCTTGAATGGTTCAGCAGCCATCCTTTGATATGCACTGTCCCGGCCGAATCTAACGTATTAGCCGTAACGATATTCTGCATCTGACCGTTTTTCTCAAGCCTGACTTCCTCCCAGAAGACGCGTACCTCTTTGCCCAGGCTGTCTGTGGTGCTGAAGAAGACAGTGACGCGGGGGTCAATGCTCTGGTCATCCTCGAAGAGCCTGATATCTGCCTTAAGGACGTACTCTCCGGGTTCCTCAACGGGGATGTCAAACCAGACCGGATCCCTGGTCATATCCTCCGGGAAGCTGTATGACGCTTTTCCTGTCCACAGGTTGTCATCAGCAAAGTCTGCCGGGTTTGCATTGCTCTCCTCCATCACTCTGACCTCCAGTTCAAGCAGGTTGCCCGTTACCCTGTCATATACCCTTGAAAGTTTCTTTGGTTTGGCATTGAAATAGTAACGCATTGTGGAATCAAGCTGCTGGTACGTATAACCATGACTCTCAATGACATCAATATAATTAAGGTTTGAGTCTCTCTGCCCCCAGGTTGACATCAGGCCAGGCATGTCAAGCATTGCGGCAGCAAGGTAGGTGTCGGTGAGGATATCGACCAGCTTGTCTTCAGGGATTAAGTACTTCCTGTCAGGCTTAGGAGTACCTGAAGGGTTGCATGACACAAGAATTATCATGGCCAGAAAGGCTGCTTTAATTGATCTGATGCTCATCTCTGCTCTTTTTATTCTCTTTCAGGTATCTGCGTGAGAGGTAGTTTACCGGATACCATGCAGCACCATATCCGATTGTCATCACAGTTGCCGCAACAACAAAAAAATCAATGAGTTGCATCTTAACGGGATAGGAGTTTATCAGGAGAGAGTCACCTGAAAGCTTAACAATGTTAAAATGCTGCTGGGCGGCACACAGCAGGAAGCCCATTATCAGTCCAAGGCATGTACCGATAAATGAAATCATCCATCCTTCATAAATGAATATGCGCCTGATAAGTGAGTTGTCGGCACCCAGGCTTTTAAGAATGCCGATATCCCTCTCCTTTTCAATGATCAGCATCGTCAGTGAGCCGATGATGTTGAAGGAAGCGATTATCAGGATAAAGGTCAGTATCACAAAGATTGCCAGTCTTTCGGCCTTCATCACTTTGTAAAATATCTCCTGCTGCTCGTACCGGTTCTGAACAAGGAACTGATCGCCCATTACATTTTTTATCGCCCTCTGTGTCTGTTTAAGGTCTGAGCCGGGCCTTAGCCTGATTTCAATCGAGCTTATTTCTTTAGTATAGGCAAGAAGATCCCTGACAAAATCGATAGGAAGGAAGACATATTTTGAATCGAACTCCTGTTCTACGGCAAAGATGCCCGAGAAATGGACAAATCTCCGGGTAAATGCGTTTTCAGGATTCAGGCTGAGGCGGGAGGTACGGTCAGGGATATATATAGCCAGGGGAGAGACAAAATTCAGTCGCATTCCAAGATGGTTTGCAACACCCAGTCCTGCAATGGCATAGGGTCTTCCGGTTTCACTCATGAGGATGAAGTCACCGTCCCACATCGCAGTGTCGAGGTCGGTAACCTCTCTGTAATTGAGAGATACTCCCTTGACTGTGGCAATATACTGCTGGTCATCATAGCGGAGCAGCGCGTTCTCTTCGAGTGTCTCAGCCCATACCTCCACGCCGTCTATTTCTGACAGCCTGGTGAGAATGAGGGTATCAGGGGTGAAGACCTTTCCCATGACGGGGGTTATCCTGATCTCGGGGTCAGATGTGCTGAAGATTGCCTTAACCATCTCTTCAAGACCGTTGAAGACGGAGAGTATGGTTATGAGTGCCATGGTGCCTACGGTTACTCCCGCCACAGATATTGCTGAAATCACATTTATTGCATTTCGCGATTTTTTCGCGAACAGATATCTCTTTGCTATGTAAAGTGACAGTTTCATCAGTTTTTTTCTGCAACCACAAGTAGCCCGGTTCCCCTGCTATGGGTGATATTAAGGTCTGCAAAGTTCAGCAGCAGGACGAACGGCATGACCACAAGATAATAGAACGGGAGGATAATGAAAAACAGTTTTGAGGCTGAAAGCAACATCACCGGGTATTTCATTGACAGTCTCCATGCTATTGAGCCTGGCATTCCGTAGGTATATGATACGGAAACACTGTTGAATCCGGCGTCCGTGAGTTTATCCGTTATCTCCTCTTTTCCGTAGCCGTCACGCACATGTTCGCCGATAAAAGACTGATCATCATCGGAATGTACGTCAGAGCCCCCCATGTCAGAGGGGGTTGAGATAACCAGTTTGCCATTGATGTTCATTGATTTGAAGAAGGAAGCAAAGACGGTGCAGTCTTCTTCGATATGCTCCATTACGTCAACACACAGCACAAGGTCATAATTGCCCGGGGGGCTCCATGTAACAAGGTCGGCCTCAAGTGCATGAACTCTCTCTTTCAGGCCTGCTGCGGTGAAGAAGGCATTACAGTCAGCCACCTGTTCACTCTTTATGTCAGCGGCAGTGATGTTCCACTTCGTGAATACTGAAGCCATCCACCATGAATACTGGCCAAAGCCCATCCCCGCATCAAGCACTGAGGCGGAAGAGGGGAGGCTGCTGCTGATCCTCCTCAGTGTCTTTCTCACATGCCACGAGCGGAGGAGAAGTATATTCAGGAGAATGTAGAAGAGTTTTCTGAGCAGCGGATGACGGTTAAACAGACGTCCGAGGAGTTCCTTGATAGGGTCATAATGCATCGGCCTTATTCCTTGAGCAGGTTACTGATATTGTCGATATAGTCATTGCTGTCATCAATGAAGAAAGCTATTTCAGGGATTATCCTCAGCTGGTTGCGGATCTTCTGGCCCAGCTCATACCTTATCCTGGGAACATGGCTCCGGATATTTGTCAGTACTTCATCAGACTTCTCTGACGGGAAGATGCTCACCCACGTCTTGGCGAACGAGAGGTCAGGGCTGATGCGCACTTCGGTCACAGAGATCATCCTGCCGGGGGCAAGCTCTCCGGTATGATGAAGTATGATCTCTGCAAGCTCCTTTTGTATCAGCCTTGCAACTTTCTTCTGCCGCGTTGAATCCATCTTGATTTAATTTCACTGCAAAAATACAAAAATAGTTGCAGCAGGGGTTCTGCCGTTAAGATGAGAGAAAGAAAGATTGCGGGGATGAGATTTCCATAATATGTCTATTTTTGTGGCGGAAACAAAACTTTTCGATGGATACGGTAGTAAGCGGCATACGGTCAACAGGCAATCTTCACCTTGGGAACTATTTCGGTGCCCTGAAAAACTTCCTGAGGATGCAGGAGGAAAACCACTGTTATTTTTTTATAGCTGATTATCATTCGCTTACCACGCATCCTCACCCTGATGACATTCATGGCAACATCAGGCAGGTGCTGGCAGAATACCTTGCCTGCGGCATTGACCCCGAGAAGGCGACGGTATATGTCCAGAGCGATGTTCCGGAGGTGACTGAGTTATATCTTTTGCTTAACATGAACGCTTATGTCGGGGAGCTTGAGCGCACCACGTCATTCAAGGAGAAGATACGCAAGCAGCCTGACAACATTAATGCCGGCCTGCTCACCTACCCTGTGCTCATGGCAGCCGACATCATCATTCACAAGGCACACAAGGTCCCGGTAGGCAAGGATCAGGAGCAGCACATGGAGATGACCAGGCGCTTTGCGCGCCGTTTCAACACTATATACGGGGTTGAATACTTCCCCGAGCCTGATGCATATAACTTCGGCAGGCAACTTGTTAAGATACCGGGTCTCGACGGCACGGGCAAGATGGGGAAGAGTGAAGGCAACGGGATATTTCTTGCTGACACCCCCGCGGAGATAAGGAAAAAGGTCATGAGGGCCGTAACTGATGCCGGGCCCGAGAAACCCGGTTCAGAGCCAAGTGAACCGGTCAAAAACCTGTTCACCCTGATGGGTGTGGTTTCCGAACCTTCAACCGTGGCCTACTTCAGAGAGAAGCATGCATCATGTGAGATAAGGTACGGTGATATGAAGAAACAGCTTGCCGAAGATATCATTAAGGTAACGGAACCTATCAGGGTACGGATAAATGAGATCATCAATGATCCTGTTTACCTGAGGAAGGTTGTTTCACATGGAGCCGAGAAAGCGCGTGCCAGCGCCTCGGCCACCGTCAGGGAGGTGAGGGAAATAATCGGATACAGACCGTTCTGACGAAACAGTATTAAATGTTGACTGCAGGAGCTCTCTCAAAGGGAGCGTCCCTGTCGAAGAGATACCTGTATGTTATATGGGTCTTGATAATCCTGGCACCTATCTGATCAAGAAGGTGCATCATCGAGGGATTGTAATCGCCAATCCAGTTCATCTCCAGATCCTTATACCTGAACTCTTTGGAGAGTGCCAGTTGTGCGAAAGCCATTATCAGGGCGCCTTCCACCCCCTTGCGCTGATGTTCAGGTACTATGCCGAAGATCTGGCCAAAAGCCTTTGTAAGCTCTCCTGAAAAGTGTCTGTACCATAGAAACTTCATCTTGCCGATGAGGTTTAGCCTACCGTTAAGGTGCCTGATTATCTGGTTTACTTCAGGGAGCATCAGGAAGAAGCAGACAGGTTCATCTTTATAGAATCCGAACCAGAGAAGCTTTTCATCGAGAACGGGCCTGAGGCTTTTCATCAGCAACCTGGCATGCCCTTCACTGATGGTTTTCACCCCCGGGAATCGTGCCCATCCTTTGTTATATACTATCATGAAGTTGCGTGTTATGTCACGCATTTCTGTGCGCTTCATGTACCTGAACGAGTAGTCGGGATTTAAAAATATCCTTTCCGCCTTTACTTTTATGACATCGCTGAGGCCGTTGTCATTGATGGGTGTATAATAGGTGTACTGTTCAAAATAATTCTTAAAACCATATTTTTCAAACAGTTCCCTGTAATAAGGGGGGTTGTAGGGAACGCAGTAATTGGGTGGCAGGAAGCCGTCAACGAGCAGCCCCCACCAGCGGTCCCGTTCCCCGAAATTCACAGGTCCTTCCATCATTTTCATCCCTTTCTCTTCCAGCCAGTCACGGCAAGCGTCAAAGAGAATAAATGCAGCTTTCTGATCATTAATACATTCAAAGAACCCCATTCCTCCCACTGGCATCTGGTCTGCATTTGCTATTTTCCTGCTGTAAAACGCAGCCACACGGCCCACTGCAGTGCCTTTGTCATCCTTAAGGAGCCACCTGACCGCTTCCCCGTTTCTGAAGTGGGTGTTTAGAGAGGGGGTGAATATGGCCTCAACATCCTTTATGAGTGGCTTGATCCAGTTCGGATCTCCCATGTTGATGAATGCAGGAAGATCATGAAACTCCCTGATCTCCTTTCTTGTAGATACTTCTGAAAGATGAAATTCCCCGTGCATTACCCTGGCATTAACCTAACGAGGCTGAAATTTAATCAATCTTTCCGAAATATAACAGGGAAACAAAACGGTGAGGCAGGTGTCAGATCCTTATTCTGGCAGAGAAGATAAAGTTTCTGCCCGGCGAGACAATGCCTGATGAATAGGGTCTGTATCTTACATCAAGGATATTTTCAATCCCAACAGTCAGATCCAGTCTGTTGGCGACATTAAATGAAGATTTGAGGTTCAGGGTAAACCATCCCGGTGACCAGGGGTTGCCGTTTTCATCAGTTGCATATAAATATGCTTTGTCTTTTTCGCTTGGTGCGAGTTTATCATAAGGGACACTGCCGTTGTACAGGGCGTAGACGTCAGCCTTAACAGCCCCTTTTTCATAAGTCAGGTGAGTAGCTCCGAAAACAGGCGGTACATGGCGGAGCGGTTCGTTTTCGTCATCATGACCTGATGTAAGGCTGAGCATCGACTTTATTCTCAGTGCAGGATGAGGCTTCACCTCTGCCTTGAGCTGAGCGCCGTATATTATTGCATAGCCGGCGTTCACCAGGGCATAGACATCACTCACCTCACCCTGATAGATTATAGTCGGCTGGTTGTTAAAGAGAAACTCCTCCCGCACCATTGCGTCATCAAGGTATGAGAAGAAGCATGTGACATCTGCATGGATGAATCTGCCGGCTTCAGCTGATGCGCCTATATCGATATTATACAGATATTCCGGCTTCAGGTCAGGGTTGGGAACAACCACCACACCGGGTGCCGATTCAAATACTTTGCCCATGTCATCAAGGTTGGGCGCCCTGAATCCGGTAGACAGGTTCAGTGTTACATCAGTTTTCTTATCAGGCCTGTAGACAAAGCCAACGGCCCCTGTTACAGCGCTGTTTGCGACTTTTATTTCTGTGAAGGGGAAGTTGTAAAAGGAGTTGTCCGCGATCTCCGAATTAAGTGAGACGAAATTGTACCTTATGCCAGTACTGAGCGAGTATTTCTCACTGAGGTTATATTTATACCCTCCATACGCGGCAATGCTGTTATATATGTTTTTTCCGTTCGGGTACCGTGATCCGGCAGGTTCTGTTTCTCCTGAAAGAATATCCCTGTTTTCGGCAGTGCTTTTTATGTCATTGAAGACATATTCGGCACCGTAATATAGCAGGCTGTTTTTCTCTCCGGGGGTCTTGTCGAAATCAATATTGACAGACCAGATTCCGACTTTCTCCTCCTGCTCGTACAGAGTGACATTGTCATATTTGCGGTCGTGACGACTTTCACTGTAGTCCTGCCTTGCAACCGTAAACCTGACCTCATCAAACAGCGATGACTGTTTTGTATACCTGGCCATAGCGCTGTTCATCATCCAGACCTGTGGCCCGTAATACCAGTCGCCAAACCTCAGGACACCCTCCTTTTTCTGGATGAGCCTGTCATAACGGGGAACGTCAGACAGCTGAGAGTAGTGGTTTGCCAGGGTAATGTCAAGATTATGCGTCAGCCTGAAGCGCAGCTTGTTCATGATATTAAGCTGTGAATAACCCGACGCAACCTGTTCGAGGGGGTCATCATTGATAATAGTTGTGTCGCCGGTTGAAGTGCGTGCCTGGTATTCATTACGCAGATATTCAGGGTATTTCCATGAACCCATCTTCAGGTGGCCGAAGTCTGACCATGATACTGATGTAAGAAATGCTATTTTGCTGCCGCCGATATTCAGATCGAGATGGAAGGTCTTTTCATCAGCTGCTGATGAATAGCGGGCAAGTGCTTCTGCCTTGTAGTATACAGAGTCCCCAGTTGAATAGAGTGCTCTTTTCGTATGAAAGTCCATCACTCCCCCCAGTGCGTCACTGCCATACATTGTGGCGCCGGGCCCGAATATCACCTCGGTGCGGTCTATCACTGACGGATCAAGAGAGAGGATATTCTGTATGTTTCCTTCACGGTAGATTGCATTGTTCATTCTGACGCCGTCAATAACAATAAGGACCCTGTTTGTGGCAAACCCTCTTATCATAGGGCTTCCTCCTCCCAGCTGGCTCTTCTGGACATAAACATCACCGCTTAAAGATATCAGGTCGGCTGTTGTCTGGGGATTATGGAGCCTTATTGCCTGGAGTGAGACAGAAGTTATCAGGTTAGGCACTTCGTCAGACCGCTGTTCATATCTGTGGGCTGAGACGACAAACTCTTCAACCTCAAAGGTTTTTGTGACGAGTTTTACGACCCATCCTGCTTTCTCAAGTTCGTGCAGGGTATAAGAGACCCTTTCATAGGAAAAGTGCTGGAAATGGACCGGCTGATCTTTTTTAAATCCTTCAAGGCTTGCTTTCCCTGCATAATTTGTATAGCAGAATTGTGTGTGGTCATCATTGTAAATAGCAGCATCAGCTACGGGCCTGCCGTCTTCAGATGACAGTACCGTAACTGTCTGGGAAATGACAGACAGAGAAAAAGGCAATAGTATTACAATAAACGCAAGCCGCCTCATAAATTAAATCTGTTCCACTGTGTGCTATTGCACAAAAAGTATTCCACAATCACTTCTCAGGAAATGTTCCTCAGCATTTTCACCGGAATAACCTATGAAAGGTTCTTCACCACGGCAAATTAATATTTTATATTTTTGAGTCAGTAACCTTAATCGATAATTGTGCGGAAGAGAAACGGGATAGTTCTGGTGGGGATGCTTGCTGTTGCGCTGGTTGTGGCAGGCTATTTTATCCGGAAGGAGAAACAGATTGTGGTTGTCGACCCATGGACCGCTGTTCCGTCTGACGCCTTTCTTATAATCGAAACCTCTGATTTCCCTGAACTTCTGACCAGGGCCACTGACCGTAACGGGATTATTTCCATACTCTCTGACATGAAATGGGCGGCAGCAGTCACTGATGCTGCAGCGGCTGTTGACAGCATCACCGGAGGACGTGATGTGCGGGAACTGATCAGCAACCGCAAGGTGCTTTTGTCGTTCCATATTATGGGGCAGGGTCCTGCTACCGCGATGGCAGTGATGAATACCGGGCCTTCTTTCTCTTCCCGTCATCTGATAAAACTTTGCGGGCAGTCAGGCGGGTCGGTGTCAGCCACAAGAGAGCTCGGGGGAGCAAGGACATTTGAGGTTGCCTACGGAAAGGGCAGCAAAAAGTCTCTTGTTTATATGGCTATGACCTCAGGTATTATTATTGTTTCCACATCCGGGACACTTGTTGAGAATGCCCTCAATAACAAGGATGCAGGATCGGATATCCGTCATCAGCAAGGCTTTACGCCTGTTGTTGCCGCCTCGGGAAAGGAGTCTGACAATCTCTTTATCCTGTTCCGGAATCTTCCCAGGGTCTTGCAGTCATTTGTCTCTCAGGATGACATCAGCATGATCTCCTCGGCGGCCATTGCCGCAGGAGGTGACCTGACAACCAGGGAAGACGGACTGTTTCTGAGCGGGTTTGTCTCTACGGCAGGGGCAGGAGTGGGAGCTGACAGGCTGAGAGACGCCGTCCCGGCAGAATCAGGTGTTCATGAATTGCTTCCGCAGGGAACGCTTAGATACACTACTGTGATGAGACGTGCCTCATTATCAGGCACAACAACTGGCGACCCTTCGGCTATCAATGCTACAGACCTGGCATTATCGCTTAGTCCGTTCACCGGCACTGAGGTTACAACGGCAGTGTTGCCTCTGACGGAAGGCGCAGGCAGGGTCATGTTATTCAGGATGACTGACCGTCAGTCGGCAGAGACTGTCCTGAGAGAAAGGCTGACTGACAAATACCGCACCATGGGGATGAGAGAAAGTCATTTCCTGGCCAGGGTAAAGAATGACAACGGTGAAGAAACGTTCATCTACAAAATGCCGTTCACCGGTGTGGCATCCATCCTGTCGGGCGAATCATCCGCCTCCGGAACAGATGAATGGGTTTTGTTTTCCAGGTCGTATATGGTGTTTGCACCTTCTCCTGATCTGCTGGCATTGATCAAAAGAGAATCAGACAGCGATAACACCTTGATAAATGACCCCAGATTCAGGGAGATGGAGAAGACCCTTCCGACAAGAAGTTCATTTGTGTTTTACGCTTCAGGCAGGGCCCTCAGATCAGTGATAGGAGAGATTGTTACACCGGCAGCATCAGCATCAATTACCGATAAGGCAATAGCCTCGATTGACGGTATAGGGCTCAGTCTGACGCCAAGCAATGACATGATATATACCAGTCTTTCAGTAAAGTACCATGACCTGTCGCTGGCCCAGGCACCATCAGACGGTACAACGGTTACTGAAAAGAGAGACCTCTCCGGCACAGGCACTGATGCAGGACTGAATCTCATCTGGAAAGTCAAGCTTGATGCAGATCTTGCTGCCAGACCCTTCCTGTTTCTAAATCATAATACCGGCGCGACGGAAATATTCGTCCAGGATCAGAAGAACAACATATATCTGGTAAGTGCAACAGGCAAGATCCTGTGGAGGGCATTGATCAGGGAAAAGATTGCAGGAGATGTGTTTATGATCGATTATTACCGGAACGGCAAGAATCAGCTCCTTTTCAGCGGCAAGAACTACCTTCACCTCATTGACCGCAACGGCAACTATGTTGACAAATTTCCTGTAAAACTGAGATCGCCTGCTTCAAATACGCTGGCTTTGTTTGATTATGAGAACAATAAGGATTACAGGCTGTGCATTGCAGGTGAAGACAGGAAGATTTACGTATATGACCGGTCGGGGTCTCCGGTCAGGGGGTGGAATCTCTTCACAACACGCGGAAAGGTGACCGAACCCGTTACATTCTTCAGGGTCAGGGGCAAGGACTATCTCTTTGCCTCCGATGACCAGTCAGTATATCTTCTTGACCGGATGGGGAATATAAGAGTGACCCCCCAAAGCCCCCTTAAAAAGGCATCCGGTTCTGCGGTCAGGCTGGTCACCGGAGACAATCAGACACTGGTGTTTACGGAGCCTGAAGGAACAATCATAAATCTGTCGCTTGACGGTACAGTGAGGAGACAAACGATAAGCTCATTTTCAGCTGATCACAGGTTTGACTGCAATGATATTAACGGAGACGGACTTCAGGAATATCTGTTTCTTGACAGGAATATGCTGCGTGTATACGGCAGTGACGGAGCCGAGATATATAATAAATCATTTGATTCAGAATTACTTAACGCGCCGGTGGTTTTCAGTTTCAGCTCCTCGGACAGGAAGACAGGTGTTTATGAGGTAAATAAAAAGCTGCTTCATGTTACCGGGAGGAACGGAGCTCCCGTTCCTGGTTTTCCATTGCCCTCCGGTCCGTTCTTCACTGCGGGAAGGTATGCAAACAAGAGTTCATGGAACCTGTTTGCTGACCAGAACGACGGTTATCTGTATAATTATGAGTTGTCTGCCGGCAAATAGCAGGGGGTGGTTCAGTTTATGATGATCACTCCTCCAGTGAAGAGGCTTTGAGCTGTTTAGCCAGGGAGTTAGCAAAGACAAAGTCATTCAATATCTTACAGTCAGACTTCAGTATCTCGGTTTTACAGCCTTCCCAGCACTTTTCTCCCTCCTCGATAAAAATGATTTTCTCACCGTTCTCCATGACCGAGTTCATGTCATGTGTATTGACGATGGTGGTCATGTTCAGTTCAACGGTTATCTCCTTGATAAGTTCGTCTATCACAATGGAGGTCTTCGGATCGAGTCCTGAATTCGGCTCGTCACAGAAGAGATAGCGGGGTTTAAGGGCTATGGCCCTGGCAATGGCAACACGCTTTCTCATCCCACCTGACAGCTCTGCAGGGAAGAGGCTGTTGGAGTTGATGATATCCACCCGCTTAAGGCAGAAGTTTATTCTCTCCAGCTTCTCTTCTTCAGACATCCTCGTGAACATATCGAGAGGGAACCTGACATTCTCTTCAACTGTCATCGAGTCAAAGAGTGCGCTTCCCTGGAAGAGCATCCCCATCTCTTTTCTGATCTCCTTTTTTCCTGTAAAGTCAAGCTTGGAGAAAAGTGTATCGCCATACCAGATGTTTCCCTCGTCAATTTCAAGAAGGCCGACGATGCATTTAAGAAATACAGTTTTTCCCGAGCCGCTTTTACCGATTATGAGGTTTGTTTTACCGGGCTCAAAGGTGGCTGATATATTTTTCAGGACCTCGCGGCCTCCAAACGACTTGGTAACGTTTTCGGCCCTGATCATGACAGCAGCAACTGGGTTAATATGACATTGAAAAGAAGGATTGTGATGCTGCTGTAGACAACAGCTTTAGTGCTTGCACGTCCTACCTCCAGTGAGCCGCCCTCGACGTAGTAACCCTGGAAAGCAGAGACCGTTGTAATTATGAAGGCGAAGAAGAGGGTCTTGATCAGGGAGTACGTGATATAATAAGGTATAAACGCGTACTGAATGCCGTAAATAAAGTCCTGTGTTGTTATTACTCCTGCCGATGTGCCTGCTATCCAGCCTCCCATGATGCCGACCACGATGCTTATCAGGGTCAGGAAGGGGTTAAACACGAGGGTAGCAACAACTTTTGGCAGGATAAGATATGAGGCTGAATTCACTCCCATAAGCTCAAGCGCGTCTATCTGTTCGGTCACCCGCATTGTTCCTATCTCTGATGCTATGTTTGACCCTACCTTGCCGGCAAGTATCAGGGCAACTATCGTGGAGGAGAACTCAAGAATGATCGAGTCCCTGCATCCCAGTCCTATAAGGTAGGTGGGGTAGATAGGATTTTCAGTGTTGTAGGCTGTCTGAAGGGTGATAACTGCACCCATGAAGAAGGAGATGATAATGGTGATGCCTATTGACCTCAATCCAAGGCTGATAAGCTCTTTCATCGTCTGCCGGTAGTAGATTGAATGTTTCTCAGGCCTGGCAAATACCTTACCGAGCAGCAGCCAGTAGGACCCAAAACCGGAAAGAAATCTGAACATAAGGTCAATTGTTTCGTCAAATTTAGCAATTATTCCCGGCAACATAACCAATGGTGGTTTTACTTGAAGGGAATATCTATATTTGTATTAAGCACCGCAATCTAAACTATTATGAACAACAAATATGTTCTGATCATGGCCGGGGGTGTAGGGAGCAGGTTCTGGCCACTGAGCAGGAAAGAGAAGCCGAAACAGTTTCTTGATATACTGGGCACAGGAGAGACACTTCTGCAGATGACCTTTCGCCGGTTTAAAGGGATATGTCCGGAGGACCATATCTATGTTGTCACCAGCGAGGACAGCAGTGATATTGTCGTTTCCCAGCTTGGGATCGACCGCAGCAGGGTGCTTGCGGAGCCTCTCAGAAGAAACACCGCACCGTGCATTGCTTTTGGCATTTTCCGCATAATGCAACAGGATAAAGACGCAGTTATTGCTGTGGCCCCTTCAGACCATCTGATAACAAAGGAGAATGAATTCAGGAATGTGATGAAGGAAGCATATCGGTTTGCATCGGAAAATGAAGCACTGCTTACTCTCGGGATAAAGCCGGACCGACCGGAGACAGGGTACGGTTACATACAGGCAAACAAGAAACTGCCGTTTAAGGGGTACGATAACCTGCATAAAGTAAAGGCGTTCACCGAGAAACCGGAGCTTGCCATGGCACGGGTCTTTCTTGAGAGCGGCGACTTCTTCTGGAACAGCGGCATGTTTATCTGGAAGGGGAGCACCATACTGTCTGCCTTTGACAGGCATCTGCCGGATGTATATCATATATTCAACGAGGGGAGGGAGCTCTTTAATACTGAACATGAGAGTGATTTCATCAAGAAGTCATATTCACTGTGCAGCAGTATCTCTGTCGACTACGGCATAATGGAGAAGGCTGATAATGTATATGTCATCTGCACCGACCTGGGCTGGTCCGATCTGGGCACCTGGAGCTCACTTTATCTTCACTCTGAGCACGACAGAAATGACAATGCAGTACTGCAGTCACAGGTTTTCACATACAATTCAGAAGGGAACATTATTAGTCTTCCAAAAGATAAGATAGCAGTAATACAGGGGCTTGACGATTACATAATCATTGACAGCGGTGACGCTCTGCTGATTGTTTCAAAGGAACAGGAGCAGAACATAAAGCTATACCTTGATGACGTGGGGAAAGCTACTGGAGATAAGTACGTATAAAAAAAAGAGGCCGTCATAAAATGATGGCCTCTTTCTTTATGTTGTGCTCTGTTCTAGTATTCCCAGAGATCCTGTTCGAAGTTGAATATTTCGTTCTTGATCCTTTCAGCCTCAAATATCTGTCCGGGGCCGATCTTATACTGGTTTATATATCGGTCATCATAGACATTTGATTCTGCCACGATATACCCGTCAAACTTGCGCTGCAACAGAAGATCCTCGAATGAGATACGCTGAGCGTCATTGTATGTATTGAATGCTTCATGACTGGCAAGGGCCTGTCTTACATCTTCATATCTGATCCAGAAGAGGCGTCTCTTCATGAGCCTTGAGGTCATCTGGTCATAACCCATATAGATAGGGCAGATACCTATAATGCGGACATCGAGACGGGAATGCTTCTTGTCAAAAAACCATTCCTCCAGAAGCATTATCTGTTTTATGTCTGCAGGGTTCTCCTGATTAGTAACGGTTGAGTCACGCTCATTGCCGTTGACATCTATGATAGATACTGTCAGGGTGTCGCGGTTCATCTTCTGTGCGATGTCATTATATGTTGTAGGTACAGACATTTCATCGCCATCTGTGGCAGATACTCTGCCTGCCATGATCTCGTTCAGAAGTATCCCTGAGAAGTTCATCCTGCCGTCTGACATCTCTGATACAAAGCGGTTACCTGATGAGTCGTATTTAAGAGAAGGATAATATAAGTTGAGATTCATCTTTTCTCTGAGATCGATTATCCTGTAAAGTCTTTTTGACCAGACAACATCTGACTCTCCCAGGTAGGTATAATTTATCTTCTGATTGAAGGGCATCTGTTTCTCATAGATGTCTCCAAACGACTGGGCCATTGAGGCTGTACAGATCAGGAGGCCCGTGAGGCCTGCCAGAATTCTCCTGTTCATGGTTTTATCTCTTCTTGTATTAGTTTATCTTCAGGATTATTGGGTTAAGGTTCCTGGTTTTTCCGTCAGGTCCCACTGCAGTTATCTTCTCAATAATGAGTTTCTGTCCGGCACGCAAGCCTCCGATGAGACTCTTCTGCTTATCAGTCAGCCTGTTGCTGTTTGATTCGGCGGTTATCTCAAAGCCTTTGTCATTGACAGAGACAGTAAACCCGGTTATTGAATAAGTGAGGTCAAATTCAAAATTCTCAAGAGTGGCGGTGACTACCTGTTGTGCAGCCGCAACGCTTCTCAGCACGTTTCCTTCCTTCATATTTGCAAACCTTGCTTCGGGGTCGGGGATTCTTCTTACCCTGAACTCGACCGGAGGAAAGCTCTGGATCTTACCGTTAATGTTTGCCGAGACAATAATCTGGGCATTCTCACCGACGGTTCTGGGTTGTGCAACCCATTCACCGCGGTAATTCTTATACTTCCCCTTTTTTATTTCACCGTTGGTCATTCTGACAGTGAGCTGATTGGAGCCCACGCCGGGAACGGATATATCCATTGGGTTATCTATTCCCTGATAGAGGACGTTCATTGCAGTAGGAGACACTACGACGTTCGGCATCCCTACAGAGTATTTTGAGCTGAACGGGTATGCGATCATGCTGCCGTCGGGCGCCTTCATTCTGATCAGGCCGCCATATGATTTTTCCCCGATGGAGCCCGGTCTGACCCTATATATTCCAATTCCTGACTCATTGACCGTAAGCTTGTCATAATTGCCGGTCATCTCATAAGATATGGTGCCGTCAGCGTTTTCTTTGGTGGTGTAGCTGCCTATCAGTATTTCAGGGTCCCTGGTTGTGTCTGTAGCAGCAACGAATACCTGAGCCTCGTATTCATTGCCCTGCATTATATAGGTTGAGTTTGGTATGACAGTCGGGATGATCTTGTTGAATTTAAAGGAGGAGGCGTCGATCTGTGAATAGAGATAGTTGAGGACATCGGTCTCGGCGTTTCTGACATCAACCTGCATCTTGGAAAGAATTGTCATAACAGCAACGAGCGGGAGTGTCTGGAATGTGCCGGTTACCCATGGTTCTGTTCCGGTACCCTCTAGGTTTTTCGGGTCATCGGTATTAAGGATCGCGAGTATTGACTGTTCCGCGGCGATGTCCTTGCCTTCAAGAGTCTCAACCAGAAAACCGCGATAATCTTCAATAAGGGCTTTAAGGTAATTTGCCTTACCGGCCTGGTCGGCTCCTATAAGTATCTCAGTAGGTACGTTGGTATCATCAATTCTCTTAACTTCATGTATATTTATCTGATTATCAGGAAGCAGAGCTTCAGAATCTTCTCCTTCTGCCTTGGTGATGATTTCAACCTTCAGATCCTGGATGTAGTTGAATATTTCATCGGCTCGTGTCTTTACGTCATAGGCTTTAACCTTCCACTTGCCTGCTTTCTCAGGGTTTTCTGCGGCAGCAATGTCAAAAGCTGTGTAAGTGATATCATTCTTCTTGATGTAGTTTGCTGTTGTTTTAGTCAAACTTTCATCCACTTTTTTAAAAGCTTCGACGGCTTCCTTTGAAACGTTAAGAGCTAGCATGGCGGTCAGCACGAGGTACATCATGCCGATCATCTTTTGCCGCGGGGTCTCTTTTCCCTTAGCCATTTGCGGATAGTTTAGGTGTTAGCAGAAATATTGACCTTAACATTACTTTACATTCATGGCAGCAAGCATGTTGCCATATACATTATTAAGAGAGGCAAGATTCTCATTCAGTTTCGAGACCTGTTCGCGGTACTTCTTGGTGTCGTCGGCTGAGCCTGAAAGATCCTTCATCATGTTTTCTATTCCCTTGTAGATCACTTCAGAACTTTTGACATGGTCGTTCGCGCCTCGAAGCTGCAATTCGTATGCAGCATTGAGGGCAGACAGAGACTTGTTGAGTACCTCGAGTTTTTCCTGGTATGATTTGCCTCCTGTCTCGATTGTTCTTGACGATTCACCGATAGCCTGATAGACGGTGCTGGTATCACTCATTGACCTGGCGGTCTGTTTCACTGAGTCAGACAGGTTCATAAGTGATTCATTGGCCTTTCTGATAGTACCTGCGTACTCATTTGTGGTAGCAGCCAGATCGCCCATGGCATTGAAATTATTTGTCGTCTCGGTCAGTTTCTTCAGTCCCTGGCTCAGTTTGTCAAACACATCGGGTGTAATGCCGGCGTTGGCAAGCATCTTGTCAAACTGTGATAATCCGGCGCCGCCGCCGCCACCGCCGCTGCCAACAGCTGCGAAGCCGATCTCTTCACCCGAGTAGTTGGGGTCAAGCTGTGGATATACCAGCTTCCAGTCCGGCTCTTCCTTCAGTGGTTCAAATGCAGAGAAGAAAAAGATAACTGCTTCAGTACAAAGACCAATTGCCAGGAAAAGACCTGCCATTGGATAGTGCTGGATTTTAAATAGAGCTCCGATGATAACGACTGAGGCGCCCCATCCGTAGAGCTTAGCCATCAAGGCTTTCCACTTACTTGTGTGAACTAATTCCGAAAGGCCCATATAATTGCAGTTTTAGGTTAAACAGTTTTAGTTATTGACTCCGATATAGGTTCTGACATTACGGAACCCCACAAATGACTTTGTTGAGTCCTGGTATTCATAGTCCCTGGTTGAGGTCTGCATATAATATGCAATATCTTTCCATGAGCCGCCTCTGACAACTTTGCGCTTGAGTACAGGAGGATCTTCGGGGCGGGCGTTATATTCATAGTCAGGATTAAGGTCATGTGTGAAGACATATGCAGAGGGGTGATAAGCACATGAGGTCCACTCTGATACGTTACCTGCCATATCAAACAGTCCGTATTCATTTGGTTCAAATGAGGCTACCTTGATTGTGTATACGGCGCCATCATCTATGTAGTTTCCGCGCAGAGGTTTGAAGTTTGCGAGGAAGCATCCCTGGTAGTTTCGTGTATAGGGGCCGCCCCACGGGTACATTGACAGGTCGAGGCCGCCGCGTGCTGCATATTCCCATTCTGTCTCGAGCGGCAGGCGGTAGTTATGGACGTCAGCCACACCCTGTGCACGGAGATGTTCATTCATGAAGTTGGTTCTCCATACGCTGAAAGCGCGCGCCTGGGTCCATGAGACACCCACCACGGGATAGTCGTCATAGCCCGGGTGCCAGAAATAGAGTGTCGCCCAGGGTTCATTGAATGAATAGGTGAAGTCTCTGATCCAGGCCAGTGTATCGGGGAATATATTGACCACATGATGCATGATGAACGATGAGCGGTCCTTGATGTCAGTCTTAACCCCTTCGAGATCGGTAACCGTACCTTCATACTTCTGATCAGCATAGTTGTACCTTGCTTTTGCTGCCTGTTTGTAGTCGACCCAGAAATAAGAATAGTTCAGAAGCCGTGTGTCCCACTGCTTATTGGCGTTAAACCTCTCTTCGGGAGGATAATACATTGTTTCGACCACCGAGAGGATATTTTCATCTTCGTAGTCAATCTCTTCTTCCCAGTTAAGAACATAAGGCTCAATGACATTACCTTCCTCGTCTGTTCTGTAAAACTGGTATCCCTCGATTCCCTCTTCGCCCAGCCTGGTTCTGAGGATCGAGTCGCGTACCCAATAGGTAAACTGACGGTATTTGTTGTTGGTAATCTCTGTCTGGTCCATCCAGAAAGCTTCTACAGTGACTGTTTTAGACAGGGTGTTCATTGCCCGGAGCGGATCCTGATCGCTGGGCCCCATAGTATAAGAGCCTGCAGGAATGAAAGCCATCTCAAACGGTTCAGGCTCATAGAATTTTTTTCTTCCCTGAACACCTGTCAACTCACCGGTGTCATAAGAGGCGCAACCACCGATAAACAAGGCTATTGTAAGAGCTAAAAGGGTTACCTTTTTCATATACTGTTAAATTTAACGATGCAAGTAAGTTATTTTTTTCTTAAATATCATAGAAACCGAATACTTTTATATTTAGTAGTGCTTTTTCCCAGACCGATATCAAAACTATAGGAAACGATGAATTCATGCGATCCACTCGTCCCTTTTCTGATCTCTGAAATGGGGAAGTCATATCCATATCCTATTTTTAGGCCGTTGTATAATTCTGTACCTGCAAAGCCTGAAATTGCATCACCGGCTCTGTAGGAAACGCCACCCCACACCTTTTTATTGTATCTGACCATGCCTGTTGCAACATATTGGACAGCAGCTCCGTCAAACACCACGAAGGCGGAAGGGATCAGTTCCAGTGCAGGATTTGGCAGCTGGAAAGTATACCCAGCAGTAAGATAATATTGTCGGCTGACGTATGTGGCTGTTTCTGTGTATTTTATGTCTGGCTGGTTGAGGTGTGTGACTGAGAGCCCCACATAATAATTGACACCCTGGTAATATACTCCTCCGGAAATGTCGAGGGCAAGGTAGCTTTCATCATTTTCAGGGATCAATGGGTCTCCTGAAGGTGGCGTATGTGCAGATCCTCCGGGAATAAACCATTCCGGCTCCAGGGTCTTGTTCAGAATCCCGGCACTCAGTCCTGCTCCCAGTGTACCCGTTCCCAGCGGCATCAGATATGAATAAGCCAGAGTAATGTTAATATCATTGCTGAATCCGTATTTGTCTGACTCAATCAGCAAGCCTGCACCGCTTGTCAGCCCGAAAATGTTGAATGGAGTGTTGATATTGAATATCATTGTTGAGGGCGCTCCGGGGAACCCAACCCATTGCTGTCGTGTGAGGGCGGTGGCGGCTATCATGCCGCTCATTCCTGAGTAGGCGGGGTTATAAGTCTGTGTATTAAACATATAATGACTTACAACAGGATCCTGTTGCCCAGAAACCATGCTTACCGTTGATATAAATGCTAGGATGACTGTCCTGACTTTCTTCATGATCTAAAAGTGCATCGGCACCCTTAAAAGTAACGAGTAAAATAAATAAAAAATATGCAGGCTGCCAAATAGAGTTTAAATTTTAGTGGCCGAACCTGAGTATTGCCTTGGTCCACCGGCCCGGAACCTGGTCACGGCTGGCCATCAGGTAGTCATCGTAGGAGCATGCCAGGAAGTGCGGCTCACCTGCTGCGTCACGCACCTCAATCCACCACCGTTCCGTGATATTGCTCTTTATGAAGATTGCCTCGCCCTCCAGGTCGCTGAGGGTGACGTGATAACGGGTAAACCTGCTGTTCATCTGGTCGCCCAGATAATTGATCTCAAACTGCTTCTGGGAGAATCCTTCGAGGAAGAACCAGATCAGCTGTGCGGCAAGGTGAGATGTCTGAAAACGGTTATCGATCACAGGATTTACTTCAGTCAGCACATATATCTTAAGGTTATCGGAGAGGCCTGCATATCTTGAGAGCAGGCATACCTCCTCACCGTAGAAGCCGTTTGCCGATGGAAGCACGGTGCCGGGGGCATCTGACTGACGCACTGCTCCAATGTCGAAGATAGCTGCGGTGGCATCACGGAATAAAGGTTCTGTCTCATGTATTGCCGCCCTGACCTCGCCTATCCGCATCATATCATAATGTCTGCGGTTAAACCGGTTGACAACCTGCTGATCGGTAAGGTATGTCTGGAATCCGATTGAGGATAGGTGCGAGAGTTTGCTTCCGCTGCGGTAGATGAGGTCATTCATCCAGTTAAGTGCATGTGCCTCTCTTTTCTCGGCTGTGAAATCAAGCCTGGAATCAACTGACACGAGTGACCATGGCTGCCTGAGAGAGGAGAGTCCCCTGTCAATGGCAGGCATAAGGGCGCTTGTTCCTCCAATTATTACAGGTACAATATTTTCTGAAAGAAGAAAGGCTATCACATCTCTCAGTCCGGCAATGGTATCCTCAAATCCTGTTCCGGTCTTGAAATTGCCCAGGTCAATAATCTTCATCTTGCCAGGCAGGCGTGAGAATGAATAGAGGTTTTTGCGGATGGCATCAGGGGCATAAGAGGCACCCCTGTTTGATGAGAAGCGGTCATCGGCTACACCAACCAATGCGACGCTGTACCCGGCAATGTCACCCAGAGGCTCGTTACCGGTATTGACGGTTACATTGTGCGGGAAAGCCCCCGAGCCTGTAAGCTGCTCTATCTCAGGCTTGTCAAGGCATACCGGGTCAAAATATTGATTCAGGTCAGTCATATCATCTGTTTGTCACTTCTTCCTGGCAGCCTTTGGTTTTTTCCCCTGGCCTCCTTTCTCAATGATGGCCAAACATTCTTCACGTGTCAGCTTGAGCGGGTCACTTCCCTTGGGTATCCTGTAGTTGTTCTTTTCATGCGTGATGTAAGGGCCGTATTTGCCATTCAGGATCCTGATGTCGCCGAACTCATTGATAACCTTCATCTTGTCGCCTTCTCTCTTCTCCCTTATTATCTCCATGGCCCTCTCTTCCGTAATGGTATACGGGTCGTCAACCCCTTTTTTCAGGGAGTAGAACTTGCCGTCATGTCTCACGTAAGGTCCGAACTTCCCGAGTCCTATTACCATTTCACTATCTTCGAATGTTCCGACGGTTCTTGGGAGGTCAAACAGGGAGAGGGCTTCTTCAAGAGTAATGGTCTCGAGAAGCTGGTCACGCTTCAGGTTTGCAAAGCGTGGCTTCTTATCAGGGGATGCCTCACCGAGCTGCACTACAGGGCCGAACCGGCTCATCTTCACTATCACCGGCAAGCCTGTCGCCGGATCATTGCCCAGCTGCCGGGTGCCTGTCATGCGTGCCTTGGTCGAGAGGGACTCATCCACTGACTTTCGGAAGGGGCCGTAAAAGAGTGAGATCATCTTTTCCCAGACAAGCTCTCCGGCTGCTATCTCATCAAATTCCTTCTCAACCCCGGCAGTAAAGTTATAATCAAGGATATCGGGGAAATTGGAGATCAGAAAGTCATTGACGATCATTCCGATATCTTTAGGAAAGAGTTTAGATTTCTCTTTCCCGGCTATTTCACTCTTCTCGCTCCTGGTGATCTTTCCTTTGGAGAGGGAGAGCTGGGCCACTGTTCGTTTTTCTCCCGGCCTGTCTTCCCTGGCCACGTAGCCGCGCGACTGTATAGTTGAAATAATAGGTGCATATGTTGAAGGTCTTCCAATACCGAGCTCCTCGAGTTTCTTCACCAGGCTTGCCTCGGTGTACCGCGGCGGGGGTGTGGTGAAACGCTGCAGGGCGGTTATGACGTCGGAAGTGAGCGCCATACCTTTGTCAACGCGTGGAAGGATCGCCTTCTCATCATCGGTTCCGTTGGTGTCATAAGATTCAGTATAGACCTTCAGGAACCCGTCAAAAAGGATCACCTCGCCTGTTGCGGTGAAGTTCACGGGAGAGGATGACATGCCAATGGTGATGGTTGTCTTTTCGGTCTCCGCGTCTGCCATCTGTGAGGCAATGGCTCTGCGCCAGATGAGCTCGTAGAGTCTTTTCTCGTTATTGCTCCCGGTTGTATCCTTCTTGTCAAAGTATGTTGGTCTTATCGCTTCATGAGCCTCCTGTGCCCCTTTGGAGTGCGTTTTGAACTGCCTTGTACGTGAGTATTTGCTGCCGTAATCATCCGTTACCACCTGCCTGGCAGTGTTAAGGGCAAGGGCTGACAGGTTTGTCGAGTCAGTCCTCATGTAGGTTATCTTACCTGCCTCATAGAGTTTCTGTGCGACAGACATCGTCTGTGCGACGGAGAAACCAAGCTTGCGGTATGCCTCCTGCTGCAGGGTGGATGTAGTGAACGGCGGTGCAGGTGAACGGGTACCGGGCCTGACAACTATGTTTTCAACAGTGAAGGAGGCGCCTGAACAGTTTTCAAGGAAAGCTCTGGCATCAGACTCCGTGCTGAATTTCTTGGGACATTCTGCCTTGAGGACCACATCTTTTCCCTCCTGGTTTCTTCCCGTGAAGGTTCCTGTCACCCTGTATGCCGAGTCTGAAGAGAAGTTTATGATCTCACGTTCGCGGTCTACCAGCAGGCGGACGGCAACGGACTGCACCCTTCCTGCCGAGAGGGAAGGCTGAACCTTCTTCCAGAGCACAGGTGATATCTCAAATCCTACCAGCCTGTCAAGTATTCTCCTTGCCTGCTGGGCATTCACCAGGTTCATATCCACCTGGCGGGGTGACGCAATTGCATTGTTGATTGCCTCTTTGGTGATCTCATGGAAGACGATGCGGCGCGTAGTCTCCTGATCCAGTCCAAGGACGGATACCAGATGCCACGCAATGGCCTCCCCCTCACGGTCCTCATCAGATGCAATCCATACTGTCTTTGCCTGCGAGGCAAGCTTCTTCAGCTCACTGACCACTTTCTTCTTCTCTTCCGGCACCTCATATACAGGCTTGAAACCTTTATCCACCTCTATCCCCAGCTTATTCTTTGAAAGGTCACGTATGTGTCCGAAACTTGACACAACGGTAAATTCCTTCCCGAGAAATTTCTCTATCGTTTTTGCCTTCGCAGGAGATTCAACAATTACCAGATTTTCTGTCATCCAAGATTTTTTAAAAACAGGGCAAAGTAAGTGATTATGGGCACTAACTTCAAAATTATTAAGCAAGATTCTGTATAATTCACTAAATTAGCGCCCATATTATGAGCTTATCATGAGGGATCAAAAACTCCGCAAACACATTATCTGGTTCTGGGTGATTATTTCTCTTCCTGTGGTTTTATTAATCACTCTCTTTATTCTCATTTCAACCCAGAAGCTTGGTCCTCTTCCCTCTTTTGAAGAGCTTGAAAACCCTGCCAGCAACCTTGCCGCAGAGGTCTATTCGGAAGATAATGTACTGCTGGGGAAGTTTTACATACAGAACCGGACATGGACGGACTACGAAGATATCTCACCATACGTCATTGATGCCCTTATTGCGACTGAAGACATAAGGTTTTACAGGCACTCAGGCATCGATGTCAGGGGACTGGCGAGGGTGCTTGTAAAGACAATAATCCTGGGACAGAATACTGGCGGCGGCAGTACCATCACCCAGCAGCTGGCAAAGAACCTGTTCCTTCCGCGCGACCTCTCGAATGATCCGGCCATAGTGAGAGCGGTGAAGCTGGCCATTGCCAAATTCAAGGAGTGGCAGACAGCAGTGAAGCTTGAGAAGAGCTATACCAAGGAAGAGATAATAACAATGTATCTGAACGTTTTTGACTTCATATACAATGGAGTGGGTATAAACTCGGCCGCGCGCATTTATTTCAACACAACACCTGACTCATTGAACATAGAGCAATCGGCACTTCTGGTCGGGATGCTTAAGAATTCGGTTGCATACAATCCGCTGCGCAATTACGATGCTGCGTTTAACCGGCGCAATGTCGTCCTGGGGCAGATGGAGAGGTACGGGTATCTTCAGCGCGAAGTGGTTGACTCGGTCAGGAAGCTGGATATCATTCTTGACCTTAGGGAGGACAGCCATAATACCGGTCTTGCCACCTACTTCAGGGAGTATATCCGCACAACCATGATCAAGTATGAGCCGGAGCGAAACATGTTCTACTCTGATGATCAGTATAACGATGCTGTCTGGCAGTGGAACAATGATCCGCTTTACGGCTGGTGCAGGAAGAACAAGAAGCCGGACGGGAATAACTACAACCTGTACCGTGACGGACTGAGGATATATACGACCATTAATTCAAAGATGCAGACCTATGCAGAGGAAGCTCTGGCAGAGCACCTCTCTGTTAACCTGCAGCCTGTCTTTAACAAGAAGGCAAAGACCTACAGAAATCCGCCCTACTCTAATGATCTCAATGCTGCGGAGGTAAAACAGCTGATTGAGAGATCGGTCAGGCAGAGTGACAGATACCGTAATATGAAGTCTGCAGGTGTGCCGGAAGACTCTATTACCCTGTCATTCAACACGCCGATACCCATGAAGCTCTTCTCCTGGAGCGGAGAGCGCGATACGGTGATGACTCCTCTTGATTCGGTAAAGTATTATAAGTTTTTCGTGAGGTCATCATTTATGGCCATGAACCCCCATACAGGGCATGTGAAGGCATATGTCGGCGGACCTGACTTCAGATATTTCAAATATGACGCTGTGACACAGCAGAAGAAGCAGGTAGGGTCGACCATCAAACCTTTCCTTTACACCCTGGCTATGCAGGATGGCTATTCCCCCTGTTTTGAGGTTGAAAACATAGCCCGGTCGTTTGAAGTGGGAGATTCGGTATGGATCCCCCGCAGCTCAGGGCCTGAGGAATTTCACGGCAGGATGGTCACTCTGAAGTGGGGGCTTGCGCAGTCGGAAAATTACATATCTGCCTGGCTGATGAAACAGTTCTCCCCGATGGCAGTGACTGACCTCATGCACCGTATGGGCGTCAGAAGTTATATTGATCCGGTCTTTTCCATTTTCCTTGGCACATCGGACCTCTCACTGGAAGAGATGGTGGGCGCCTACGGCACATTTGCCAACAAGGGGGTATACACCCGCCCTCTGTATGTGACACGTATTGAGGACCGCAACGGAAATGTCATTTCAACCTTTTCACCTTATATTGATGAGGTAATAAGTGAAGAGGATGCCTTCCTCATGACAAGCCTGCTGCAGGGAGTTGTCAACGAAGGGACGGGGCTCAGGCTTCGCGGAACCTACAAACTCAGGAACCAGATGGGAGGCAAGACAGGTACGACACAGAATCATTCCAACGGATGGTATATGGGAGTATTGCCTGATCTTGTTGCAGGTGTATGGACAGGATGGGAGGACCAGGCCATTCACTTTGAGGATCTCTCGCTTGGTCAGGGGTCGAACATGGCTCTGCCTGTTTTCGGGATATTCCTGAATAAAGTACTTGCCGATCCGGAGTTTGTTCCGATGGCAGATTCGTTCTTCGAGGCTCCGGCAAATTTTAATGTTGTGCTTGACTGCGACCGGGCAGCAGGAAAAAATCAGAGGAGCCCGTACAGGCAGCAGTATTACTGATCAGGAGAATAGTAACCTCAATCAGGAGAACAGTAACCTCACCAGCCCCTCAATTTTCACTACAGACCTGATCTTGAGTCCGTTCTGCTCTTTTAGGTTTCGGTGATAGCCTGATATTACTATCTGTTCGAATCCCATCCTTGAAGCTTCAAGTATCCGTTGTTCAACCCTGGCGACGGGCCGTATCTCACCCGAAAGCCCCACCTCGCCCGCAAATGCAGTATGATGTCCCACCGGAGAGTCAAGGTTTGATGAGAGCACCGAGCTCACCACTGCAAGGTCGATGGCCGGATCGCTTACCTTAATGCCTCCTGCAATGTTCAGAAAGACATCCTTCACTGCCAGCCTGAATCCCGCTCTCTTTTCCAGCACTGCCAGCAGCATATTGAGTCTTCTTGTGTCAAACCCTGTCGAGCTTCGCTGGGGAGTGCCGTAGACCGCGCTGCTAACCAGTGCCTGAGTCTCGATCATGAAAGGTCTGAGGCCGTCGACGGTAGCAGCAATAGAGACTCCGCTGGCAGGTTCGCGGTCACGCCTGATGAACAGCTCCGAAGGGTTCGTCACCTCGCGCAGCCCGTCGCCGGCCATCTCAAATATGCCTATCTCAGCCGTTGACCCGAAGCGGTTTTTCACCGGCCGCAGTATACGGAAGACATAATTGCCGTCTCCCTCAAACTGCAGGACCACGTCAACGATATGTTCGAGCACCTTGGGGCCGGCGAGTGATCCGTCCTTGGTTATGTGTCCTATAAGTATCACCGGCACACCTGTCTCTTTGGCGTAGCGCAGCATCATGGCGGCGCACTCTCTTACCTGTGACACTGACCCTGCTGAAGACTCAAGTAATGTCGACCTGAGGGTCTGTATGGAGTCTATTATAAGCAGGTGCGGTTTGATCATCCCTGCCTGTGTTATGACATTCTCGAGCTCGGTCTCGTTATATATGAAGCACTGGTCATTCTCTCCCGGCAGCCTTCCGGCTCTCAGTTTGACCTGTCCTTCGCTCTCCTCTCCCGATACGTACAGTACCCGTCTCTCTCTGCATGCCAGAGCAAGCTGGAGAGCAAGTGTTGATTTTCCGATGCCGGGTTCCCCTCCCATAAGTATAAGGGACCCCCTGACCATTCCTCCCCCGAGCAGACGGTCCATTTCACTTATACCCGTCGTTATCCGGTCACTGTCACTCACCTCTATTCCTGAGAGGAGCTCCGGCTTGCGTCGCGGAGCATCTGATAAGGATGTGGCAGTTGATGAAGGAGTTATGATCTCTTCACGGTAAGTATTCCATTCCTTGCATGCGGGGCAGTGTCCTATCCACTTAGGTGACTCCGCACCACAGTTCTGACATACATAAACAGTCTTGTTTTTTGCCATCAGGAAGAGGTTGTGTAAGGGACAAATTTAGTAAATGTATGGCATCAGATAACTTTCTCCGGCGAGCGGGAAGATAAAATGTGCCCGCTGTGCCTTCCGAAGAGAATAAACATGGATATTGCACCGATGACTGCAATCACAAGCAGCTGTGACTCGTGCGAAAGTGTTGCATATGCAAGTCCTTCTTCAAGCGGAATGCCGTATACCACAAGGAGTCCACGCGATACTATCCAGTGGAAGGCTCCCATTCCGCTCTGTACCGGGACGGCCATTCCGAAGCTGCCCACGACAAGAATGAACATTGCTCCGCTAAGCCCCAGGCCGGACGTTGATTCAAGACAGAGCAGGGGAAGGTAAGCCATAAACAGATATGAAATCCAGAGAAATATGGTCAGTATAATAAATTCCCACTTCCTTTTAAGCGATGCGATTGATTTCAGCCCCTCGATGATGCCGTCAAAAAATGTATATAGTTTCCTGAAAAACGGTTTGCCTGATAGCCGTTGCCTGAGCGAAAAATAAAGGTACACACCCAGGGCGCCGAGAGCAATTATCACCACATAAAGGATGGAGGAGGAGCCAACGAGAACGGATAATTTCTCATTTGCCGGGTCAATAACATTTTCAGATAGGAACCTTCCTGTCGTTTTGCTTCCGGCGATGATTGTAAGGCCTAGCAGGACGAGGACAGTAAGGACATCGATTGTCCGTTCTACTATGACTGTGCCCACCAGTTTGTCAAATGGAAGTTTCTCTTTCCTCCCGAGGGCGGCGCACCGTGTCACCTCTCCCAGCCTTGGAAAGATCAGGTTGGCGAAATAGCCTGTGACCAGTGAGTGGTAGGTATTCATCAGGGCCGGTTTATAGCCCAGGGGTTCAATCAGGAGAGTCCACCGCCGTGCCCTGATGAACAGGGCGATTATCGACACGGCAGATGAGAGCAGCAGCCATCCGTATTCGGCATCACCGAGCGTCTCGCCCAGCTTTTTGAGGTCAATGCCCCTGAAGGAGATCCATAAAAGGACAATCCCCAGGATAAGGAACAGAATAATCCTTGCGGAATTCTTCAGACCGCTCTTCAATGTCAGATAAGTTTATTGGTGGCTGTATCGGGGATTATTATCCGGGGCCTGAACTTCTTAGCCTCTTCAAAGTCGATCATCGCGTATGACATTATGATAACGACATCGCCTACTGAGGTTTTGCGTGCTGCAGGACCGTTCAGGCAGATTTCTCCTGAGCCTCTCCTTCCCTTTATCACATATGTCACGAGCCTGCCGCCGGTAGTTTTGTTCAGGACATGAACTTTCTCATTCTCAATTAGATTAGCGGCATCCATGAGATCTTCATCAATCGTCACGCTTCCAACATAATTGAGGTTGGCATCTGTGACAGTGACATTATGAATTTTCGATTTAACTACTTCTATCATCATAGCATGTCAGGAGCGATCTTTAAAACAGTACAAAGATATACAACCTTTTGTTCAGCGCAATGAAATCCTGATATTGTCAATCAGTCTTATATCGCCGGCGAACAGGGCAATACAGGCATAGTAGTTTCTGTCTTCTGCCATCTCTCTCTTTCTCTGCAGGGGGGTGAGGCTTACGTCATCTGCAATCTCAAAGTATTCAAGCCTGAATCCGGGAATTGTTGAGATGCGTGTATTTACATAGGTTTTCAACTCGTCTATCTCCTTCTTACGGGCCAGCCTGGCAACGTTCTTCAGCGTTTTGAATATCTCTCCCCCTTTTTCACGGTGTTCAGGCAGCAAGCGTCTGTTCCGGCTGCTCATGGCCAGACCGTCGCTCTCTCTTTTTATGGGGCAGGCTACTATCATAATACCGGGGTAGTATCGTTTTGCAAGATCCCGTATTATTGTCAGTTGCTGGAAATCCTTCTGACCAAAATAGGCAGCTGAAGGCTTTATGATATCAAAGAGCCTTGAGACGACCTGCGCAACGCCGTTGAAGTGTCCGGGTCTGTGCAGTCCCTCCATCACCTTGTCGAGGGTACCGAAATCGAATATTCTGTTATCGGGGCCGGGATATATCTCTTCCGGCGGGGGCATGAAGACAAAGTCATCATCGCGCATGACCCCGGAGAGCATTGACAGATCCTCCTCGGGGGTGCGCGGGTATTTCTTCAGATCTTCCGGGTCATTGAACTGTGTCGGGTTGACGAAGATACTCACTGCCACCACCGGGCATTTCTTGATGGCAGACCTGACAAGAGAGAGATGGCCTTCGTGCAGCGCTCCCATGGTAGGTACGAAACCCGGAGCCTCGCACCCGCATTTTTCATAATGTCCGGCGACCTGCCGGGCAGTGGTGAAAACTTTCATTTTACCTGATTTTATTACCGGGATAACGAATTTACTATAATGAAAATTCTTCTGTGCCGGTCTTATCAGATACAAATAAACACCATTTTGTCAGTAACATGCCGTCTAAGGGCTAGGAAAATAATTGTATTTTTTTTATTATCTTTGCACTTTGTATTAAAATAGGTACATCGGGAGGTTTTAATGGAAAGCAAGAGGGTATTGTTTGTTTCACAGGAGATCATGCCCTATCTCGGTGAGA
>Ga0209450_10000202_pt1 | contig 32646 bp, 34 predicted proteins | sample FrelakmetLWP11LW_FD_187149 | JGI IMG/M metagenome (GOLD analysis project Ga0209450, IMG submission 187149) | Freshwater lake sediment microbial communities from the University of Notre Dame, USA, for methane emissions studies - LWP11 LW (SPAdes)... | ecosystem: Environmental > Aquatic >...
AATAAAAGGGGATATTAGGCGAATATTGTAAAAAAAAAACGAACATCGACAGGATTTTAAAACCCCATTATGCACAAAGTAACGCTCTTGATGTAAAACTCTATTACCTTAAGCCGTTGGCATGCCAAAAGTATCGGGTATAGCTTTAATGTATGTACATCCTGTCACTGACCGGATGGTGAGTCTCTTGCTAAACTTGTTGAAATCAAATAAGTGAGGTTCAAATGAATGTTTTATTGGTTTATCCTGAATTTCCCGATACCTTTTGGAGTTTTAAACATGCCCTCCGTTTTGAACGAAAAATGGCGTCTTCGCCACCACTCGGTTTGATCACCATTGCTTCGCTCCTCCCGCAGGAGTGGGAAAAGCGCCTGGTGGATATGAACGTAGAACCACTGCGTGATGCTGACATTCGCTGGGCTGATATGGTTTTTGTAGGTGCTATGGTGGTTCAACGCGCCTCAACTTTTGAGGCGATTCACCGATGCAAAAAAGCCGGGAAAACGGTTGTGGCGGGTGGACCGATCTTTTTAGGCGAGTGGGAAAAGTTCACCGAAGTGGACCATTTTATTCTAAATGAAGGGGAAATTACCCTGCCGCAATTCTTGGCAGACCTGGCTGCGGGTACTCCAAAGTTGGTTTACTCGACCAATGATTACGCTGATATGACCCTTTCGCCTGTGCCGATGTGGGAACTGGTAAAAACCAATTATTATGATTCACTTTCAATCCAATATTCACGCGGCTGCCCGTTCAATTGTGATTTTTGCAACATTACTGCGGTCTTAGGACACCGTCCGCGTACCAAATCAGCAGTTCAGATCATTGCAGAATTAAATAAAATGACCAGCATGGGGTGGGATCGAAATATCTTTTTCGTGGATGATAATTTTATTGGCAATCGGCGCCAGGTAAAAGAGGAGATTCTGCCGGCGATTATCGATTGGCGTAAGGATAAAATAGGAGTCAATTTCATCACCGAAGCTTCCATCAATCTGGCAGACGATCCTGAACTGATGAAATTGATGACGGATGCGGGTTTTAACTCGGTCTTTGTGGGCATAGAGACGCCAGACGAAAACAGCCTGACGGAATGCAATAAAGGACAGAATTTACATCGGGATTTGGTTGAAAGTGTCCATTGCCTTCAACGTAACGGACTCCAGGTGATGGGTGGCTTTATTGTTGGTTTTGATAATGACTCCGACACAATATTCCGCCGGCAAATCGATTTTATTCAGAAAAGCGGCATCGTTACTGCGATGGTAGGAATGCTGCAAGCTCCGCATGGAACCCGCCTTTATGCGCGTATGCAAAAAGAGAACCGTATTATGCATGAAATGACCGGAGATAACGCGGATGGGTCCACCAATATTATCCCAACAATGGGAATTCAAAAACTAAAAGCGGGTTATCAGCATTTGATGGATGAGATCTACAGCCCGAAGGTTTTTTATAAACGGGTAAAGACATTTCTTTCCATCTACAATCCAGCAAATGTGCCCGATAAAATTCATCTGGACGAAATTGCCGCTTTTTTCAGTTCGATTTGGAGATTGGGGATCATCGGAAAAGAACGCAGAGAGTTTTGGCACCTGTTCTTTTGGACTTTAATGAAATACCCGCGTAAATTCGCATTGGCAATTACCTTAGCTATCTACGGGTACCATTTCAGAACAGTCAATGACGCGAACTTCCTGGTCTAAATTCTTTTGTATCTTGACAAAGATTAGACTGGTTGTGTTACCTCTGTCTTCTTCAGATCCCGACCGAAAATGGCGAAGTAGATGGTTCCGAGAACCCCAAACCCGAAAGCGACCCATAGGTTTAATTCTGGATTCTGGATCCACAGGAATACACCACCAAACGCAGCTAAACTGACGATGGTATCCCGGATGAGATAGTAAACGCCAAATACTGCTGCCTTTTTATCCTCTGGTGCCAGGTCCATGATTAGGGCTTTGCGGGTGGGCTCACCAAACTCTTTCAGTCCTCGAACCATAAATGCGAGCACAAGCATTGGGAAACTGTGTGAAAATAAAAGTATCAGCGGGAAAAGCGTGAAGAAGACGAAGGTCATTAATACAAATGGTTTTTTTGCGTTTTTGTCTGCCAGGTATGCTACAGGGATATAACATAAGACGGCAACAACCATTTCGATGGCAGACAGCCAACCGAACTTTAGTTCGCTTACATGGTTGATCTGAACCACCCATAAGACAACCAGCATATCGGGGATTTGTTCGCAGAAACGAATGATAGTATCCGAGACAAGCAGATTACGCAGGTCTGGCGTGATCAATTTGAACATCCTGAAGGGGTTTTTCATGCTCTCATCAGTTTTACTGGCAGGCTCTTCCTTGATCAATTTTTGCTGAATAAATATTGCGAAAACTCCGAGCACGAATGCCACCATGAAAGCATAACGAATGCCAATTTCCTGCCCATAAAGACCGATCAACAGCCCACCGATAACAGGACCCAATGCCTTGGGCAGCCGTTTGGTGATCGAAAGCAAACTGACGCCCATGGTGCGCTTGTTCTTTGGCATCACCGCTGAAACCAGGCTCATTGTGGCGGGGAGAGAAACCGAGGACCATGCCATGAAGAACATAGCACCGACCAAAACCGCAATCCAGGAATGGATCAGGATCACAATGGCATAGCCCACCAGAGCGATCAGGTTGAAAACCAGCAGCGCCTTTTTATACCCGATGCGTTCGCTCAGGTAGCCGGCCGGAAAGGAATAAAGTGCGCCAAGCAGGTTTTTTAACCCGCTCAATACTCCAATCGCGACAATGGTGCCGCCTAATTTTTCAATATAGAGGGGAAGGAAGCGATCTGCCATCCACTCGCCCATACCGATTAAAACGATCATGGCAAGAACTGCCACGATACTCTTTTTAAGACTGAAAAATGCAATGATTCTGGAAAAGAATGCGCTCATCTTCGATTGGGGTTGGTTAGGATTCTTGATAGCCATGATGTTCTCTTTATTTTATTTTTTAAATAATGATTTGATCGAAAAGGAATTCAGTTGATCGAGTTTCCTGCGTAATTCCGGCAGAATCTTTTCTGTAGCAATTCGCCCCGATTCCAGCATTTTCACCGAATCTTTAAACCCCCATGAGGAGAAGCTTGACATGTCGGGACTGATAAGGCAATTACAGGTATCCAGGTTGTAATAAGCGCTGCGATCTTGCATGATGTAGATGGCTGACCATAATACCTCAATTGGATTCTCGGGTGCTCTGGTTATCCTCTCGCGTTTTGAAACATCAGAACCGATGGTAAATTTTGCACCCATTATTCGCAACTGTTCAACAGGCAGGTTGTCCACGATTCCGCCATCAATCAGCATTCGATTGTTTAGCTCAACGGGAGGAAATAAAGCAGGGAAAGCGGAACTTGCACGGATAGCAGGTCCAAGTTGACCTTTGTCGAGGACAATACGTTCGCCGGTGATAATGTCGCATGCTATTGCTGCAAAGGGGATCTTTAAATCAGCAAATGTAAGATCACCGATCTCTTCCTTGAGAAAAGACTCGAGGGGTTGGGCATCAAAAAAAGACAACTTAGGTCGAATGGTCAAACGTAACAGGTCGGGCCATTCCAACTTCAAGAAGAGTTCTTCAATTTTTGAGACGGGTACTCCTGCACAGTAAGCAGCTCCAACCAGAGCACCGGCACTGGTACCCGCAACGTAGGAGGGGTATATGCCTTCCCGTTCAAAAACTTGAAGAACGCCGATATGTGCTGCACCATGAGTCGCCCCGCCGCTCAGTGCCAGTCCGATCGGGACGTTTTTATAGAATCTCTTGGAAAAATTATGTAAAAAATCCATAAGAGGTTATTATACATTCTTCTGCCAAATGGGTCATTGATTCAAGTTGTAGCCGATGACATGGTTAAGATCTTTATGTATAGATTAAAATTTGCAGGAAATTATGGGAAGACCATGATAACCCATGGGAATACGGTCAGGGAAAGAATGTTTCAACGATCGACATTTCTCATTTCTATTGGGTCAGGAGAGCAAAAACCTGGTCCACCAGAAATTCGCGGGTTTCGCTTTCAATGGAGATAATATTTGCCTCCGGCCACCTCTTGATGGCGCTTGGCAATAAGGATGGGCGGATAACCACAAGAGCGGCTCTGTAGTCCCGTGAATTAATGGCTGTAAATCCATTTAGAAATCCCAATCCACGTTCAAATTCAAGTGGTCCAAGTTCGTCGACAATGAGGATGTCACATGGCGTCGCCTTTTCAAGTTCCCGGTTGCCCCAATCCGTTACAGCCTCATCGAATAGCCATTTGCGGGTAAATAAGCCTTTGCTTTTACCACTATATAACTGGGCTAATTTACGTTTCTCACCACTTTTAAGGATCAGTATATCAATCCCGGTTTTGGTTGATCCCTCGTAAACAGGGGGGCATATTACCCCGGCAACAGTCAAAGGGATTGACCTGAGCATGCCTGCCAGATTAAGACATAGGGTTGTTTTGCCCAGTTCGCTTTCACCGCTGAGAAGTATTATTCTTCCTTGCCGCTGCATGTCAATCTTTCCATTGATTTCACAACCCACAAACCATCTATTTTCAATACCTCTACGGGCATACCATAGGTCTGGCTTAACTTCTCGCTTGTAAAGGTTTTTTCCATGAGACCGGCATCTAGAACTTGCCCCGAACGCATGAGAACCAGGTGATCAGCGATGAGGGCAGCAGCCTCGGGATCATGAGTAGTAAAGATGATGGTGGTATGGTTGGATCTCAATTGATCAAGTATACGCAATGTGGTATTACGATTATTAAGATCAAGGTGTGAAGTCGGCTCATCCAGTAATAGGATGCGTGGCTGCTGGGTTAACGCTCTTGCCAGGGTGACCAATTGCTGCTCCCCTCCGCTCAATGCGAGAACAGACCTTGGGGCAAGGTCTTCAATTCCCACCTTTGCCATGGATTGGAATGCAATTTCTATGTCATCTTTGCCGGGTTGGTCCAGCGGACCCAGGTAAGGGGCACGTCCAAGCAGGAGATATTCCAGCACGGTGAATTCAAAATGAATATTTTCAGATTGAGGGACAAGACCAATCCACTGGCTTAAGGATCGCCTGGAATACTGATGAATGGACTTATTCTCCAACAGGATAGTTCCACTGCGGGCATGTTCCAGTCCAAGGAGTAAATGAAGTAGGGTGGTTTTACCTGCACCATTCGGCCCCAGAATGGCAGTAACGGTACCGGGCAGGATCTCAAATCCAACCTCTTTCACCGCAGAAGGTCTGTCTTCGGTATACGAAAAGGTGAGGTCCTGAATTTGCAAGATGGGCAGGGTGCTCATTTCGAAACCTTGATGGTCCGGTTGGTCATCAACACCACGAAGACCGCCGCGCCGATGAGCGACGTGATTATTCCGAGTGGGATCTCTCCGATGATGGATACGCGTGCGATATCATCGCAGATCATGGCAAAGACTGCCCCAAGCGACATGCTGACCGGAATGAACTCTGCGGCATTGGCGCTGGTGATGCGGCGGGCAATATGCGGAATGATGAGCCCGATCCAACCCACAATACCAGCAGCGGAAATCACCACTGCAGTAATGGCAACACTGGCGCCAAGCAAGAGGGTGCGTTCCCGACCAACCGATACCCCCAGGGAAAAGGCGGTCTCATCACTGAGGGAAAGCAGGTTCAAACGCCAGCGCATTAAGAAAATGATTGCGAGTCCTATGACAACCACAGGGAGAATATAAAGTAAATCCACCCAGGTGACTGAATAGAGCCCGCCCATCAGCCAGAAAACGATTTCCGGAAGTTTTGAGGCGGGATCAGCCATATATTTTAGTATTCCAAGTGCAGAGGAAAACAGGGCGGAGATTGCGATACCAGATAGTACCAATCTCAATACCCAACCGCCGACACGGATCCTTCGGGCGATAAAATATGAAAGGATCAAACCGAGCACAGCAAATCCTGTGGCGCTAACTTCAATGAGCAGTGTTGAGGAACTGAAAAGTAGGATGCTAAGGGCAGCGCCAAAACCAGCCCCCTGGCTTACCCCAAGGAATCCCGGTTCAACTAAAGGATTGCGGAAGAGCATTTGCATCACGCCGCCGGCTGCCGAAAGAGACATTCCCAGCAGGGCTGCCGTGATCAGGCGCGGCAGGCGCAAATTGAAAACCAATTGTTTTGCCAGGTCATCGCTGGCAAGTACTGAAAACGGCATAAACAGCGGTTTTGGATACCTGCCAAGGAATAACGAAATAGCCAGGACAAGAAGTGGAAAAACGATGAGTAGAACGGTGAGTAACTTTTTGTTCACATTGGGTCCAATTAAAAAATGAGGCGGTTTGTAAAAACCGCCTCATTATGATACCTTTACAGGTCGCCTTTTACAAGTGGTAGGATGGTTCCGTTGATGTCACTATCATCCAAGCCATAGAAATTTTTATAGAAGTTCACAATTTCCTGGTTGAAATCGAGGGAGGTGAACAAGTCAGGGTGTAATTTCATTGCAACCCAGGTAAGTCCAAGCGGCCAGCGTGTGTCAGGCTGATCCCAGCTCTGGAAGTCCAACGGGAAGGCAAAGATCTTGTCATTCTTTACAGCATCCATTAGCGCCCATTTGGAATCGGTTTTTAGATTCTTGACAACATCAACGGCATTTCCTTTGTAATCGACAAGCAGGATCACCTGGGGATTCCAGGTAGCAATTTGTTCAAACGTTATGATTGTCCAGCCATCGGTGGGGACATCCTTCCAAACAGGTGTTCCACCCGCGAGGACAACTAAATTCGTTTGCAGCCAGTCCAAGGGGGGCACTTTGAAAGCAATTTCGCCGCCCTTATCGGAATACTGCAGCATTAGAACGGTTGGCTTTTGTTCCTCTGTCAGCGTTGCCGTGACGTCTGTAACCTTCTTCTCTGATTCGTTGATGAGGGAGACGACGGACTCGGCTTTTTCCGGGTTGCCAAAAACGGCACCCAAAATACGGATATCTTTGACGATTGCGTCGGCAGATTCGAGATCCAGGTAGACCACTTTGATCCCAAGCTGCTCAACTGAGTCACCCAGGGACTTCTGTAAATAAGATTTCATCAATACAACATCCGGGTTGAGAGGAGCGATCTGTTCAACAGCGGCAGATGTGTCTAATGCAGTAATTCCTGTAGCCAAGGGGAAGACCATGCTAATGAAATCATTGGGGGTTTGCGAACCTTTAACATAAGCCACAACTCGTTCTGAAGCCTCTGGGAAAAGATAGACAGCATCTGATACCATGAAACCAGCTTTGCCGGCAATGACAACCCGTTGAGGCAGTTCGGCAAATTCAATTGTTCGCCCTAATGCATCAGTAATAACAATTGGGGTGGGAATGGCGGTTGGCTCGACCGTTGGTGCCTCTGTGGCAACCAGGGCCGCTGTGGGAGCAGCAGTGGGGGTGGGTTGGGCGCACCCTGCCAACATTCCGGTGATAACGCTCAGCGATGCTAAAATACCAAAAAACTTTTTGTTCATTTTTTCTCCTTGATTGGTTTAATTATTGGTGGATGGGCAATTAACCATTGCAGCCAATCCACTATTGATTTGATCTGACTGGTACGAAATTCCATTATGGCGTTGGAAAAACTATCTTTATCGCTTTCCTTTTGTTTTTCTTCAGAATTAACCAACCAGCGCTGACATTCTTCCAATTGATTTACGCAAATTACTGGCAGCAAATCCGGTTTATACGAAGCTAAAAAGTAATACCTCAACATGAATTCCTGCCTGATTTCTCGTGGGTGCTGAACGAGACTGACTAACCAGGTTTCAAATTCAGCCGTTCCTTTTTGCGTAAGGTGAAATTCAGTTCGTGCCGGGCGATCTTCACCCGGTCGAAGTTCGCCCTTGATCAAGCCGGTTTTTTCCAACTTGGATAATTGAGCATAAAGGTTGGAAATCTTGATTCCCCAGATCATGCCAATGCCATCAGAATTGGTGATGAGCTTGTGTAATTCATACCCATGCGCCGGCCCGCTATGAAGGTATCCGAGCAGTGCAAAAGCAAAGGAGGGGAAGGGGTTGGTTTTTCCGCGCATGTCTACTCAATTATTGAATACTCAAAGTATAACATTGAAAAATAGCTACGTCAATAAAAAAAAGTGGATGGCCATAAGGTTTGCAGGTGTTACAATTAATTAACACATAAAAATGAAATGAGGGAAAAATGGCTTCTTCTTCAATTGATCTGGCTAAATTATTTGGAACAGTGGCAAAAACCATGGCACAGAATCAGACATCGTTAAACGCAGCGGATGATTACAATCATGACCATGGGGATAATATGGTGGAAGTTTTTGATGTTATCACCAGGGCGATGAAGGAAAAAAGCACTGCCACCCCGGCACAACAATTGGCTTATGCCAGCCAACTGTTGCAGCAAAAAACCACCAGCGGTTCTGGCAAGTTGTATTCAGAAAACCTGTCAGATGCTTCTGCTAAATTGGGGAATGTGAAAAAAGTTACTCCAGATAATGCAATGACGCTCATCCAGACCTTGCTGGGGGCCAGCGATACAGTCCCTGCTCAAAGCCAGCAGACAGGGGGGGGCGGACTCGGTGGAGGTTTACTTGAGGCACTTTTAGGCGGGGCTACCGGTTCATCCGCGGGCCAGCAAACCGGGGCAGGGGGTGACCTATTGGGATCATTGCTGGGCGGTCTCACTGGAACGTCATCTGGCGGTGCACAATCTGGTCAGCAGAGTCAAATCGACATTGGAACTCTTTTAAATGCCGGAATGGCATTTGCACAGGCTAAAAAATCCGGTAGGAGTAACCTGGATTCGATCTTGAGCGCCGTGGTTTCATCAAGCAAGATGAACACCTCACCGGCGCGCACTCAATCCGGTACGCTGGTTGCCAACACCCTGCTACAGGCGTTGAGTAAAATGACCGCAGCCAAATAACATATTGAACTAAAAGAGCCTCTGGACATCCAGGGGCTCTTTTTTTGTCCAGAGTCGCGTATAATTGGGGCGAACTGGAGGGTGTTTCACCTTTCGGGGTTTTATTTTATACTACATTGCATAGACTGAAAATGACATTGAACAACTACACTCCAGTTGAAGCCTCTCAAAGCCACCAGGATCATCTCTGGCGGCAAATTTCAAGCCTACCCTATTTCCGCGGTTTTTTACGCGCTGTAGAAGCTCGTTTCTATGAAAATATTGATCTTCCCTCCCCGACGCTTGACCTGGGCTGCGGCGACGGCCATTTTGCTTCCCTGGCATTCAAACGTAAGCTGGAGGTGGGTATTGACCCCTGGGAAGGACCATTGCACCAGGCGGTAAAATCTGGCGCTTACTTGGAGCTTATCAAGGGAAGCGGCGACAAACTGCCATTTGAAGATGGTCATTTTGCCAGTGCTATCAGCAACTCGGTTTTAGAGCATATCCCTCACCTGCAACCGGTGATCCGGGAAGTAAGCCGGGTATTGCTGCCTGGAGCCCCATTTGTGTTCTGTGTCCCCAACCATCAATTCCTAGCCAATCTTTCAATTGCAAATTTCCTCGCAAGGATTGGATTTAAACTCGCGGCAGATGAATATCGTAAATTCTTTAATAAAATATCACGCCATCACCACTGCGATGATCCACTGACCTGGCAAAAAAGCCTGGAAAAGGAAGGGCTCGAGTTGATGAGCTGGTGGCATTATTTTTCCCCAAAAGCATTCCACATGCTGGAGTGGGGACATTATTTTGGCTTGCCTTCGCTGGTAATCAAAAAACTTTTTGGGCGGTGGATCCTGGTTCCACGTCACTGGAACCTGTTCCTGGTTGAGAAGATGACACGCCGTTACTATAATGAGAGCTCCAACCAACCTCTGGGGTCCTATACTTTTTATATTGCCAGAAAAAAACAACTTACAGGGTAATCCATGGATGAACCAAGCGTTCTTGATGTGCTAAAGGAAAAGCTGAATCTGCGAAATCTGTTGCGGCGTGATACGGCTGCTGCACAGCCAGAACCCGGGCTTACTGCATTAACACCAGACCAACCAATCCGGCCGGTGGTTTTTGAACGAATCGTTATTCCATGGAAATCGCTGCTCGCTGTAATGCTTGCCATTACCGGCTATACAGCACTTGATCCGGTAAGAAATAATTCCATACTCGGAGTTATCCTGTTCATGGCAGCAGGCGGCATCTTGCTTTATGCGATTCGCACAGGTGAGTGGCAGCTACTGGAAGAAACACAAGAAACCACCCTGGCACAAGTTATTCCGCTGACCGTAAAGAGAATTCCATTCATTGTATTTATTGTTGCGCTGCTTCTGGCATTTCTGGCATTGGGGGGCAATCAATTCACCACAATAAATGTGCTCCTTTGGTTAACTTCAATGATTTTTGGCATAGTTGCTTTTTGGCTCCCAAAGAACCACCTGGATTTTCACAACCTGAAAGAAAGAATAAAAGATTTTATTCACAATCCGGTTGCTGTAATTCATTTTGATCCCTGGAAAGTGCTGGTATTTGCGGCGTTTTGCGTCGCGGCTTTCTTTCACCTTCATAATTTAAGTACAATCCCGCTGGAGATGACCAGCGACCATGCAGAAAAGTTACTTGATATCAGCCGCATCTTAAACGGCGACACAATGATTTTCTTTGCCAATAATGGCGGGCGAGAACCGATTCACTTCTACCTAGCGGCACTCCTGGTTAAGGTTTTTCATGCAGGGATGAATTTTTTCACCCTCAAACTGGCCATGGCACTGGCATTCCTCTTATCCTTGATTTATGTTTATAAGCTTGGCAAGGAAATTGGCACACACTGGACAGGATTGTTCTTCATGCTCATCATGGGGTTTGCCGCCTGGCCGAACATTATTGCCCATGCAGGCATGCGCCTCGTTTTGACACCCGTATTCCTGGCTCCGACCCTGTTTTATTTCTTCCGCGGGTTGCGTACTTCAGATCGAAATGATTTCATCCTCACGGGTATTTTTCTCGGTTTGGGGATGTTAGGGTATACCGCCAGCCGGATTGTTCCAATTTTATTAGTGGTTGGGATGTTGATCTACCTGATCTATCAACGTTTTAACAAAGCTTCACGCACTGCTGCCTGGGCATTCTTGTTGACAGCCTTGTTCGCTTTCGTTATATTCCTTCCTTTATTCCGCTATGCCTTGGAATACCCCATGTTTTTCAGCCAGCGTTCGCTTTCGCGGTTGACCTCATTGGAAAATCCATTGCCAGATAATATTTTACTGGTCTTCCTGAAGAATACTTGGAATGCTCTGGTGATGCCTGTTTGGAAAAGTGGAACTGCTTGGATAATCTCAGTCCCGGAGCGCTCATCTCTGGATGCAATTACAGCCAGCTTGTATATCCTTGGATTAATGCTCACTATCGTGCGCTGGCTTAAGACCCGATCCTGGCAAGACCTGTTTTTGTTGGTTTCAATCCCCTTATTGATGCTGCCTTCAATACTGGCGCTTGCATTCCCCATAGAAAATCCGTCTCAAAGTCGAGCAGGGGGTGCAATTATTCCGATTTTTCTAATCACTGCCATCGCATTGGAATCCTTGTTACGGTCATTGTGGGCAAAAGCCAGAAAACCAGGCAACAAAATGCTGGTGGTAGGCTTTGCCGCACTGCTACTCCTGATTTCTGCACGAAGCAATTATGAACTTGCACTAGTTGAATATCCGGAGGCTTACCGTAATTCCACCTGGAATTCCAGCGAAATGGGAAAAGTGGTTAAGGATTTTACCGGTTCATTTGGATCGGTTGATAATGTTTGGGTAGTAGCCAAAGCCTACTGGGTTGATACCCGCCTGGTGGCAATGACTGCGGGTTACGTTGATCGGGACTTCCAAATTTGGCCGGAAAACCTTGAGAGCACATTAGATATTCCTGGCACCAAGATGTTCATCCTCAAAGGCGATGATATTGATGCGATGACCAAGCTGCGCACGTTGTATCCGGATGGGATTGCTGATTACCACACCAGCCCAATCCAGGACCGCGATTTTATCGTTTTCATGGTTCCGGTAGATAATCTACCGCAGTAATCGCCAACTAACGGGATAAACGTACGTAGTACCGGTATCGGTCTCCGCGGTAAAGGATTTTCACGAATTCCACGGGAGTGCGGTTTTGCGAGAATAGCAAGCGTTCATTTAAGAGCAAAGGTGAGCCAGGTTCGATCTCCAGCATGGAGGCTTCTTCAGGTGTGGCAAGCGTAACCTCAAGGGTTTCGTCAGCTTCAGATGGGATGATGCCAAATTTTTCTGCCAGGATGCGGTAAAGCGAGCCGGCAGATTCCATGTCTTCACGGGTGATGTTCTGCGATCGATTTAATGACAGGTATGAAGTCTGCAATCCAATTGGGGTCTGGTCGCCCAGGCGGATGCGCTTTACACACAGGACTTCGGAGCCTGCGGGCAGTTCCAGTTTTTGCAGGACTTTTAAAGGTGGAACAATCCAGGAAAGTTCCAGGATGATCTGCCCGGGCTGAATCCCGCGTTTTAAAAGATCCTCCGAGAAACTGGTGAGTTCCATCAACCCTTTTTGCAATTTCTGTGGGGAGACGAAGGTGCCGCGGCCATGTTCGCGGTAGAGAAAGCCCTGCCGGACAAGGTGGTCAATCGCCTCCCGGATGGTTGTGCGGCTGATGTTGTACAGCTGCTCCAGCTGGCGCTCTGAAGGAATGGGAGAACGCGGCTCCCATTCGCCATCATCGATCTTTTGGCGTAAAATGGAAGCAAGCTGATAGTATTTTGGTAAGGCGTTGTATGGATCGATTGTTCTTGACATTTTATTTGAAAGTGGTATGATATTGGTGTGACTGGTAATGTGGTCACTACCAGTTAGATTATCCAACTTTTTTAGCATTTCGTCAAGTAGGAAGAGCAAACCGGATGCAGATGCTTTCAGATGACGAACTCCACAGAATCGTTGCACGCACTGTCCAGCAAGTCTTGGGCAGCGGCAAACCATCCCCAACCCCAATTGAACAACCCAAACCTCAACCTGTTGTGGCTCTCGCAGCCCCAGCAGCTCCTGCGGCAGAGAAGAAGACTGTTGCCATTGGCACGGACCACGGCGGGGTGGACCTCAAGGAAATTCTCAAAACTTCCCTGGCTGAATTAGGCTATACAGTTATTGATTGCGGCACGAATACAAAAGATGCAGTAGATTACCCGGATATTGCTCTGGCGGTTTCCAGGCTGGTGGCAACTGGATCGGCATGGCGCGGTGTGATCATTGATGGCGCTGGGATCGGCTCCTGTATGAGCGCCAACAAAGTTCCGGGTATCCGGGCTGCCATGTGTTATGACTACTCTACAGCGGTGAATAGCCGTGAACATAATGATGCCAATGTGCTCACGCTTGGGGCAGGATTGATTGGTGTAAACCTTGCAAAACAGATCCTGAAAACCTGGCTTGCTACTGATTTTGGCGGTGGCCGGCATGCCACTCGGGTTGATAAAATCACTGGAATTGAAAAACTTTTTTTGAAGGAGGGGAAAAACTGATGCCTCTGGATGCCAAGAAAATCGAAACATTGGTTGAGATCATCACCCGCGAAGTAGTGCTGGCGATGATGGAGCAGGAAGGGAAAGAAGAATCCCCTGCTGGTGCGACCTGTGTAATGGAAATTGCAAATGGGGTCAAGGTGAAAACCTGCTTTGATAACGCCGGGCATGTGGTCAGCGCAGGTGCTGAAAGGCTTACCTCTACTATCGGCGTCATCCCTGAAGATGTCTCCCTGGCAGGTATGATCGACCATACTTTATTGAAACCCGATGCCACCCCTGAAATGATAGCGCAGCTCTGTTTTGAAGCGCGCAAGTACCATTTTGCTTCTGTATGCGTAAACCCCACCCACGTAAAATTATGTGCGGATTTATTACGAGGGTCAGATGTAAAAGTCTGTACCGTTATTGGATTCCCGCTCGGTGCTACCTCACCTGAAGTAAAAGTTTTTGAAACACGCAATGCTTTGGAAAATGGCGCCACCGAAATCGATATGGTGATCAATATTGGTGCGCTTAAAGCGGGTGAATCAGAGTTCGTGGCGCGCGATATCCGGGGTGTTGTAGAAGTTGGGCATGCAGCTGGTGCACTGGTCAAAGTCATCATTGAAACAGCTTTGTTAACTGACGAAGAAAAAGTGATCTCCTGCCTGTTTGCCAAAGAAGCCGGCGCAGATTTTGTGAAAACTTCAACTGGTTTTTCAGGCGGTGGAGCCACCGTACATGATATTGAACTGATGCGCAAAACAGTTGGTCCCAATATTGGCGTCAAGGCATCCGGTGGAATTCGTACGCTCGAGGATGCCGAAGCCCTTGTGGCGGCTGGCGCAACCCGTATAGGCGCCAGCGCGGGAGTTAAGATCATGCAGGCAAGTGCTGGTGTACAAAACCCAACAGCTGTAGTTGCGCCAATACCTTCAAAAGGTTATTGAACCAGGAGTTAAATATGCTTATCGCCCGTGTGGTCGGTACAACCGTTTCAACCATCAAAGATGAAAAACTCGTCGGACGCAAGCTCCTCATTGTGCGCCAGGCGGATGAAACTGGCACTGCTTTTGGAAAACCCTACGTAGCCATTGATACTGTCGATGCCGGCGTAGGCGACCTGGTGCTTACCGCCAGCGGTTCCAGCGCACGCCAGACCAATATCACCAAGGATACGCCCGTGGACGCGGTGATCATGGCGATGATCGATTCCCTCGAGGTTGAGGGAAAAGTGGTATTCAGGAAATAATCGTTGAGTAAATATGGTTGAATTTGATAAGGATCTCCTTTCCATCCAGGAAGCCAGGACACTGGCGGCTGATGCATTTAATGCCTGGAAAATCTGGTCTAAAGCTACACAGGAACAGGTGGATCGTGTTTGCGCGGCAATGTCGCAAGCTGCTTTTGAAGCAGCTGAAAGACTCGGGCGCATGGCACATGAGGAAACCGGGTATGGATCTACCAGCCATAAAAAACTAAAGAATGAGTTTGCAGCCAAAAATGTCTGGGAGAGCATCCGGGACATGAAAACGGTTGGCGTTGTTGCAGTGGACGAAAAGAAACGCATTTTTGACATTGCCTGGCCAATGGGCGTAATCGCAGCCCTCACTCCCAGCACCAACCCCACCTCTACTGTCATTTATAAGATTCTTATAGCAGTCAAGGCTCGTGATGCAATTGTTATTGCCCCGCATCCATCCGCTGCCAAATGCTGTTACGAAGCTACTGCGATCATGGCACGGGTTGCTGAAGAGAATGGCGCTCCGAAAGCCCTGATTTCCTGCATGCAGCATATTTCTTTGCAGGGTTCGCAGGAATTGATGAGTCATAAATATGTTGCACTTATCCTGGCTACCGGCGGAACCCCAATGGTGCGGGCGGCGCACTCAACAGGCAAACCGGCATACGGTGTTGGTCCCGGGAACGTGCCTGTTTATGTGGACCGTTCTGCTGATATTGAGAAAGCCGCGCGTTACATTGTCGCCAGCAAGGCATTCGACTGTTCAACCATTTGTGCTTCCGAGCAGGCAGTAATCGCCGATACCCCCATTGCGGATCGATTAATGGGATTGATGAAACAGGAAGGCGCCTATTTCACCTCTAAGGATGAGACCCAATGCTTGCGCACGTTGCTATTCCACCTGGATGGCGCAATGAACACTGCCACAGTCGGCAAGCCTGCAGTTTACCTGGCTGCCCTGGCTGGGATTAATGTACCAAAGAATACCCGGGTTTTGGTTTGCCCGTTAGAAAAAGTGGGAAAAGATGAACCCCTCTCAAGGGAAAAGCTAACCACTGTTCTAGGTTGGTACACGGCTGCGGATTGGGAAGCCGGCTGTGAAAGATGCATCGAGCTCATCCAATTCGGCGGGCGTGGGCATAGCCTTATCATCCATGCTACTGACCAAAAGGTGATCATGGCATTTGGGTTGGAAAAGCCCGTCTTCCGCATTGCGGTCAACACCATGGGCACGCTGGGGGCGATTGGCCTGACCACCGGTGTTATGCCTTCTCTGACGCTGGGAGCGGGTGGTGTTGGCGGTTCGATCACCGGCGATAATATCACCGCGCATCACTTATTTAATGTAAAGCGTTTAGCCTATGAATTGTCCACTCCGCCCGAAGCTGCGCTGCAGCCGGGGATTTCAGAAAATAATGTTTCTCCCCTGGATGTTGAAGCGGTTGTGCGGAGTGTTGTCAATGAAATACTCACTTTGAAATAATCAATTTACCAAGAGAAAGGAATTGAAAAATGGCTTTTGATACTGCTTTGATCGCTTTAGGAATGGTGGAAACACGAGGTTTGGTTGGTGCTGTGGAAGCAGCAGATGCCATGGTGAAAGCTGCCAACGTAGTCCTTCTAGGATCAGAATACGTGGGCGGCGGATACGTGACAGTGATGGTACGTGGTGATGTAGGCGCCGTCAAGGCTGCCACAGATGCCGGTGCTGCCGCTGCCAAACGTGTTGGAGAATTGGTAAGTGTGCATGTGATCCCACGGCCACATCAGGACGTTGAGATGATCCTTCCCCAGAGCAGCAAGGGGAGCATCGGCGGACGCGTTTCAGATACCAAAAAGTAATTAGCGCTCTGCCGTGTTAAACCGAAGTACTCCAGACCTGGTATCGTCCAGAGGTCTAACTTGCCCATACCGATGAAGGATAATGGATTGAGGGATTTACTCTTATCCCAACCTTGATCTATTGTATGCAAGTACGCGGCACGCCATTGGGATTACCTGGTAAAACATCCAGGGACTGAACGGTTAGGAGGAATAATGGCAGATGCATTTTCATTAAGGTGTTACTGTTTCATTGACCGCATGCAGGCACAGTATGCTGCATTTGTAGGTACTGTAACGCAGGGAGATCTTCCGGTGGAAGGCATGGCAGCTCTCTATGTTGAGATGGCTCCGGGCAACGAAGTCTTTCGTGTAGTTGATATTGCCGTAAAAGCCACCGAAGCCAAGCCGGGAGCGCAGATCGTCGAACGCGAATTCGGCATGTTTGAAGTTCACAGTCTCAACCAGGCTGCGGTGCTGGAAGCCGGGCAGGTGGTGCTTGATCGTTTGGGATTGAAAAAAGGAGACCGTATCAAGCCGCAGGTGGTCTCCACCCAGGTGATCACCCGCATTGATCCTTACCAATCGCAACTTCTCAACCGCTTCCGCCGTGGCAGCATGTTAGTACCAGGGGAAACCTTGTTAGTACTCGAATGCGCCCCTGCCGCTTACATTAACTTTGCTTGTAATGAAGCTGAAAAGAAAGCCAATATCAAGATTGTCCACGTTTCTTCTGTGGGACGCTTTGGCAGGTTGTGGCTCTCAGGCAGTGAAGCCGAGATCATCACAGCGAAAAATGCCGCCATCGCAGCTTTGGAATCGTTAGACGGAATTCCGGGATAGCATTTAACCCCGGATGGGTCATTATTTGACCGGGAGGTGTTTGTGGCAAAGAAATTCTACACAGAACGGGACATTGAGGATTTGGCAGCCAGGGGAATTCTATCGCTGGAGATGGACTCTAATACCGTATTGACCGAACTGGCGTTTGAGAAAGCAGGACGCCTCGGGGTATCGTTGCTCCAGCCGCATCAACTGCCACCAGCTGCACCTATTCGGCCTTATCTTTCAGCCGAAAAGGCAACTGCACCATGCATTTGCGGCGAGGTCAGCGGGCCAAGTGATGACCAATTGCGCCAGCGCATCCGTGATGCGGTGAATGCAAAATTAGGTACTCAAATTGATTCGACATTGTTGGACACTATCATCACTCGCGTTCTGAACAACGTTGGGATCAAGTAAGCCATGCTTCTCGGTATTGTCAAAGGCACAGCTATTAGCACCCTCAAGTACCAGGGAATTGAGGGGCTCAAACTTTTGGTGGTGCAGCCGGTGAACCGTAAACTTGAACCGGTTGGGGCTATACAAGTGGCGGTCGATGTCGTCCAGGCTGGACCAGGAGACCTGTGCGTGATGGTGCGTTCCCGTGAGGCTGCCCTGGCAATGCCGGAGATCAAATTTGTGCCTGTTGATCTTGCCCTGGTGGGCATTGTGGATCAATTAAATATCAAACCGGATGGAGAACTTGATATCACCATAACAAAAGGGGTCACGGGGTACGCATGATCCTTGGCAAAGTAACCGGTACGGTGGTGACCACAGTCAGCCACCCGCAATTCAAAAACCGCAAACTTTTAGTTGTGCGTCCGCTTGTATTTCCTGGTGACCAGGTAGACGAGGATTTCATCGCTATTGATCATGCTCAAGCAGGAGTCGGCGATACAGTGCTTGTGAACCGTGAAGGCGGTGGTGCCCGGCAGGTATTGAATAGTCCTGATGCATGTATCATTTCGGTCATCGTTGGAATTGTTGACTCCATAGCAATTGAACAATAAACCACCGCGAGGTGGTTTTCATTATTTGGAGAGATAAATATGAAAGTGTTAATTATTGGAGGAACGGGTTTCCTCGGGTATCATGCGACTTTAGAGTTGTTGACTCGTGGCCATGAAGTCACCGTGGTTGGTCTCCCTCCTGCACCCCCTTCAGGGTTATTCCCGCCTGAGGTGAAAATCCAACTGTGTGACATTGCTCCTTTGGCAAATGATGAGTTGATTTCGTTGTTCAGAGGAAACGATGCACTGGTCTTTGCAGCAGGGGTGGATGACCGGACCACACCCAAAAAACCAGCTTATCCCTTCTTTGTAAAACACAATGTCGAAAGTGTTAAAAGGGTGTTTACACTTGCCCGCCAGGCAGGCGTAAGCCGTGGAATTGTCCTGGGTTCATATTTCGCCTACTTTGATAGGCTCTGGCCGGAGATGAAGTTAGCGGAGCACCACCCTTACATTCGCAGCCGTGTAGAACAAGCCAAAGCAGCGATTGCCGCCGGGCAGGATAAGATGTCAATCTCTATTTTGGAATTGCCTTATATTTTTGGCTGCATGCCGGGTAGAGTTCCGCTGTGGAAGCCTCTGATTAAGTATATACTCTCTCCTTTCCCTCTGTTCTATCCGGCGGGGGGCACCGCCTGCGTGACCGTTCACCAGGTAGCACAGGCGATCTGCGGGGCGGTGGAACAAGGAAAACCCGGGAAATGCTACCCGATCGGCGGTGAAAACCTCACCTGGGTACAATTATTGGGATTGATCGGAAAGCTTGGTGGTAGATCCAAGAAAGTCATAACCCTACCCAAATGGCTGGTGAAATTTGGTGCCTTGATGTTGTCGTTCATGCACATGCTTCAAGGTAAAGAAAGTGGGTTGGAACCTGTGGCGTTCATTGATTTACAGACAAAAGAAACCTTCATCGATAGTGAAGAAGCTCGAGGCGAGTTGGGATATAGCATTGAAGACCTTACATCTGCATTGACTGAGACGATCAGAGCGTGCAATTATCACTGAGGTCTCCAAATCCCTTTGTTTTGGTCATTGCCAAAAATGGAAAAATGTATCATCATTAAGAAATTATGCAGATAGCATAATTTGAGGATATTTTCTTGGAAACGGTAAATATTTTACTTGTCGAAGATGATGATAATGTAGCGCTCACTGTTGAACGTTGTTTGCGGCGTGAGAGTTATAAGGTAACATTAGCCACCTCTGGAGTACAAGCTTTACAAATTGCCCGCCGTCGTGTACCAGATCTTATTCTGCTTGACGTAACCATGCCGGGAATGGATGGATATTCTGTTTGCCGCGAGATGCGGGCTGATGTTCTACTTGAGCGAGTACCCATAATCTTTTTAACAGCCCGCACAAGAGATGAAGATCGTATCATTGGTTTCCAGGCAGGTGCAGACGATTACATCAATAAACCTTTTAACCTGGAGGAATTGTTACTCAGGGTAAGGGCAGTGCTGAGGCGCACCCAGGAATATAAGAATGCTACAAATGGATCACCGTCTTCTTCATCTGATGAATTCCAAAAGTATCGCCTGCTTGCAAGTTATGATGCGGCAACCAGCTGCCTACAAGTAAAAGGATATTCCCTCGATTTAAAGACCTATGAAGTAACCTTGCCGGATAAGAAAAAAGTTTTGCTTACCCCGATCCAATTTAATTTGCTTGTGCATTTAATGAGCCATCCCGGTGAAATATTCTCACCTTCACGGCTGTTGGATGAAATTTGGGATTATCCATCAGATGCCGGCAGCCCGGATCTGGTCAGAGTGCATATCAAGAACCTTCGCAGCCGCATCGAATCTGATCCACTTTCTCCAGTGTTTATTGAGACGATTCCTGGTTATGGGTACACGATTAAATCAGATTTAGAGAAAAAACCGTGACGCTCTCTGAGAAAATTTTTGGCGGACCTCCTGAGCTTGATGAAATTCTACGATTGATTAATATTGCCCAAAACCAGGGTCCTGACACAGCCCACCCGGATCACTTGTACTTGAAGATCATCAAAGATTCCTTTAACGCCGATGGAATTGCAATGATCATTGTTGATCCGGAACAATCCGGTATCTTTACAAAAAAAGAATCAACCACTGGAATTGATTGGAAAATTACCAGTAATCTTCCTTCAGCGTCAAGTTTGATGGTTCAAAGTCTAAAGCACGCTGGCATACGAAGCTGGCAGGGAGACAGAACTGGCAGCGCCTATAATGAAAAAGTGGATGGCATAAAAGGGTTACTCCCCCACGATATCACTTTCGCCCCAATCCGCAGCCATTCAGTGATATTCGGAGCAATCAGCCTGGTAAACTGTGAACCGTTTCCGCTGGATGATGCTGCCCAAACCCGCCTGGTATTGGTGTTAACTGCATTGGCAGACCACCTTTATCATGAAGAAGTTTTACGGGAAGAAGGACTTTCGAATAAGGATTCCAAATTCAGTAAAGCCCAATTACTCCAATCGCGGAATGTTTTAAGGTCGATATTTGATAGTATTCCACAATCATTTTATATCGTTGATAAAGAATATGTGATCACAGGTATTAATCACTCCCGCGCAAATCGCGCAAGTCAAACGCCAAGAGAATTGTATGGCAGGATTTGTTACGAGGTTCTTTATGGATTGAATTCACCCTGCTGTGACTGTAATGTCTCAACCACTTTCCGGACAGGCAAATCAACAAGACGAACTATTGCTGACAATAATGATAAAAACGTCCTGAAAAATTGGGAAATCACCACATATCCGGTATTTGATCCCCAAAATGAAGTTGACCGCATCGTCTTGATGGAACAGGATATTACAGAAAACCGAAAACTGGAGGTCGAAGTACTCCAGAGCGAAAAACTGATTGCTGTGGGGCAATTGGCAACCGGAATTGCGCATGAGATCAATAATCCGCTCACAGCCATACTTGTTAATGCTCAAATCTATTGGAAAGACCTGCCTGAGGAACCGAAAGAAAATATTGAATCAGTCAAATTAATTGAAATGGCAGCGGTGCGCGCATCCCAGGTGATAAAAAACTTATTGGGGCTTGTGCGCAAAGACGACTATGATTTTGAAGAAATGGATATCAACGAGTCAATCCAAAGTGCCTTAATGATGGTGTCGCATGAATTTCTGACCCATCAGATCAAGGTTACATTTGACCGTGCTGAAAATCTGCCGCTGTATAATGGCTCAAGTAACCATCTTCAAGGAGTATGGATCAACCTGCTGATTAATGCCATTGAAGCCATTGGAGAAAAAAAGGGTGAATTAAAAATTACGACCCGCCTTGAATCGGGCACTTACTATATTGAGGTTCGGGACTCGGGAGTTGGAATCAGCGAGGCGAACCTGGGTAAGATTTTTGAGCCTTATTTCACAACCAAACGTTCTGGAGCCGGCACCGGTCTTGGCTTATCACTGGTCAAACGCACCATCCAGGCTCATGGCGGGCAGATCATGGTAGATAGCAGCCCCGGAGAAGGTTCACGATTTACTGTGATCTTACCGGAAAAGAAATAAGTGACGAATAAAAAACAGCGGAGGTTTTGCTCTTCGCTGTTTTAGCATTCTGGAAGTTATTTTTCATCTTCTTTTGGTTTTTGTACTTTAAAGCATAGCGCAAAAATTAGTACCCCAACTGCAACAGGTATATACCAAAACTCGGAATACTTATCGATGAAGGCATCATTGTTTATTATTTTTATGGATAAAATTGTCATCTTGTTATTCATGATTACGCCAGCTATGGTTAAGGAAATGGCTAATCCTACAAGCCACCAACTGGTAATCTGATAGGGAGGGGTTCCAGGTGTGTTTTGAGGCAGGGCAACTCCCTTTGACCGGCCATTTACTCTTCTTCTTTTTAATGCATATTCTCGTTCAAAACGCCGTTTTTGACCTCGAAGCAAGGCGATACGTAGATAGAAAAGCACCATTGCCACAAGCACAATAATCACGCCAGTTGAAATTTCCATCCTTATTTCCTACTTTTCTTTTGAATTTTTGATTTTACAATACGTTTAAAATCAGCTTTTGTGGGCTTAAGACCAACACCACGAGGTCTGAAAATACCCATCGGAGTAAGGTAGCCAAACCGTGTTGTATGTTCTTGTCCACATTTGTCATCCCGAATCAATGCAAAAGCTACGGAGTTTGGAATTCGAATTAGGAAGAATCTTCTTTCTGGGCGGGCGACAAAACAAAGAAAGTAAGGATCCCCATCTTCTTTTGGAGATGGTAAACCTATAAAAACCAACTTTGTACGACTATCTAGCTCTTCAATCTCAAAGTTAATTCCTCCAAAAGTGCCCCTTTTTTCTTCTGGTAATCGATCACCAACATGGTCCCACCAAAATTTTAAAAACTTGACGCCATCTTTTTCCAGAATGTTTACAAATTGTTTCGTTTGACTATGGAAAAGAATCGGAAGGGCTTCCAATCCATAATTGTTTTGTTGACTTTTCTTAATATCCATAACTAAAGCTCCTTTATGACAGGTAAAATTTGGTTTCTAATAAATCCGCTGAGATCATTAGGTTTCCTTCCTAGCAATTCTTGAAGCACAAAGGAGTTCCCAACAAATCCATATTTGTTGTAATAATCAAACATTGATAGCAGGGTATTAAGGGCATAATCCTTTACTCCATTATTTATTGCTTTAGAAATCCAGTAATCTTTATTTTCTTCAATACAAACAATAGATTTACCAAGTGATTCACTTAGGATTGAAGCCACCTGGGTCTGGGATAAAGGTTCAGGACCCGAAAGCTCATAGATAGCATTATTGTACCTTTTTGAGGTTAATAAAACTCTTGATGCGGCATCTGCGACATCAACTAAATCCACCAAGCTAATTTGTGTATTAGTATTGTAAGGCACCGGGTATATACCATCGTTCAAAATCTGGTTTAGAGATCCTAATATATTTTGCATATAAGCACAGGGTTGCAGAATCACGAACTCCATCCCAGAGGAGAATACTTGTTCTTCAACTTGCATTTTTTGCCAATGATGTGGCATGGATTTTATTTGAGGATGAAGTACAGAATGATAGACGAAACGCTTAACACCTGATTGCTTAGCATGATCTATCAGTTGTTTTCCAATTAAAAATTCACTGGGAGATACATTAGGGCAGATGAAGTAAATAGAATCGATATCAGTAACCGCTTTAGAAATATCTTTTGGGTTTTGAATATCTCCAATAATTACATCCTCAATCCCCATCTGTCTAATTAATTTCATTTGAGCTTCTGACCGAACAAAAGCTCGTACTTCAGCCTTTTTTCGTACTAAGGCTGAAAGGATAGCCATTCCAGTTTTTCCAGCAGCACCTGTGATTAATATCATTTCTATTTATACCGAGTTGGATAATTATACCTCATGAAAAAACCCGGTGGTTTTTCCACCGGGTTTTTTTGTCTCTTATGTAATTGTAAAATATTCAAAAATTACATTACAAGAAGAGAGGTATTACTGATTATCCTAAAACATCCGTTGCGCGTATTTTGGGGGCTTTGAAGATAGTGAAAATAAGGTTGATGATGATTCCCATAAACGCAGCAGTTGCAATCGCGGGCCATCCTGAGGGGAAGACTTTGGTCAACAGAGGAATAGGCAGATTGCCATTGTATCCAATGTATCCACCAATACCCACGATCAGGATCAAGGCACCAAGGGCGAGTTGACCGGGATCGTAAAGATCAACTTTTTCAGCGATCATAAGGGCAATACCTTGCATGCCGATGACGCCGAATAAGTAGATAGCAAGTCCGCCATTTACAGCAGTCGGAACGCTATAGATTGCATCTTTTACCGGTCCGATGAAGCCCAGGATCATCGCGATAACACCAGCGGTGATGAGTACTGTACCTGAGTAGTTGCGGGTGATGACCATGAGGGAGTTGTTCTCACCGTAGTTGGTGCCAGCAGTGGAGCCAAAGAGACCATTGATGAGGTCATTCAAACCATCGAGCATCAGGTTTAGTCCGATTAATTTGCTGAAGCCCAATTTTTCCCGACCCATTTCAGTTGCTAAATGGTCAACATACAGACTGATCTGATAAAGGTGGGCGGTTGATTCCGGGATGGTGGCTATGGCCATAATACCAATACCTACAATTACTGTTAAGGTATATGGGCTTCCAAAGTTGGGAAATGTCAACTGAGGAACAGTCAAGAAGGCGGTAGTACCTATTCCAGAGAAATCCACCAAGCCTAAGGGGATTGAGACCAAATAACCAACGATAGCCGCCAGGAGAATGGGGAGCATACCAATGAAACCCTTACCCTGTAAATAAACCGAGAAAAGGATCGCAGATAACAAGGTGATCATTGATGCTGCTAACCATTTTAATGCAAAAGCTTTTTCAAAGATTCCGATGGTATCGACACGTAGATTTGCAGTGTATTGTGTATAGTCAGGATTAAAGAAAGCTCCTGTAGCCATTTGTAAAGCTGCAAATCCTAAACCAATACCGATGACGCAAGCAACAGAGCCGGTAACGATAGGGGGGAGAATCTTATCAAGACTTGCTTTCCCACCAGTAGCTCGAATCAGTAGACCAATAAGGATATTGATCACACCTGTGGCAATAAAGCCAACTTGCACGATTGCAATAGTTTCCTTGCTGGCAACAGCGCCAACAGTTGGCTCAATTGCAAATATTACAGCTAATGCTGCGCCGATATAACTAAAGCTCGATCCGTAATATAGAGGAATGTAATTTTTTATCGCGAGCTTTGAGCCGAGGAGGGCTACAACGGTGCCGAAGCCGGTAACAGCCAAAACAGTGGAAACATCAAATTTCATGAGGATAGCGCACAACACGGTGGCAGGGAACATGGTCAGCACGTGCTGGAAACCGAGCAGTACCATCTTGCCGAATGGCGGTGTATCTTGTGGAAGATAACCGATCACTTTTGCAGGGGTTGCCATAGGTTTTTTTCCTTCTTTCCTGTGTATGATTTGGTTGCAATGATGTACTTATGTTTACTTTTGTGCAAATTCTTGACAATTGCTTATGAGGCACTATCAATTCCTCATCCAACAGTAGACTTTATCCCGATAAACACCTCCTCATTTTATTTTTCCATCTTGATATGTATATATAATACATCATTTGTCAAGATGGACGATGGGGAGTAACCTACACTCCCCATCAATTGTTAAGCTTACTTATTGGAATTCAGCAGTAGCGATATAACTAACAAGACCAACGCTACTGGGATTACATAAATAATCATTCTAAACTCTGCTACTTTCATTAACCGCTTCCAGGTGCTTTCAGTTACGGTTTTTTTGCCATCAATTTCTTTTTTTTCTACTTCTGTGGCCATCTTTCCTCCAAAGTTTTGTCTAATTTTTCCATTCCAGATCGAATCATTGATTTTGCCACGCTGTCAATCATGCGCTGGCCGACGCTGGCGAGGGTACCGCCGATGTTCACGTCGCCCTGGTATTTCAACAAGGTAGTATTATCGCCGAGATCTGTGAAATGAACTTTACCAGTCCCCTTTGCAAATCCTGCCACCCCTTTACCCTCTACATTTAAGGTTACACTTTCCGGCGGATTTTCATCCGTTAGCGAGAGAACACCAGCAAACTGGGCAGAGATGGGGCCGATGCGTAAATGGATCGCACCTTCGAAATGGGTAGCGTCAGTTTTTTCCAGTTTTTGCATGCCTGGAACTGCCGTTGCCAGGGCATTGGGGTCGTTGAACATATCATAAACAACCTGCCGTGGTGCTTTGAACGTGTGTTCACCTTCAATAATCATATTCTGATCTCCTTCTGATAAAAATCAAACTAATTTCTGCCGAGCCTAACCGCGTGCCTTCTTGACATACTCATAAACCAGGCTCGGGTTGAGGTTGGACTCGAGGAACTCAACCGGATACTCGCTGAACGCATCTTCCAAAGCCTGGGCAAATGCCGGGCCGGGAGGCAGCGCGCCTGCTTCTCCAACACCCTTGATTCCAAGTGGATTCAAGGGACTCTTGGTATGATTGTGCCCCATCTCGATTCTTTTTGGCATATCAGTGGCTTGCGGCATCAAGTAATCCATGAAAGAGGCGGTCATCATCTGACCATTTTCGTCGTACGCCAGTTTTTCGTAGAAGGCATTACCGATACCCATAGATACGCCGCCCTGGATCTGCCCTTCGAGCAGCAGGGGATTGATCACCTCGCCGCAATCGTGAACGATGACAAAGCGTTCGATCTTGGGTTTGTAGGTTTCAGAGTCGACACTGAGGATAATCGCGCATGCTCCGGATCCGGTAGCGCCATGAGGAGGACCATAGTAGGCAGTTGCTTCCAATCCGGGTTCAACCCCAGGTTCAACTACGCCGCGCATCGGATTGGCTCTGGATGCAAGATCACCCAGTGTGATGGATTTCTCCGGTTGACCTTTGACACAAACGCTGCCTGTGCAGAGTTCCACTTGGTCTTCAGGCACACCTAAAACCTTGCTGGCGGTGGCGAAGATCTTGGCGCGCACTTTTTGGGCAGCCAGGTAAGTGGCAGTTCCCACCAGTGTGGCGCCTCGGCTGGCAAATGTGCCGGCTCCCCAGGCAAAGTGACCGGTATCGCCAGTGATGACTTTTACATCGTCAATATTGACATTCAAAGCGTCGGCAATGATCTGGGCAAAGACGGTAAAGTGTCCCTGACCTTGCGAGCTGTAGCCAGTTGCCATGCTTACTTTTCCGTTGGTACTGACGGTGATGCGGCAGCCTTCGTATGGGCCGACGGCGGTGCCTTCAGTGAAAGCCACCACACCAATACCAAGGCGTTTGCCTTCTTTGCGGGCTTTCGGTTGGATCTCCTTGCGGAATTTATCGTAATCCACCATCTTAAGGCATTTTTCGAAGTTATCGAGGTAATCGCCGCTGTCGAGGACGCCTTCCACGAAGTCCTGGCCAAGAATACCGGTTTTTAGCGGGAATTCCTTTGCTGTCAGCAGGTTTTTGCGGCGGATATCAGCGGGATCCATGCCGAGCTTGCGGGCGGCAAAGTCCATCATGCGTTCCATGGCTTGCACACCTTCAGAGCGTCCGGCGCCGCGTACAGGCGTCACCACCATCTGATTGGTGAAAACCATGCGGATTTCGGTGGAGTAATTGGGGACCCGGTAATTACTGATGGTATGAGTCTGTGTGTTCAAAGGTACAGTCATGCCGTAAGAATCATAGGCACCGGTGTTGTGATAGAAGACATCTTTGAAACCAAGGATGGTACCATCCTTTTTCAACGCAATTTCGCAGTGATGAATCTGGTCACGTTCAGAGGTGGTTGCCAGGAAGTTCTCGCGCCGATCCTCGAGCCACTTGATGGGGCGTTTCAATTGCCTGGAGATCCACGGCAGAAGAACATCATCTGCCTGGGAACTCATTACTTTAGGTCCAAAGCCGCCGCCGATGAATGGGGTGATGACGTGCACCTGGCTTTCTGCCAGTCCCAGCCCGCGCGCCATTGAGCCGCGGATGGTGAGCGGTGATTGCGTTGTAGCCCAAACAGTCAATTCCTGGTTGCGTTCATCCCAGTTGACCACAAAGCCGCGGTTTTCCATGGCAGCGGCTGCTACATGTTCGATCAGCATGCGCTTGGAGATAACGACATCGGCTTTCTTTTTTGATTCTTCGTAATTGCCGGCTTCCTGTTTGACCAGGGCAGCCATGTTGGTTCCCAGGTCATCATGCACAAGCACAGATTTATCTTCCCAGGCTTTTTCAAGATCGCAAACCGCCGGCAGCATCTCTACATCGAGGATGATGTCTTCGATGGCATCTTCTGCAATGTAACGTGATTCAGCGATCACGACAGCCAGGGGTTCGCCAGAGAAGCGAATCTTGTCTTTGGCGATTGGTACAAGTGTACGCGCATTGAATTGGGCATCTTTAATGGCAAAAGGCGGGGGAACCTGAAGGGGACCGGGTTTCCAATAATCACCGAAGTCCTCCGCAGTATAAACTGCCACAACACCCGGGTGCTTACGGGCTTCTGTTACATCCAGTTTTTTGATGATTGCATGGGCAAAATCGCTGCGCATAAATGCCGCATGCAACAGACCTGGAATTTCAATGTCATCAATAAATTTTGCATTACCCGTTAAGAGGAATTTATCCTCAAGACGTTTGATGGGTTGGCCGAAATATTTTCCAGTCACAGTTTACCTCGCTTTACTTTCCTTGAGACATCTTCGCAGCCGCATCCTGCACGGCTTCGACGATCTTCTCATACCCTGTGCACCGGCAGATATTGCCGTCAATAGCCTCACGGGCTTCTTCCTCGGTGGGGTTGGGATTTTCTTCAAGGAAGGGGACAAGTGTCATCAAAAACCCGGGGGTGCAGAAGCCGCATTGAAGGGCGTGTTTCTCTGTAAAGGCTTGCTGCAGAGGATGCAGATTTTCAGGAGTTCCCAGGGATTCCACGGTGCGGATCTCGTGCCCGGATGCCTGGACAGCAAATATCAGGCAGGAACGAACAGCTTCACCATCGAAAAGAATGGTGCAGGCGCCGCAAATACCGTGTTCGCAGCCCACATGGGTTCCCATCAAGCCTAGTTCGTGGCGGAGGAAGTCGCTCAAGAGCATGCGGGCTTCCACTTCCCGTTCATAATCTTTACCGTTAACTTTTAAGGAAACAGGGAAGAGTTTAGTCATATTAACCTCCTTTTTTGGCGCGTTTGATGGATTCTGTTAAGGATCGGGCTACGAGCGCGCGGACGAGGGTGCGGCGGTAATCTGCCGTGGCATGAATATCGGTGGCAGGGTCGATCTCTGATGTTGCGCAGGCTTCAGCCACTGCTTTGAGAGCGTCAGGGGTTGGTATTTCACCAACAAGAATCTCAATCGCCTTTTGTGAAAGGATCGGTGCTTCACCTATGCCCATGAGCACCAGGCGGATAGTTTTCACTTTTTCGCCATCAAGGGTGACTACGCTGGCAACAGCTGCCTGGGCATAGCCGCCACTTTGTCGCGAGACTTGCATGTAGTTGCTTCCGGTATGCGCGGGGTTGGCAGATAGTACAACCTCAGCCAACATCTCATCCGGTTCAATGGTTGTCATAAAGGGTCCGATGATCAATTCTGGAGCTTTGACCCAGCGTTCCTTCCCTTTTCCGCGGATGAGCACATTTGCATCCATAACCACAGCAATGCTGGGGAGCTGCCCGGCAGGGTCAGCATGGGCAATTGCGCCACCAAAAGTGCCGCGCCGGCGAATTTGCGGGTGTGCAATGAATTTTGCGACTTCGAGAAGCAAAGGAAATCTTTTTGCGACTTCCGGGTCATGTTCTACAGTACTGACACGTGTCATTGTGCCAATGGCTAATCCACCGTCGGAATTCGGTTTAATGTACGAGAGCTCAGGTACACCATTCAGGTCAACCAGGGCTGCAGGGCGGGCCATGCGGAAGTTCATGGCAGCGATCAAACTTTGACCACCGGCAAGAACCTTTCCGTCATAGCCTAATTCAGCCAATGTCTCCAGCGCTTCTGGAACATTGGTCGGGGCATAATAATCGAACTTGACTGGCTTCATTTAAATTTGCCTCCTGTATAACGAGGTTTTCATACGATTGGATGATGCTCTATTGTAAAGGATAATTGCAGATTTTAATAAGGAAACCTTCAGGGGAAATACTTCCCCTGAAGGTTAGATTGAAATTAAGTTACTCTTTGAACGCCACGAAGCGACCCCACATGGATTCAGCTTCCATTGCTTTCTGCAGGTAGCACCCAATATAGTAACGACCGCTCTTAGCGGTGGCAATCTGTCCGGCAAGATTCTCGGCATGCAAGATTCGATGCGGGAAAAGATTGAGGTGCATATCCTGGTAGAAATCCTTCAGCGGAAACAATTCATCCCAATCCTTGCCGAAGTCCTTGATGAGCTTGGCGTTGGCTTCAGCGAATGTCTTGGGGTGCCAGATGCGCATGATTGTGTTCATCGGGTGATCTGCAGAGACAGCATCAACGCCGATCCACTTGATCTTCATCTTGGTCGCCCAGGCAGAGAAGTCTGGTGAGGGACCCGGGTGTTTGACCATGTAGCGGAACTCATCGGAATCTTTGCTGTTCCAACCATACTTGTTCCAACCGGTCTTGATGATGAGGATATCGCCTTCATGAACTTCGACCTGGTCCATGATCATTTTTGGTGTGTAAACGCTGGAATCACTCACAATTTTTGAGATATCTGCGATGACGCCGGGGCCGACCCAGTCTTTGAGGGGGACCTGACCGATGGTGCGGCCGTTGGGATAGAAGTGTTTCTCGCCATCCATATGAGTGCCAAGGTGAATGCTGGCATTACAGGTGGAACCATTACGGCCCATACCAAAATACTGTCCGCCGACACGCTTGGCGAATGTTACTGACAATGGAACGTAATTCAACCACTGCGGAGTCATTACGCTGAAGGGCACAGTCATGTCGATCATCTCAGAGCGTTCCATATTCTGGATGAAATCCTCTTCGCTCATGCCAGCGGGGGCGGTCATTGCCCACACGCGGCTCCATGCAGTTTCTACTTCCATAAAGGGGATCGGCATAATGCTGATCCAGGCGCGTTTGTTCTTTAATTTATCGATGTCACCCACGATCGCTTCAGCGAGCACAAGGTGTGCCTTAGGCATGTCGAGGTGGGTTAGTTTGTAATATTCACCCTGCGGGAAGGTCTCATCCCAGGTTTTGCCAGTCTCTTTGATGAGCTTGGCTTCAGCCAGTTTGAAGTGATTTTCATGCCAGCGGCGGATGGGGGTGTTCATCGGGTGTTCCGCGTTACCGCAGTCAACACCAACGACTTTGAGTTTCATTTCCATAGCCCACTTGAAGAATTCCATAGAAGGGCCTGGATGGCGAACGAGAAAGCCGAATTCCATTGATTCTACGCCACCCTGGGCTTTCTTATTGTTCACCTGCGGTTGATCCCATGAATATTTGTGATAGCCTGTGTTGACGATTAGGATATCGCCCTTCTTGACTTCTACTTTCTTGAGGATCATCTCGGGGGTATAGATACCATAATCGGATACCAGGTCGGAGATGTCGGCGATGACGCCAGGTCCGGAAAGATCCGTGAGAGGGATATCAGCAATGGCACGCGCACCAGAGTGGAATGCACGTTCACCCACCAGGTGGGTACCGACAGTATTGCTCCACTTCAGGATCTGACCATTAGCACCCTGACCGCCGCCATAAGCACCGGTGACACGCTTAAAGAAATGAACTTCCAATGACTGTTCGTGCGGGTGGGGCGGGGTGAAGATACTGCAATCCTGGGTAAGGTCATAGGTTTTAGCTTCACTCATCATCTTAATAAACGATTCTCGATCCATATATCCTCCAGTTTCAAAAATAAAATCTAGTTAAAGCCGTATTTTTCGGCATAAGCGATCAAAGCGTCTTCGAAGCATTTCATCGGAGCAGAGGCAACACCAGCACCAACCTGACCGACACCTGCATCCTTGTGAGCCACACCGGTATTCACGCGCGGGGTGATCTGTTTTTCAACCACTTTGCGGATATCAACACCGGTAGGAGTGCCGCGGAAATCAAGGAACGGAATGGTGAACTGTTTGTGCTCGGCATAAGTGATCTCGTACATATCGAGGGTGGTATTGATGGCGTCACGGGGCACACCGCCGATAAAGGTAACCAGGGCAGGTGCAGTAGCCATGGCAAAGCCGCCGATGCCAGCAGTTTCGGTGATAACGCTATCGCCAATATCGGGGCAAGCGTCTTTTTCGCTGAACCCGGGGAAATAAAGGGATTTAACCATCGGTGATGGCGCAGTGAACCATTTACCGCCTAAACCGCTAACCTTGATGCCCCAATCGGTACCATTGCGGGCCATGATCGTGACAATCGTGCTGCCTTCCACGTTATCGCCGGCAGCGGTCATTGAGCGGCAGCCTGCCATCACAGGATTGAGGATGGAAAGGGCATTTTCGCCGAGGAATTTAATGACATCGAACGCGGTTTGGGTATCTTTGGCAGTCTTGGCAATGTATGGAGCTAATAGTGTAGTCCAGAGCACGGAGGCTGCATCCAGGCGGTTGTGACCGTCGTCACCCATATGCAGGGCTTTGGAGAGAATGGCGCGGACATCAATGCCGCCCATGGCTTCCAGAGCTGATTTCACGGTCGGTCCGAGGGTGGATTCCATCCAGCGTAACTTGGCGAGGACATCATCGCTATAAGCACCCATGCGCAGTACTTTACCGCGACCTT
>Ga0209450_10000203_pt1 | contig 32566 bp, 26 predicted proteins | sample FrelakmetLWP11LW_FD_187149 | JGI IMG/M metagenome (GOLD analysis project Ga0209450, IMG submission 187149) | Freshwater lake sediment microbial communities from the University of Notre Dame, USA, for methane emissions studies - LWP11 LW (SPAdes)... | ecosystem: Environmental > Aquatic >...
ATATAAAGAAGATGGCTAACTAGCCACCTCTTTATAATCTTCTTTGATCTAAAAATATACTATAAAAGTCGCTTATTTTGACTAAGATCTAAGGAATCTGTAATTTTACTTTTTCTACACCCCCAAACTTGCCAATTTCTATTAAAAAATTATTTAAGTGAGACTATTGCCTCCACCGGCCAATGGTCGGAGATATATACTTTGTTTTCCTTTTTAACGATAGTACTGTGCTCCACCACCTTCATTCCGTCCTTTACAAAGATATAATCAATCCTTCCGCTTCCCTGCCTGTCGGAAAATCCATTGAAGGTATAAGCAGGTCCGTCAGGGTTTTTATCGGAGATCACATAGGCATCCCTTAAAAGAGGAATGCTCTCAGCAGGTCCTGTAAGAATTTCATAACCTTTGCTCGTCGGAATCTGGTTGAAATCGCCGGTGATGATAAACTGGAATCCTGATGCTATACTATCGACCTTTGCAAGAAGAAGCCGTGAGCTCATTATCCTTGCTGAATCGGAATCGTGTGCAAAATGAGTATTGAAGAAGAAGAAGTGATTATGAGTCTCCTTGTTGACAAGCTCCATCCAGGTGACTATACGCGGAAGTCCGGCGCCCCAGGCCTGGGACCCCGCAATTTCAGGTGTCTCCGACAGCCAGAATGTCTTGGTGCGGACCATGTCGAACCGTTCCTTCCTGTAAAAAACAGGATTCATTTCGCCTCCCTTGGCTCCGTCGCTTCTACCCACTCCTACTGAAGCATATTCATCAAGGGCAGAATCAAGCACTTCATACTGGTTTAACAAAACTTCCTGCATGCCAAATACATCAGTCTTCCCTTCTTTAATAAAATTACAGACCATTGCTGCTCTGTTTGGCCAGGCATTAAGGCTGTCACGGGGATTGTCGTACCTTAAATTGAGGGTCATCACTTTTAATGCATCCTTCCTTGAATTATGTGTACACCCATATAAAAAGAGAACTAAAATGATCGTAATATAAGAAGGCAGCCTTTTCATTTTACCATATTTTGATCCAAATATAACTAATATGATTGAATTTGTCTGATTTGACTGAGGCAGTCAGTAAATGCTCATCCGGTAAATATTTTTATATTTGTGAACTATTTTTCAAGCGATCAATAATGCCAGATATAATTAAACTCCTGCCTGATTCAGTAGCTAACCAGATTGCTGCAGGGGAGGTGATCCAAAGGCCTGCTTCAGTGGTAAAGGAACTTATGGAGAATGCCGTGGACGCAGGAGCCGGAAATATATCCGTAATAATAAAGGATTCGGGGAAAACCCTGATCCAGGTTATTGACGATGGTTCAGGTATGTCTGAAACCGATGCAAGACTCTCCTTTGAACGTCATGCAACATCCAAGATCGCTTCTGCAAAAGATCTTTTCGCCATCGTAACAAAAGGTTTCCGGGGCGAAGCACTTGCCTCTATCGCTGCTGTTGCCATGGTTGAGCTTAAAACCAGAAAGGATGGTGATGAAACTGGAACTTTCGTTGCGATCAATGGCTCAAGGGTTGAAACGCAGGAACCATGCAGCTGTCCCGGGGGATCGAGCTTCTCAGTCAAAAACCTGTTTTACAACGTGCCTGCCAGGAGGAAGTTCCTGAAATCCGACAGTACAGAGTTAAGGCATATTATTAATGAATTTCAGAAGGTCGTTCTTGCCCATCCGGAGATCCGGTTTACTCTTAATCACAACGACAGCGAAGTGTACAATCTTATTCCCGGAAATCAGAGGCAAAGGATTATCGGTGTTTTTGGCAAGCAGATAAATCAGGATCTCATTACACTTGAGACAGAGACCAGCCTTGTCCTGATAAAAGGGTTTATCGGCAAACCCGAAAGTGCAAGACGCACCTATGGGGAACAGTTTTTCTTCATCAATAACCGCTTCATGAAGCATCCTTATTTTCACAAGGCGGTTTCCGAAGCATACCAGAACATTCTTCCGGCTGATGCCATACCTACATATTTCATTTTCATGGAGGCAGATTCCTCGTCGATCGATATAAACATTCACCCCACAAAAACAGAAATAAAATTCGAGGATGAAAGGTCGATATGGCAAATACTTATGGCATCAGTAAGGGAAGCTCTCGGACGGTTCAACATTGTTCCCTCAATTGATTTTGAAAGTGAGGCAATTATTGATATCCCGGTTAAGAGTTCAAATGATCCATTCCCAAAACAGCCTGATATTCAAATAAATCCGAGGTACAATCCTTTCGATGGAGAAGAATCCGCATTTCGGAAACCAGACTTCATTGAGAGATTTGAAAGAGAAAATACAGCTCACTGGGAAAGACTTTATTCAAATCTGGAAAGGGAAAATGGCAAGCCCGGAACTGAAGGGATAAGTGAAACAGGCAGAAAATTCTTCCAGATAAAGAATAAATATATTGTCTGCCCCGTCAAATCAGGTTTGATGTTCATTGATCAGAAAAGGGCTCATGAAAGGGTTCTTTATGAAAAATATCTTGAATGCCTCAGCCTTGACAATCCGGTGAGCCAGACAGAACTTTTTCCTGTGACGGTTGAACTTAATCCTGCAGACAGGCAGGTCTTAAAGGAAATGGAAAATGACCTTAAGCTACTCGGTTTCTCCCTTGACTTTTCAGGAACAAACAAAATAATAATATCAGGGCGGCCTTCAAATGCAAACTCATCAGATCCCGTAGAAATGCTGGAGATCTTTATCGAAGAATTCAAGTCGACTCAGAGCAGCCCTCTATCGGGTGAAAAGGAAAAGGTTGCAGCTGCGATGGCGGGAGCATCGGCAATTCCTTATGGCAAAGCACTTATCCAGGGTGAGATGGAGGATCTTTTTGACTCACTGTTCGCATGTTCTTCACCAAATTATTCACCAAAAGGAAAACCGGTTATAAATATTATTAATCTTGAAGAACTCGAGAAAAGATTCAAATAGCAGAATGGAGATAAATTGCCTTATTAATGAATAAAATGTAGCTTTGGCGCGAAAATCAGAGACGGCAGAAAACAAATAAAACAGAGATGAACGGTTACGGAAGAGGATTTCTAAATATGACACCGGTGGTGAAAAACATCATATTGATCAACATTGTGATGTTTGTGGCATACTGGATCGGAGTAAAGGCATTCGATATTAATCTCAACAGTGTCCTTGGCATATACTTCCCAAAATCAGACAGTTTCAAGCCGATACAGATCATTTCCCACATGTTCATGCATTACAACTTCATGCATATCTTATTTAACATGTATGCATTATACATTTTCGGGCAGGCTCTGGAAAATGTGTGGGGACCAAAGCGATTTCTGACATATTACCTGGTGTGCGGACTTGGTGCAATATTAATGCACGAATCAGTTATAGCCTACGAATACAGCAGGCTGGCTCAGGCGCTTTCTCCGGAACAGATTCAGACTGTTATCAGGGAAGGGGCTTCAGTCCTGACTGAAGGGACTGGTTTTGGCAATGCAGCAATGAATTCATTAATGATCCTTTTAAACACACCGACTATCGGAGCTTCAGGAGCGGTATTCGGGGTTTTGCTGGCTTTCGGAGTTCTTTTCCCGAATACCCAGCTTATGATAATTTTCCCTCCTATTCCGATAAGGGCAAAATATTTTGTCCTGATCTATGGGGCACTTGAACTTATCCTTGCGTTTACACAGCCGGGAAGCAACATTGCCCATTTTGCACATCTCGGTGGAATGCTTTTCGGGTACCTTCTCATAAGGTACTGGCGTAAAACCACTAAAACTCTCTACTGATGAGTCTCTGGGATAACATAAAAAGCAGCTTCAGGCAGGGCAACTATCTCATCAGGCTTATTTATATTAATACAGCAGTATTTCTTGCACTTTTAATTGTCTCTGCAATAAGCTACCTGGTAAAGAATCCGCTGATATCTGAAAAGACAATAAGTTTTATTGCCATACCTGCATCTCTCAATGCTTTGCTTCTAAAACCGTGGACAATAATTACTTACATGTTCACGCACAAGGATATCTGGCATATACTGTTCAACATGTTGTGGCTTTACTGGTTCGGGAAGATATTCCTAGAATACCTCGATCAGAAGAAGCTGGTTGCAGTCTATCTGCTTGGAGGAATAAGCGGTGCCATAGTATATGTGCTCTCTTTCAATATTTTTCCGGTCTTTGATGATCAGATAGCTTCATCTGTGGCGATCGGAGCATCCGCATCGGTGATGGCGATTGTCATTGCAATTGCCTCTTATGTTCCAAATTATACCGTAAATCTGTTCCTGTTTGGCAGAATCAGGATTATATACCTTGCGCTCACGATCTTCGTTTTGACATCAATAATGGATTTTTCGGTCAATTCAGGAGGCAAGCTGGCACACATAGGGGGGGCCATTTTCGGATATCTCTACATCCTCAATATTAAAAAAGGCAGGGACATCGGCAAAGGCATCAACAAGGTTATCGATTCAATCACGACTCTTCTTAAACCCAGGAAAAAACTTAAGGTAACCTACAGGAAACCGGCTTCGGATTATGACTATAATAAGGAAAGGGCGGAGCACCAGGCAAAGATAAATATCATACTCGACAAGATCTCAAAGGGAGGCTATGACAGCCTGACCAAAGAAGAAAAGGAGACTCTGTTCAGGGAGAGCCAGAAATGAAAAGATTCTTTTATAAAATATTGCTGGCTGTGAACATTCTGTTTGCCGCGGCTCTGCTGTTTTCTTACCTGGCTGTTCATGTAAGCCCTGAAACTTTTGCACTGCCGGCTTTTTTCGGCCTGGCATATCCCTATCTCCTTTTATGCAATATACTTTTTGCCATTGCATGGGCTATTCTTTTAAAATTTGAAGCCCTGATCTCTGTGCTTGTCATAGCCCTTGGAATAACTCACCTTACAAACTACATAAATATAGGAAAATCATCGGGTAAGAAAGAAGGCACCTTTAAGGTAATAAGCTACAATGTAAGGCTGTTTAATTCTTATGAGGACCGAAATACAGGCTCTGAAAAGAAGGTTATTTCTTTTCTGAAAGAACAGAAGCCTGATATAATCTGCCTGCAGGAATTCTATATAAACGGAAGTCCTGATGAGAAGGATCAGTCTTTCAAGGCAGCCCTCGGAGGGAAGTATCAGTCTCACATGAAAGTGATAGGTACCAGCCGAAACCACTATTATGGAATTGTCACCTATAGTAAATACCCTATTGTCAGAAGAGGTCAGGTAACACATCCCGGATCATCGAGCCTGTCGATATTTACAGATGTAATAATTGAAAAAGATACATTCAGGATCTTCAACAATCATCTTCAGTCCTTCAGGCTGAAAAGAATGGAGAGATCATTCGTCGAAGAAGTGACAGATCCGGCAGACAACGAAGCCCTGGATGCGATGAAAAGTCTGTCTCTGAGTCTCAAGAAGGGTTTCATAAGAAGGGCACAGCAGGCAGAGTCTTTAAAGGCCACGATCGATAGATCGCCATATCCGGTAATTGTTGCGGGCGATTTCAACGATACGCCTGTATCCTATTCCTACAGGAAGATCCGCAAAGGATTGAATGACTCATTTGTAAAGTCAGGCTATGGGGCAGGATTCACATACAGGGGCAATTATCCTGCAAACCGCATAGATTATATTCTTTATGATAATACGCTGGAAAGCAGATATTTTGAAATACTGAAGGTCAGGTATTCAGATCATTACCCCGTTGAAGCGTTTTTCACGAAACATAATTAGAAAGGCAGCTTTCTGAAATCGACATTTCCGCCACTAATTATAAGCCCTGCTTTTTTATTTCTGAAATAACTTTCATTCTCCCTTACCACAGCCAGAACTGTTGCCGAGGAGGGTTCAATTATGATCTTCATCCTCTCCCACACGAGAAGCATGCATTCTATTATTGTTTCCTCCCTGACAGTAAAAATGTCATCCACGTTTCTCCTGATAATTGCAAATGTCAGCTCGCTGAGGGATGTGAGCAGTCCGTCGGCTACTGTTAATGGATTAACAGAAGGTGTCAGTATGCCGGTGGTAAATGATTTCCATGCATCGTTAGCATTGAGCGGCTCTGCTCCGATCACTTTTATTTTACCATTCAATCCCTTTGCAGCTGTAGAAGTGCCGCTCATCAATCCTCCACCACCGATTGGAGCAACGACAATGTCAAGATCATTTTGCTCTTGTAGCAGTTCAAGGGCGGCTGTTCCCTGTCCGCATATTACATTGAAATTATCATATGGATGAACGAGCGTCGCCCCTGTTTCTTCCATAATCTTCCGGGTTGTCTCCTCTCTTGCCTGGAGTGTGGGCTTGCAGTAAGTTATTTCAGCGCCATACCCTGCTACTGCATTCTTTTTAACAGCAGGAGCTGATTCGGGCATCACAATCATTGCATTAACACCACTCATGGAAGCTGCAAGAGCCAGTGCTGCAGCATGGTTTCCTGATGAATGGGTTACAACACCGCATTTTTTTTCTTCCTCCGATAATGACAATACAGCGTTTGTAGCGCCTCTGAATTTAAAGGCTCCGACTTTCTGGAAATTCTCGCATTTGAAGAACAATTCACATCCGAACATTTTATTCAGTTGAAGAGAAGTCAGGACAGGTGTGTGATGTATGAAGGGATTGATGCGATTATGTGCGGATTGAATATCGGAGAGCGAAGGAAGAGTCATATTAAAGATTTTATCCAAAAATACAAAAAAAGAAGGTGTCCTTGTGAGACACCCTCTTTTTGGTATATTATGCAAATTATTAACCGAAGATGCTGAATGCAACAGTAAGTCCTGCAAGAACAACCGAAACCATTGACATAAGCTTGATGAGGATATTGAGTGCCGGGCCGGATGTATCCTTAAAAGGATCACCTACCGTATCACCAACAACAGAAGCTTTGTGAGGCTCGCTCTTCTTGCCGCCATAGTTGCCTCTTTCAATGAATTTCTTGGCATTGTCCCAAGCGCCGCCTGCATTGTTAAGCATACTGGCAAGAACAAATCCTGCACTCATACCACCTGCAAGAAGTCCGATCACACCTGGAACTCCTAAAACAATTCCAACAGCCAAAGGAACTGCAATTGCCATCAATGATGGAACAAGCATTTCCTTCTGTGCACCGGCAGTTGATATTGCAACACATTTTGCATATTCAGGCTTTGCCCTGCCTTCCATGATACCGGGGATTTCGCGGAACTGGCGCCTTACTTCCTCAACCATTTTACCGGCAGCACGGCCGACAGCTTTCATGCTCATTGAGCTGAAAAGAAATGCCATCATTGCTCCAATGAATAAACCACCGAGAAGAATTGGGTTGAACAGTGACAAGTCATAAGCATTTACAAAGTCTTTTATTGTTGCAGTTGTTATGTTTACAGCTGTCTGTCCATCCTGAACTGACGGAGCTGTCGTATTATAGAAAAGCACATCTCCTATCTGTTTGAATCCGTCAGGAGCCTTGTCGATAGTTCTTCCCAGCCAGAGTCTTATTTCTTCCATATAGGCAGCCATAAGGGCAAGTGCCGTAAGTGCAGCGGAGCCGATAGCAAATCCTTTTCCTGTTGCTGCAGTAGTGTTGCCAAGGCCGTCAAGAGCATCAGTTCTTTCCCTTACCTCTTTTGGAAGTTCCGACATTTCAGCGTTACCTCCGGCGTTGTCGGCGATCGGACCGAAAGCATCAGTTGCCAGTGTTACTCCCAGAGTTGAAAGCATACCTACAGCGGCAAAACCTATACCATAGACACCCATGGCGAACTCATGGAAGCCTCCTGCAAAACCAAATGCGGCAATAATACCTGCTACAATTGTTAAAACAGGTACCCATGTTGAAGACATCCCGACTGCCATACCTTCAATAATGACGGTAGCCGGACCCTGCAGAGCCTGTTTTGCAATACCCTGTGTGGGCTTATTTGCATCAGAGGTAAAATATTCAGTTGACTGACCAATGATGACACCTGCAAGCAGACCGGCCACGGCAGATCCGAAGACACCCCAGGTGATCATTCCTGCAAAGGCCATAATTGCAAGTACAACAAGAATAAGGGCAGAGCTTCCTCCTGTCCCCAGAAGAAGGGCACGCAGAAGTGCTTTTGGAGTAGCCGATTCCTTGGTTCTTACCAGGTAGACACCGGCAATTGAAAGGAAAATACCTATTGCCGATACAACCATTGGAGCAATAACAGCTTCCATCTGATCCATACCTGCTGCTGCAGGAAGGGCAGCGCCAAGCGCAGCTGTTGCAAGAATTGAACCTGCATATGATTCATAAAGGTCGGCACCCATACCGGCAACATCGCCAACATTGTCGCCAACGTTATCCGCTATTGTTGCAGGGTTTCTGGGATCGTCCTCAGGTATTCCGGCTTCGACTTTTCCGACAAGGTCGGCACCAACGTCAGCAGCTTTTGTAAAGATACCGCCGCCGACACGTGCAAAGAGAGCCTGTGTAGAAGCACCCATTCCGAATGTAAGCATTACTGCTGTTATCTCAATAAGCTTTTCATGTTCTGTCGTTCCGGCCTGAACAAAAGTAAGACCTAGGAATTTCAGACCTGAAACCATATGTGCCTCTGTAAATACCAGACCATTAAGGATAAGGAACCAGAGGGCGATATCAAGAAGGCCAAAGCCGACAACTACAAGGCCCATAACAGCGCCGCTCCTGAGGGCAACCTGAAGACCTTTGTTAAGTGATTTTGATGCAGCCCAGGCAGTTCTGTTTGAGGCAAATGTTGCAGTTTTCATCCCCAGGTAACCGCAAAGGCCTGAGAAGAAACCGCCTGTCAGGAATGCCACAGGTACAAACGGGTTCTGAATCCCGAAATAGGCCAGAATAAGAAGGAGAGCGACAAGTATTAAAAATACCTTGGTGACAACAGTGTATTGCCGTTTCAGATAAGCCATAGCTCCTTCCCTGACGTAAGCAGCAATCTCCTTCATTTTGTCTGTTCCTTCTTCCTGTAATTTCATGCTTTTGTAAAATATCCAGGCGAACAGGAGTGCGAACAGTGCTGCAACCGGTACGATCCAAAAAATAGCATTAATCATGATATCAGTATTAAATTGAATATGAAATGTGCAAATTTTAAGGCTACAAAACTAAACTAGTTTTTCATTAATGCAAACGAAAAACATGATATTCTTGAATCAGATATGAACAACTATTTCGATTCAGATCCCGCGGAAAAATTCGTAATTGACATCCTCAAGGTGTTTCATATCAGGATATGGATAGAATACCATATCATCTTTTGAGCCTACATAGAATCCGGTCTCTATTGTTCTGTAAAGGAGAGTGCCTGAGAAAATCCTCTGCACTGTTTTCATGTGTTTTTCATATTCACCCCTCAGAATTTCCAGACAATCTCGAAGATGGCCGATATTTGCATAAGGCAGATGCTCAGCTGATCCCGAAAGAGGATCTGTTGCCAGTTCGCCGAGCTTCAGGTCAACAAAAAACAGCTTTGGAATGGTGATTGGTATTGAACCGTCGGTAAGCTTTTTCAGGAATGCCGAAGGAGAAAGGCCGCTTGCAACAAGAGGTGTAACCGGACACAATTCCTGGTAAAGGTGCAGCGCATTTTTTTGTTCACCTGTCTTGTCATAGGGTGCTCTTTTGAGTTCCAGGACACAACCATGGTCGGTAGTCAGATACAGGCTCTTAAAGGCAGAGGTCGGGATCATTTCCATGGCCCGGTAAACTGAGAGATAAACTGAACTTTTGGGACTGCCATCCTCCTTGGCAACACATCTTTTGTCAAGGCTCTCAATATCAATTAAATTCTCGATACCGCCAAGGTCGACCTCAAAGAATATGGTCTGTCCCTTATTGCGTTTTTTCGTCCCTGTAGAAAGATACATTCCGAATCCTTCAGGAGGAAGCATAGAAGCGACAAGCGCTTCAGGAGTACAGGTCAAATAAATGAATTTGCTCATGGTTTCAGTATTTTTAAATGAACAATAACTGTACAATTGAAATTTAACAACAAAGAGCCTGGAAGTAAACCTGTATCAAATTTACATTACTTTTTGCAACATTGTTATTACTTTTATCCCATTATTTGATATCACTTCATTCATAAATAGAAAATGAGCAATTTCCTTGATGACAAGATAGCCGAACGTCTTGGAGGCAGCAATTTCGGTAAATCTACGGCCATCTATAAGTTTGAGCTTATCAAGCGTGCAAAGGCAGCAGCAAAGAAGGCACATCCTGATATTATTCTGATCGACATGGGTGTGGGAGAACCCGACTGGCCAGCCGATGAATTGGTAGTCAAGGCTTTGGCGGAAGAGGCAGGCAGGCCTGAAAACAGGTGGTATGCCGATAATGGCATACCCGAATTCCAGGAAGCCGCAGCTGAATATCTTGAAAAGGTTTACGGGCTTGCCGGGATAAATCCTTCAGAACATATTGTACACGGAATAGGGTCGAAACCCGTACTGGCCATGCTCCCGATATGCTTCATAAATCCGGGGGATTACCTGCTTACAACCGTTCCGGGCTATCCTGTGACAGCAACATATACAAAATATCTGGGTGGTGAGGTATTCAACCTGCCGCTGCATGAATCAAATTCATTTTTCCCGGATTTCAGCATTGTTCCAACCAATATTTTAAAAAAGGCCAAGCTTCTGTATCTTAACTATCCGAACAACCCAACCGGCGCTGTGGCGACACCAGATTTCTTCAGACAGGTAGTTGAATTTGCAAGTAAAAACGATATCGTAGTAATTCATGATGCTCCGTACGCTGCACTCACATATGACGGTTACAAGCCGTTAAGCTTCCTTTCTGCTGAAGGAGCAATGGATGTAGGGATTGAAGTACATTCATTATCCAAAGCATTCAATATGACAGGCTGGAGAATTGGCTTTGTATGCGGCAACAGCAAGGCGGTAAAAGCTTATGCTACAGTTAAGGATAATACCGACTCAGGACAGTTCAGAGCTATACAAAAGGCTGCTATCCGGGCATTAAGGCACACGGAGATCACTGCCAGAACGGTTGATAAATATTCGAGAAGGTTCGACCTTCTAGTTGGCGCTTTGAATGAACTGGGATTTGATGCAAAAAAACCAAAAGGCTCATTCTACTGTTATGTTAAAGCTCCGGTTGGAACAGAAAGCGGAAAAATATTCAGCTCGGCTCAGGAATTTTCCGAATACCTGATAACTGAATCCCAGATCTCTACTGTGCCATGGGATGATGCCGGGAAATTCATCCGGTTCTCAGTTACCTTCGAAGCAGCCGATAAGGATGATGAGAAAGAGGTGATCGGTGAGATGAAGAAAAGAATAGGGAAGCTGAAGCTTACATTTGCATAATAGGATCCCATTCATGCCAAAAATTTCAGCAGTCATAATAACATACAACGAGGAGAAGTATATCGAAAGATGTATCTCTTCGCTGGAAGGCATTGCTGATGAGATAGTTGTAGTCGACTCTTTTTCGACTGACAGAACTGAGGATATCTGCATCAGGTCCGGGGCAAAGTTCAGCAAACATAAGTTTGACGGGTATATCGAACAGAAAAATTATGCCATCTCGCGTGCTGCTTATACGTGGATTCTTTCGCTGGATGCCGATGAGGCCCTTGGCGATGAATCAAGAAAATCGATTCTGGAGATCAAAGACAATCTGGAATATGACGGTTACATATTCAACCGCCTGAATAATTACTGCGGAAAGTGGATCAGGCATTCCAGGTGGTACCCCGATCGGCATTTGAGGCTCTTTGATTCAACAAAAGGTAAATGGGCGGGTATAAATCCTCACGATATTTTCACCATGAATAGTGGCAGCAAAGTGATCCGGCTGAAAGGTGATATCCTCCACTGGAATTATGCGACAATCGAGGAGCACTGGGATAAAGTGAACCTGTTTTCCACAATAAGTGCAAATGAGTATTTCAAAGCTGGCAGAAAAGCCGGGCCGCTTACAGCGCATTTACATTTTGCGTGGAGCTTTTTCAGATCTTATGTACTTACGGGAGGATTCCTTGAAGGTTATACCGGGTATACAGGATGCATGATATCTGCAATGGGCAGCTTCCTGAAATATTCAAAACTCAGGAATCTTAACTGCCTGGCAAAACTATCGGAGAGAAAATAAAATGAACTTTGAAGAAGATATAAGAAAATCATTAGCAGTCCTTAAAGCAGGAGGAGTAATTCTTTATCCTACTGATACGATATGGGGACTGGGATGCGATGCAACAAATTCCGATGCAGTAGAAAAGGTGTTCAGCATCAAAAAAAGGGTGGAAAGCAAGAGCCTGATAATACTGGTCAATGGAATTGATATGCTGGAGAGATATGTGAAAGAAATTCCTCATACTGCCGCTGAACTGATCAGTGTCTCAGATACTCCCCTGACGATCATTTTTCCCGAAGGCAAGAATCTCGCTGCAGGTGTCTGCAGTGAAGATAAATCGGTTGGCATCAGGGTCTGCAACGAACCATTCTGCGATGAGCTTATAACAAGATTCCGCAGGCCTGTGGTCTCCACATCGGCAAATATCAGCGGGAAAAAGGCTCCTGCAGATTTCAGCGAAATAGAGAGTGTGGTTATCAGCTCTGTTGATTACTGTGTCAGATACAAGCAAGAAGACCGGCGAAAGGCTTGCCCTTCACCGGTCATCAGCATCGATAAAAATGGTGTCCTCAGAATTCTGAGGAAATAGATTATTTTGCAGATCTTACGTGTCCAGATCCGGAAACCCTTGCATCTATTTTGGGATCACCCTTGTAAGTAACATTTCCGCTGCCGGAAATCCTGGCAGTCAGTGAATCGCCTGCCTTACATAAGCAGCTTCCGCTTCCGGATACACTGACTTCGAGGTGGTCAATTTCAAATTCCGGTCCGTTATAGCTTCCTGATCCGCTTATTGATATTTCACCTCTATCGGCACTGCCGGTACCTCCAATAGAGATATCGCCAGAACCTGAAATACCGCAGTCAAGTGCGTCAACTACAAGTTCTTCTGCAACGATCTTACCGCTTCCACTGACATTCAGGCTTAAATCATCGGCATCTTTAATAGGGTCGAGAATCTCTGCTCTTCCAGAGCCTGAGACACTTAATCCGGCCAATGCAGGAAGAGTTACATAAGCATTGACCTTTTCGTTAAAGTTAAAGTGCCAATTCTCCATTCTGATCCTCAGTCTGCCGTCGGATACATCGGTAATGACTTCTCTCAGATCATCCTTTTCGCCTTCAAGGACAACGCTGAATTCAGAACCAATCTTAATATTAAGGTTTCCCGAGATGCCATAGCTTATTTTTGTGAATCCCTTCACATCACGGGTTTCTTTGACAGCATTCTGCCCGGAAGCACCAATGGTCGCCATGGCAAGTCCAAGAACAACCAATAAACACAACAGATTCTTTTTCATTTGATACAGGTTAAAGATTATATTTATACAAAGACGTTTATCTAAACAAAATGTTGCACCAGATGTTTTATCAGGTCGGATCAAGAATGAAAAATGCTTAATTTTAACAAATGCCAAGGAAAAAAGTCATAATAGTTGGCGGCGGTTTTGCAGGTGTGCCGCTTGCCAGGCATCTTAATGAAAAACTGTTCGATGTTCTTCTTATCGATAAGGTCAATCATCACATGTTCCAGCCGTTGTTTTATCAGGTTGCAACATCCCAGCTGGAGCCAAGCAGCATTTCATTCCCCCTGAGAAAGATCTTTCAGAATAAGAAGAACGTTCAAATCCGCCTGGCTGAAGTAACAAGTGTTGAGCCTGATACAAATACAGTACTGACTTCCATTGGCAATTTCAGCTATGATTATCTTGTGCTTGCCACCGGTTGTAAAACAAATTTCTTCGGCAATGAGGTACTGATGAAAAATTCACTTTCGCTGAAATCAACCTACGATGCAATTAAAATCAGAAATGAGGTCCTCCTGGGATTTGAAGATATCCTGTCGGCAGATGAAGCTGAAAAGGAATATCTGCTGAATATTGTGATTGTTGGAGCAGGACCAACAGGTGTCGAGCTTGCTGGTGCCTTCGCTGAGATTAAAATGCATATCCTCCCTAAAGATTTTCCTTTGCTCGATCTGAAAGATCTTAAAATCATTTTGCTGGAAGGCGGACCTCACACTCTGAACACCATGAGTGACCTTGCAAAAAAAACGTCGGAGAAATATCTTCTCAAAATGGGGGTTGATATCAGAAAAAACATATTTGTGAAAAATTTCGATGGCAGAACAGTTCTCTTGAGTGATGGCAGCACAATAAAAAGCAAAAAAGTTATATGGACCGCAGGGATTACAGGCAACCTGGTACAAGGTATCAAGGATGATGTCATACTGAAAACAGGCAGGATAAAAGTAGATCGTTTTAATCTTATTGACGGTTACAGTAATATTTATGCCGTTGGGGATCTGGCATATATGGAAACACCAAAATATCCTCATGGTCATCCGCAGCTAGCCAATGTGGCAATAAACCAGGCAAGGAATCTGGCCAAAAACCTCAAGGCTCTGTTGCAGCACAAATCTATGAAACAATATGAATACCGTAACCTGGGCACAATGGCTACAGTTGGACAGAACAAGGCTGTGGTTGATCTACCATTCATGAGGTTCAAGGGGTATTTTGCCTGGCTGATATGGATGTTCCTGCACCTGATGCTCATCTTAAGCGTGAGGAACAAACTGATAATATTCATCAACTGGGCCTGGAGCTATATCTCCAGGGATACTTCGCTGAGGCTTATACTTAAAGATCCGGATTCTGCCCGCTAATATTCGGCAGGCATCGACAGAAGCTGCTCATAGGTAAATACAGGCCCGTCCTTGCACACATAAATCTTACCCACGTTGCACCGGCCGCATTTTCCAAATCCACATTTCATCCTGTTTTCCAGAGTAGTATATATATTTTTATCCTCGAATCCCAGTTTTTTCAGTACTGGCATCGTGAATTTTATCATTACAGGAGGGCCGCAGAGAATTGCAACTGTATTTACCGATGAGGGTGCAATCTTCTCCAGAACAGTCGGTACAAATCCTATCTCACCTTTCCAATCGGGGGTCTGTCCACCCGGATCGACAGTTGTAATAAGCTTGATATCACCCCTTTCGCTCCATTCCTTCAGCTCATTCTTATAAACAAGGTCAGAAACTGTCCGTGCGCCATAAACAATAGTGATGTCTTTGTATTTCTTACGCAGGTCGATTGTGTTCCAAATAACGCATCGCATCGGGGGAAGGGCTATGCCTCCGGCGATATAAAGAAGATTTTTCCCCTCCCATTCTTCAACCGGGAAGGTATTGCCGTATGGTCCCCTGAATCCCAGAGTGTCTCCTATTTCGAGGTTTGAAAGAGCATTTGTAACACGGCCAGCCTTTCTGAAAGTACATTCAATATATCCTTTCCTGGTAGGCGAGGATGCAATGCAAAAAGTTGATTCCCCTTCTCCAATAGCCGAATATTCACCAAATTGGCCGGCTTTAAATGTAAATTTCTCAGCCTCTTCAGCATTCCTGAATTTTAACCGGAATGTTTTTACATCAGGAGTCTCATCAATGATGTTTTCGATCTCCATCTGGTAAGGCTTATATATATTTTGGTCCATAGGTAATATATTTTATATGCTTTGTAATGCTTCCAGCTGTTCGGCAATATTCATGTCTACCGAACATCCGCTCGAGCAGCGTCCACATCCAACACAACCAATTGATTTATTCCTTTCAGGCATGTATGAGAATTTATGCATGATTCGCTGACGCCATCTCTGGCTCTGTACTGACCGGGGATTATGACCTGAGGTATGAATGGTGAACAGCCCGAATCCACAAGAGTCCCAGCTGCGGTAACGCCTTCCGTTTTTACCTTTTGTTTCATCCTGGATGTCAAAGCACGCGCATGTGGGACAGACGTAAGCACACGCTCCGCAACCAATGCACCTGAGGGAATTTTCAACCCAGAACGGATTCTCAAATGCTGATGCCAGTTTTTCTGTAACCTGCTCGTGACTGAATTTCTTTTTAACTTCTGTGACCTGGATAGTTTCATTTGAATACTTTTCAAATAGCTCAGGACAGGAATCAGCAATATCGGCTCCCTTCTCAGTGAGTATATCTGCCCTGAAGTGTCCATTTTCAAGAGGCGTCAGCAGAATATCGCTTCCTTTTGAGGAGCCAGGAGCAATACCCACGGAAGTGCAGAAGCAGTATTCGTCACTTGATTTACAGCTTAACCCTATTACAATAATTTTGTCAAGTCGTTTCAGAAAGAACTCATCATTAATGTCCCAGCAGAAAATGGATCGGAGAGTGTCAAATGCAGCTGCATCGCATGGATGGGCTCCCCACAGGACAACTTCCTCTATTTTATTTATATCTATCTCATCAGTTTTGGTTTCAGCTTTCGTGTTTGAATAATAAAGAAGGTTTTCAACCTTTGGAAAGACAAGGTTCTTTACTGACAATGTTGACCTGATATGGTCAAAAATCACATTAGCAAAGCCTGGATTATATCTGTATTCCACCCGGCCGTCAGAAGCTTTTACCGGAGCATATATTTTTCGTTGCTCCGATAATTGTATATAAAGCTTTTCAAGCGATTCCTTCCGTATTAATTTCTGCGTAGTTTCCATTTTAGATTATGAAGTTTTCTTTATCACCAGGTTCATAAACAGAGAGGACAGATTTCATTTTATCTGATGTCCCGGCATGAACATTAAAATACTTATGTGTCTGATCTGCAAGGTGCATGGTAAGCAGGTGGCACGAAATGCCCACGGGACATGCCTTCCCGCATTCGCCGCAGCTTATGCAGCGGCCTGCAAGATGCATTGCACGAAGAATATGCCATTCCATATTCCCATAGCTATCTGACTTAACAGATATCCATTGAGGTTGATTCACCTCTACAAAACAACGTGTGCAGTAACACAACGGACAAGCCTGACGGCAGGCGTAGCATTTAATACACTTTGCAAGCTCATTCTGCCACCATTTGAATCTTTCTTCAGGACTCAGCTTGTTAAGCTTATCAAGCAGAACTTTATCTTTTGCCGGATTGTTCAGGTCGGATTTTTCTATTAACCCCTGCATAACGCTTACTTCGGAAATATCGAGGAGCTCACCTTTAGAAGATATCCCAAGAACAACCATGTCGTCGGGAGTGATCTGCATTTCAGATATCAGCATCATTATGCTCCTCATTACCTGGAGAGTGGCAACAATACCCATTTTGCCAAGCTTTTTCACTTCAGGTTTCGTCAGATAAACAGCAAGGTTTTGAGTACAGTGTTCATCGTAGATCAGTGTGTCTGCCTTTGAAGGATCTGTTATAAAAGCAGGCCTGACAATTCCTGTAGGACCGGTTTCATATCCAATAACGACGCTTACAGCTTTTGTTTCGAGCAGTTCCCTGGCTTTAGCATTGAGATTATTCATTCCTCACCTCCTCCTCTATCGGCCTGTTAACCAGTTCTTTGTAAGAAACATAAGGTCCCAGTTTCTTTATCCTGGCAGAGGTTTCGTTCACGACTTCTGCCCATTTTGCACCCTCAGCGGCCGACACCCAGGAAAAGGTGATCCGGTTCGATTCAATACCCATGAAATCCATCAGTTCCTTAAACATTATCCAGCGACGCTTTGCATGAAAATTCCCTGATGTATAATGGCAATCGTTAGGATGGCAGCCTGACACGATTATTCCGTCTGCACCATTGGCAAAAGCTTTCAGAAGGAGCATAAAGTCGATCCGGCCGGTACATGGGAAACGTATTATCTTAACATTGGGCGAATATTTTACCCGGCTGGTGCCGGTAAGATCGGCGCCCGCATAAGTACACCAGTTACAAACGAATGCAACTATTTTTGGTTCAAAATCTGACATTTATATATCTTTTAATTTCTAGTACTCATTAAGCAAAGCCATCACCTCGGCATAGACCTGGTGATTTGAATAACCATGAAGGTCGATTGATTTTGAACGGCAGAGGGCAACACATGTGCCGCATCCCTGGCAAAGTCCTTCATTTATTTTTGCCACTGCTTTTATCAATTTGCCATCACGGGTTTTAAATTCTTCCCGTTCAATTGCCTGGTATGGGCAAACCGACTGGCAAAGGAAGCATCCCACACAAGTTGTATAGAGAGGAGGCGCCATTCGGTTTACAAATGCTACAAGTGGTTCGCGTGTAAGCTCATCCTGAGAGAACAGTGCCGCAACCTTGACTGCAGCTCCTGATGCCTGAGAGACCGAGTCGGGGATATCTTTCGGATTCTGGCATGCGCCTGCAAGAAAGATCCCTGCAGTATTAGTCTCAACTGGTTTTAATTTCGGGTGCGCTTCTGCAAAGAACTTATGTGAGTCATAGGAAACATGGAGTTTCTGTGCAAGTTCTTCAGCGCCGGAACTAGCCACACCGGCAGTTGCAAGAACCACCATGTCGGCTTCTATTTCAACGGGTTGTGCTCCCAGCAGGGTATCGGCTCCCTTTACAATGAGTTTCCCGTTCTTTTCGTAGATAGTTGAAATTCTTCCTCTTATGTAATCGACATGGTCTTCCTCTATTGCCCTGCGGACAAACTCTTCATAGTTCTTGCCGGCTGCTCGGATATCCATGTAGAAAATATGTGCTTTACCTTCATGTACCTTATGCTTGTAGAGCATTGCATGCTTGGCAGTATACATGCAGCATATCTTTGAGCAATATTCTATCCCTTTTGCGGGATCCCTGGATCCGGCACAGGCGACAAAAACAATATTCTTCGGAACCTGTCCGTCTGAAGGTCTTAGAATTGCTCCGGCTGTTGGTCCTGAGGCAGATGCAAGCCGTTCAAACTGCAAGCCGTCAATAACATCCTTGTATTTGCCATATCCGTATTCAGGGAAGAAATCAGCATGTTTGATATCGAAACCGGTGGCTATCACGATTGCCCCGATATCGAGGTCGAGAATCTCATCAGGCTGATCGAATCGAATCGCCTTTATGGGGCAAACTATTTCACACACTTTGCATTTACCTTTAATATAATAGGTGCAGTGTTCTCTGTCGATCACTGGCTTATTCGGCACTGCCTGCGGAAACGGAATATATATAGCGGGACGCATGCCCATTCCCTGTTCAAACTCATTTGGTATTTTCTTCTGAGGACATTTGGTAGTGCACAAGCCGCAACCAGTGCAGATCTTTTCATCGAGGCTTTTGGCTTTTTTGCGGACCTTAACTTTGAAGTTCCCGATAAATCCTTCAACGCTTTCAATCTCAGCATATGTGTACAGAGTAATATTGGGGTGTTGTGCAACCTCAACCATTCTTGGTGTAAGAATACACTGGGAACAGTCAAGTGTAGGGAATGTCTCAGATAGCTGTGACATGTGTCCGCCAATTGAGGGAGAGCGTTCCACCATAACTACTTTATGGCCTGTATTTGCTATGTCTAGAGCAGCCTGTATTCCTGCAATACCTCCTCCGATCACCAGTGCAGTTTTCGTAACAGGAACTTTTATCGGCTGAAGTTCATGATTGAGTTTTACCTTCTCTACCTGGGTCCTGACAATATCGATTGCTTTTGCTGTTGTAAGGTCGTTCTTTTCATGAACCCATGAACAGTGTTCGCGCAGGTTTGCCATTTCGCACATGAAAGGATTCAATCCTGCTTCGGCACATGCTCTCCTGAAAGTGGGTTCATGCATACGCGGAGAGCATGCTGAAACAACGACTCCGGTAAGCTTATGCTCTTTGATTGCATCCTTAATAATAGTTTGTCCGGGGTCGGAACACATGTATTTGTAATCCACGCTCAGAGCAACATGCTTTAATTTGCCGATAGTCTCCGCGACTTTTACGCAATCGACTGTTGCACTTATATTTTCTCCGCAGTGACAAATAAAAACACCTATTCTTGCCATCTTAAATAGTTTATTCCCTTCAATTTACTTTAACATCAACAAAATGCCTGTTCAATCCGACTTTTTTAGCCGGTAATCCAATTGCAAGTCCTATTACCTGGGTAACGAATAAAACAGGAATTGTAAATTCTTTCCCCCAGTATTTATTAATATCATTTCTGCGCATGTCGAGGTTTGAATGACACATAGGGCATGCTACGATGATCGCTTCAGCATCACGGCTCTCTGCATCCTCAATGATCTTTCCTGATAGTTTGGATACTATGTCGGTCCGGGAGATTGATAATCCGGCTCCACAGCATTCTGTTTTAAACGGATAATAGATTGGCTCAGCTCCTGCTTTGCTCATTGCCAGGTCCATGCTTTGAGGATCTTCTGGCCTGTCATAATTCAGTACCTTATAAGGTCTTACAAGAAGGCATCCGTAATAACATGCAACTTTATGTGAGAAAGGTTTTACGATCCTTCCTTCCAGATTCGGAGTGATATATTTATCGATCCACTCGATCACATTAATAATCCTGGAAGTTCCTTTGTAATCCATTTCAATTATTCCGGTAATGCGATTCTTCAGTTCAGGATCTTTTCTTAATTCAGTCTGTGTCACTGTAAGCCTGTTGTAGCAGGCAGCACATGGGACAACGATCTCATCTATCCCGTTTTGTTCTGCAAGTGACAGGATACGGGAAGGAAGTGCCAGAGAAAGATCCTTGTTAAGATTATGGGCTGCCGTGGCACCACAACAGTTCCAGTCGGAAACCTGTTCAAGCTTAAGACTGAAAGCTTCTGCCAGAGCAAAGACCGATTCATTATAATCTCGGGCAGAACCGTTCAGTGAGCATCCCGGATATATACCAGTTTTCATCAATTCTCTTTTTTACTTGTTTTCTTGAATATCTTCGCTACTTGAGGCCTTCCCTTTATTATTTCAGGAATGAAATGCAGTTTCCCTCTTGAGATCATACGCGGAGCAAGGGCAATATCCTGCATAAGGGTCAGCGAACGGCGCTTATAGTCGAGGGTAAGTCCAAGCTCAAAGAGCCTTCCAGTGTATTTTATTGAATTCAGAAATGACCTGTGGAAGGCAATGATTCTTTTTGCTTTCGGGTTCACCTTCTTTTCGCTGAGAGACATCTGTCTCAGAAAATCCATTGCGGAGGGGATATCTATTTCCATTGGGCAGCGGCAGAGGCACATTTCGCAAGTCAGGCAGAGCCATATGGAATATGATCTGAGGATCTTGTCGTCATTTGCCTGTGTTTCGGTCTGCAGAAGACGCATAATTATGCTGGGAGGAAGATCCATTTCCTCTGCTACAGGGCATCCTGCAGAACATTTACCACATTGATAGCATTTCCTTGCAATAACGTCGACGTGTTTCTCGAGGTGAATTGCCAGTGAGTTTTTTTCCATCAGAGTTTCAGTGTGAAACATATTTGTCACTTAAGAATTCTTTTATTCAATACTTGAGAATAACCTTAAAAACTGAACCCGCTCATAAGTTGCAGGGTTATTTATATTTTTTTGTGCAAGCAATCCCCTGAAATCGGAGATCTTTGAAAAATTATGCAGAGTCATCCATGTTTCAAGGCCGCTGATAATTTCAGGCAAAACATCAAAATGGTGTTTATAGAACACTGAGGCCATCTGCACTGCATCAGCTCCGGCCAGCAATTGCTTGATTACAGTCTGGTAATTATGGACACCTGTTGATGCAGCTATATCACATTTTATTCTTCCGGATAAGATTGCGATCCACCGGAGAGTATTGGAATATTCGGAATCGTTGCTGAAAATATTAGAAGCAGTCACATTGAGTTTTTCAATATCAATATCGGGATTATATGGTCTGTTAAAAAGAGTTAGCCCGGCAATACCGGTTTCTGATAATTCAAACAGTGTTTTTGCCAGGCTTGAGAAATAATATCCGGTTTTAAGTGCAACAGGGATCGTGACATATTTCTTAACCTCCTTTATTACATCAAAATAAACTTGTTCGTTTTCAGTTCCCTTTTTATCAAAATCAGAAGGTAACAGGTATACATTTAGTTCCAGGGCATCAGCGCCAGCTTCCTGGATTCGTTTTGCAAAATATTGCCAATCATGCTGCGAGGTGCAGTTGATGCTAGCAATTACAGGAATTTCAATGGTTTCTTTTGCTTCCGAAATAAATGCCAGGTATTGTTTTAGTGTATGTTCCTTAGCATAACTGGTCAGGTAGTTGTAAGCCTCATCATAATAGAATTCTTTATCACTTACAATGTCTGCGAAAGCATCTTTCCATGATTTGATATCCTTATTATCTGATTCAATCAGTTGATCGGTTTCGAATTTTATCTGCTCTTCAAAAACAGATTTAAGTATTACAGCTCCTGCCCCGAGGCGGGCAGCTGTTTTTAGGTTTTCCAGAGATGAAGTAAGTCCTGAGCTGCCTACTATTACTGGATTCTTCAGTTTCAATCCAAGATAGGTACATGAAAGATCTGGCATAGTGTTAATTATTTAACACGTTAAATTTAGTGACTTCTGAATCATATAAATTATGATATTAGGCATATTTCAATTCCAGCCTCAGCAATTGTATGTTTGGCCATTTTAATTCAGATCAGTCAATCCTTCGGGTAGATCCATAATTATGATCTTTCCCCTGTTATCAACAGATCTGATAAAATCCTCATGAAACGGGATGAGCAATTCTTTTCCGGCGGGTGTCAGAATCTGCAGGAGCAATTGCCCGGGATTTTCTATTATTTCCCTGACTGTTCCTATAAGAGTGTTGTCGGCAAGGCAGATTTTGTAATTATAGAATGTTTTAATATCGGCTTTGTTATTATTCTTTTCGCCAGTGGTAAGAAAAACATTGCAGCCGGTAAAATCATTTACTTTTTCAGATGTATCGTACCAGATGAATTTAAGCCTCAGGATATCACCTCCGGGATAATCTGATTCTTCAATAAAAAAAGGAACCGGTTTCCCTTCTATTTCAAGGAAAACCGATTCCATATCAGGTATATTTTCTATAAAGGTTTTTTCCAGTTTTACTGTTACGGCACCTTCGAAACCGTGTGCTTTTGAGATCCGACCCAGTAATATGTTGGCATTATAAGCCATTGGACCACTGGTTCTAATGAATCAGGATTACTCCTGGGGCTTTTCTTCCGGAGCCGGTTCTGAAACCGGTGCTTCTGCTACCGGTGCTTCGGGAGCTTCTGCGGCTGGTGCCTCAGCTAAGGGAGCTTCAGCAACCGGTGCCTCGGCTAAAGGAGCTTCAGCTACGGGAGCTGCTTCTTCTGCAGGAGCTTCAGGTTTATTTGCAGCTTCGGCTTTGGCTGCCAGCTGGGCTTGTTTTTTAGCCAGACGGGCTGCTCTTGCTTCGTTGACTTTCTTCTCAGCCGTAAGCATTTTATCAAGCTCATCATCTTTCGATTTCTCAAGACCTGATTTCTTTGTCTCGATCTTTGATTCATTCTGTTTCATCCACTCATCAAAACGCTTTGTGGCTTCAGCTTCATCGAAAGCACCTTTTTTGACTCCTTCGAGCAGGTGCTTTTTAATAAGAACACCTTTGTAAGACAGGATAGCCCTGCATGTTTCAGAGGGCAATGCGCCATTTTGCAGCCAACCGAGAGCCTTGTCGAAATCGAGTTCGATAGTGGCGGGGTTAGTGAGCGGATTGTATATTCCGATCTTTTCAATATATCTGCCATCCCGTGGCGACCTGCTATCAGCTACCACGATGTGGTAGTAGGCCAGTTTCTTGCGGCCTTTCCTAGCTAATCTGATTTTAACTGCCATTAATTCTTTACGCTTTTTATTTTACCTGTTTTTAATTGTGGGTGCAAAGATAGAAGTAATTATTTACCGGACAAATGAAAGAGACTAATTTATATGCAACAGAGAGAGGTGGTGCAATAAGCCCCACCTCTCTCAGACACTTCTTCCGCATCGGTAAAACCGGTTTTCAATATCATTTTTTTTGCCAGGTTGTATCGAAGACATCCCAGCACCAGTCATAATCTGTAAGAACCATTCCCATTTTGTCGAGAAAAATTGTACCATCATTATCGATAGTACCGGTGATTTTTATGCCCGAGGCCTCAGCCAGCATCTCAGATGTTATCTCTTCACCGGCCAGTACCTGGCCAATAAGGGCAGCTGTTCCATAGTATAACTTTACTTCTCCATTGTCAGAACCATATGCGGCACCAAGTGTCTGAGCCGACACAATGCTTATTGTCAGATCATCCTTGTCAATTGTAGCGATCAATGGCACTGTTGAACCGTATCCTAGACCTGTAATTGCTATCTGATCTAGGTGGCCGTCAACCGCAGTCGTCAGGATATTCCATTCCTCGTCCCAGCTTCCGGGATTACCATAGCTTACAGCTGTTACAGTAAAGGACCCCAGCCAGGTCTTGAGTGGATGTTCATCGTCTGCAATGGTGACAAGGAACTTTTTTTGCGCACTGATAAGCGAGGAAGAGGAAGCTGAAATAACCACGTAGAACTTCTTATTGCCTGTAAATACAGCATTATCGATTGGCGTGATTGTTGCACCATTGTCTTCCCCTACTTCCACTGTCAGTGATTTTGACGAAACAGTGAAATCGATACCTTCCTTTGCAGCAGCATCACCCAGCCCGACAGTATCTATGGTGAGTGTAACCGTGGTTTCAGGGGTGTCTTCGGCAGCTCCAAAATATAGATAGAATGGCGTTGAAGTACCCTGATTTTCATTGATAGTCACGCTGGCAGAGGTGAATCCCACCAGGTTCTTTGACGAGTCAAACATAATTACCCCGTCTTCACAAGCTGTAACCATTATCAGGATTACAAGTAAAATGCCTGTTTTTATAAGATTTTTTTTCATAACATTTCTTCTTAATGATTAGTATTCAGGGTTTTGCTCCATATTGACATTTGCATCACACTCTGACTGAGGTATAGGCATGGCCCACAGATAATTCTCAATTGCAGTCCCATTGACTGCAAAAGGAACATCTTTTCTCATGGAACCTCCGTAATCGACTCTTACCAGTGATCTCTGTGTGCGGGCAAGGTCAAAGAGTTCATTGCCCTCGAAGCAGAGTTCTCTTCTTCGCTCTTTATAGATATCATTTAGAGTCGGTGTGACTGCAGAAGCTGCCAGCCCACGATGTGTACGTATCTCGTTCCAGTCGGCAAGTGCTGTTTTACCAGAAACGGTTGCACCGTGCAGAAGAGCCTCAGCCCTTATGAGATATACTTCAGCCAGTCTTATTACCGGTGTGTTGAACTCTACCGGGGGTGTACCTCCAAGACGGCTCGGGTATTTGAGTGTCCAGGAGAAGGTAGGGTGTGCAGCAGGTGACCTGAAGAGATCTGCCCTCACGTCACCGGCTTCATAAAGGCCTAACAGGTCTTCGGAGGTGGCAATATCACCATAACCATCCGGATTTACCAGGTAAGAGATCACTTCCCATAAGTTATTACCGCCGCGTGCCGAGTTACCCTGTGAGCCGTCAACCTGGAAAAGGATCTCGCTGCCTGCACCTCCGCTTCCCCAATAACCGCCATTATCCCATGTAGTGTACTGGGCTGCATTGAATAAAGAGGCTCCGCTGTTTGCAATGACATCTGTTGCCATATTGGCTGCTTCCTGCCATTGTCCCATATAGAGGTACACTTTAGCGAGTACTGCTTTTGCACCCCAGCTGCCTATCCAGGCGGCATCACCACCACGCGGATTATCTTCCGACAGCAGGGAAATGGCATCAGTGAGATCGGTTACTATTCTCTGATATGTGTCACCAACACTGTTCCTTGCAGGATACCCGTTTTCTGTTTTAAGTATTACCGGAACACCCATATTACCGGTTCCTGCCGCATACGGCTGTGAGTATATCCTTAACAGATCCCAATGGGAAAGGGCTCTCAGGAAGAGGCATTCGCCCTTCAGCTCATCTATCTGGTTCTGGGTTACCCCTGCCTGCGCAAAGCCGGCATCGATAGAATTGATAACGTTGTTTGCGCATGCTATTGTGTAATAAGCATCTGTCCAGAGACCGCTGGTAAAGCTTGGTGTGTTGTTCCAGAGATATTCATTCTCAAAACGGCCTGAATTTATAGGTCCTCTTTTTGCATTGCCTCCCTTGAGATCTGCAATTATTACAAAGGAGCAGCCATACCAGTTTGGAGAACTGAGCGATGAATAGGCTCCGATTGTAGCGGTTTGCAATCCCTCAAACGTTGAAAGGGAAAGCTCATTTGATTGTTTCAGACGGGGTTCCTGGTTGAGGAAATCCTCGCTGCATGAGGCAATAAATGCCGTCATTATAATCAAAATCAATAATCTGATATATTTTGTTTTCATAGTCTTTGATTTTTTCATTTAGAATGATACTTCCAGCCCAACAACGAATTTCTTGGTCTGGGGATAGATTCCATAACCTGCACCCAGTTCACCTCTTTCCGGATCATAATAATCGACATTGTGGAATGTGTAGAGGTTGACAGCACTGCCATAGACTCTAAGGCCCTGCATTTTGATCTTGCTAACCACCTCTTTAGGCAGTGCATATGACAGGGTGATGTTTTTCAGTCTCAGGTAACTGCCGTCAAACATCCAGCGGGAGTTACGGTAAGAGGCAGAAGATGTTGAGTTGTTGGCTATCGGTTTTGGATTCCGGACAATATCACCGGGTTTCTTCCAGTAATCGATTGCGGTTGTTGCCTGGTTATTGAGCCAGCTGAATCCGTCTGAATTTGAATAGTGCATCTCTTCTATCAGTACATCATTTCCATATTTATATTCAAGGCTGGCATCCAGGGAGATTCCCTTCCAGGTAAGGTTAGTGTTGAAGCCACCTGTAAGCTTTGGTTCGGGAGAGCCTTTGATTATCCTTCTTGCCTCTGAAAATTTGTTTGTCATTTCCCCGTCAGTATTATACCATAATGCTTCTCCGTTAGCAGGATTGACGCCCGCAAAATCGTAGAGGTAATAACTGTAGAGATGTTCTCCGACTTTATGAAGTATCCTGGTGTTAGTGGGATTCAGAAACTGTTCATCTTTTCCAAGATCGAGTATTTCGCTGTTATTGTGCGAAATATTGAATCCCAGGTTAAAGCTCAGGTCTTTCTTCCGTATAATGCTTGCATCAAGAAGGATCTCAAATCCTGTATTTCTCAGAGCCCCGATATTCTGGCGGATGGATGTAAATCCTGAAGTACGCGATAGAGGATAGTTCAGAAGCATATCCTCTGTTTTCCTGGAATAGAGCTCAATTGTACCTGTCAGCCTGTCGAACAGGGCAAAGTCGAGTCCAAAATTATATTCCTTATTATTCTCCCATCCCAGATCCGGATTGGAAGGCTGCTCGGGAGACATTCCGGCAAATCCGTCATATTCCACGGAGCCATATAACCCGAAATGCTCATAATACCCTATATTGAAGTTTCCGCTGAGTCCGTAGCTACCCCGGAGCTTGAGCTGGTTCACGAATTTAAGGCCCTTCATGAACTCCTCATTATGTATATTCCATGAAGCTCCCACTGACCAGAAGGTACCCCACCTGTTTTCGCTTCCGAAACGAGATGAGCCGTCTGACCTGATACTTGTCTGAAGGAAATATTTTCCAGAATAGCTATAATACAATACTCCGAAATATGAAAGCAAAGTGTAAGCCTGCTCGCCATAGTCTGCATCATCGCTGCCTGATGTTCCAGTGTTAAGGTATGGTATTGCAGGATCCACATCAGGGGCAGTTACAGAATAGAAATTGTCGGAATATTTCGTCGCCTCCTGACCGGCAGTTACCTGCAGGTTGTGTTTACCAAATATTCTACTGTAATTCAGGGTATTTGACGTTGTTATCTGCTGAAATTGTGTCTTACCCGACTGCAGATAGCCCTTTGTAAAACCATAATTAGATACCGGATTCCAGTACCTTCTTCCTTCACCTTCAGCAAGTTCAAAATTGTTTGTGGTTTTAAATGTGAGATCTTTCAGGATCTTCCATTCTATATAAAAGTTGCCATTGAACTTGTTTTGTTTTTCCCAGTTATCGTCGAACAGGGCATTAGCCATAGGGTTGGTATTACCATTTTCGGGCATAATAAGATTGTATGTACCATCATCATTTATCATTTTGCTGAAAGGCGACAGCATTATTGACCCGAAAAGCGGATTGGCAAATGCCATGTACTGCATTGGCACGTCCCTGGTTAAAGAATGAGCGCCGGTAATACGGGTTCCGATTTTAAACTTGTCGCTTATTTTATAATCAACATTTGACCTTACCTGGAACTTCTCGTACTTGACCCCGTAGAAAGCCCCTTCATTAGATTCGTATACACCCGAAAAGAAGTGCTGAATTTTATCGGTTCCACCTTCAAGGCTGAGTTCTGCGTTGTAGATCTTTCCCTTTCGGGTTAGTTCCTTGTACCAGTCAGTTATTGTACTATCCATCAATGATTCGGGGAAATAATAATTTCCTGATGTAGGATCATCAGGATCGAGGCCGGCATTTATTACCGCATCCCTCGAAAACTGAAGGAAATCCTTAGCACTCATGGCACCATAATGATTGTCATTTGCCAACATATCAAAACCTGTCGAGGTGCGGAAGTTTATTTTTGTACGTCCCTCTTTTCCTGACTTCGTGGTGATAAGGACAACACCATTGGCTGCTCTTGAGCCGTAGATACTTGCAGCAGCAGCATCCTTCAGTATTGATATTGACTCAATATCATTGGGATTGATTGTTGCAAGTGAGTTACCTGTATTTGTCAGGAAATAGCTTCCATCACCCTCGGTCTGATAATCCATTACCGGTATACCATCAACAACATAAAGAGGCTGGCTTCCGGCAAGCAGTGAACTTGTACCCCTGATTCTTACGTCTGAATTACTGCCTGGCTGACCGGAGGATGAAGAGATGACCACGCCTGCTACCTTGCCACTCAGCATTTTATCAAGACTGGCCTCCGGGATATCCCTGATCTTATCATTGTTCACAACACTGACAGATCCAGTTTTTGCTTCACGTTTCTGGGTTCCATAGGCTACAACAATAACTTCGTCCATTCCCAGAATATCGAGATCAAGCTGAACATCTATGACAGAAGATTGTCCAACAGTTATTGTCTTTGTCTTCATTCCGACACAGCGGAATTCAAGAACAGCATCTGCAGATGCAGAGATCTGATACTTACCCACGACGTCTGTCACCGTTCCCGTGGTTGTACCCTGTATCAGGACTGTTCCCCCGATTATCGGTTGACCGTCTACGGATCCGGTAACAGTACCTGTAATTATTTTCTGCTGAGCATTTGCTGAATACCAAAGCCCGCAAAAAAACAAAAGCATCAAGAGAATTTTTCTCATAACATTTAGTTTAGGTTAAAAATATAAATCAAGGAATGGCTAGTTCCTTTTACTGTCCGGGATTATGGTTTGTCCACAATCCATCAAACTAAAGGTAAAATGAGAATTGTTGATAAAATATTTGAATCGACGGATTGCATGATCAGGTTTACATTTGACACTTTTCGGGAAACGGATAATTAAGATTCCATTCTTGTGTTCAGGATTTCCTTAAGCCATTTTTAAGTATTTTTGTAAGCTGACAGGAAGAAAATTCTAATACTCCTTTAATGGCAGGCTTTGCTCACTTGCACGTTCATACCCAATACTCTATACTGGATGGAGCATCCAGCATTCCGCACCTTATCGAGAAGGTGAAGTCACTGGGAATGGAGGCTATTGCCATAACAGATCACGGCAATATGTTCGGCGTCAAGGAGTTTCATAATACTGCCTCGAAAAAAGGGATAAAACCTATCATAGGCTGCGAGATATATGTTGCAAAGAGATCCATTTCCGATGTAACAGTGAAAGAGGACCGGTCAGGCGACCATCTCATCCTCCTCGCAAAGAACCTTACGGGATATAAGAACCTTATCAAGCTTGTTTCAACTGCATGGATAAAAGGCTTTTATTACAAGCCGCGAATCGACAAGGAGCTGCTGGAAAAATACAAGGAGGGAATCATAGCCTCATCTGCCTGCCTGGCCGGAGAAATCCAGGACGAGATCCTGAATGGAACTATGGCAGGGGCCGAGGCTGCCCTCAAAAGCTATACAGATATTTTTGGCGAAGACTTCTATCTTGAAGTGATGCGGCATGAGACCAATGATCCCGAAGCCGACAGAACAGCCTTCCCGCTTCAGCAAAAAGTAATCGGTGTCCTTAAAAATCTTTCACAGAAGCATAATGTGAAGCTTATCGCAACAAACGATGTTCATTTCATAAATGAAGAAGATGCAGAGGCACATGACAGACTCATCTGCATAAATACCGCGAAGGATATAGATGATCCCAACAGACTAAGATATTCGAAGCAGGAATATCTGAAATCAGAAGAAAAGATGAGGGAGATTTTCAGTGATATCCCGGAAGCCGTTGACAATGTTGCAGAAGTTGTGTCAAAGATCGAAAAATATAAGCTCGACCATGGCCCTATAATGCCTGAATTTGAGCTTCCCGATGGATATGCCGATAAGGATGATTACCTGAGGTTTCTTACCTATGAGGGAGCCAAAAAGAGATGGGGAACACTTACAGCTGAACAAACGGAAAGGATCGATTTTGAGCTGGAGACCATAGCCAAAATGGGATTCCCCGGATATTTTCTTATTGTCCAGGATTTTCTTAACGCTGCCAGGAAGATGGATGTATCGGTTGGACCGGGAAGAGGATCTGCTGCCGGCTCGGCGGTTGCTTACTGCCTGAAAATCACTGATATAGATCCAATCAAATATGGTCTGCTTTTCGAACGATTCCTTAACCTTGACAGGATTTCGATGCCCGATATCGATATCGATTTTGACGAGGACGGAAGAGAATCTGTGCTTAAATATGTCGTCGATAAATATGGCCATGACAAGGTAGCTCATATAATCACTTTCGGTTCGATGGGCGCAAAAATGGCCATCAGGGATGTGGCAAGGGTTCAGAAGCTGCCTTTGCCCGATGCCGACCGTCTCGCCAAGCTGGTTCCCGAACGACCGGGAGTGACTCTTTCACAGGCCTACTCTGAAGTGCCCGAGCTGGCAAAGGAAAAAAACTCATCAAACAAGCTTATTGCTCAAACTCTCAGGTACGCAGAGGTACTGGAAGGATCAGTAAGGCAGACAGGTGTTCATGCATGCGGAATCATTATAGGGAAAGATTCACTCGACAACTATATTCCTCTCTGCACAGCCAAGGATACAGATCTTTATGCCACACAGTACGACGGAAGCCATGTAGAATCAGTCGGACTCCTGAAAATGGATTTCCTCGGGCTTAAGACTCTTTCAATAATTAAGGATGCCCTGGAGAACATAAAGAAATCGAAGGGCATTGAAATTGATATTGAGCAGCTGCCTCTTGACGATAAAAAGACATTCGATCTTTTCAGCAACGGGGAGACAACGGGGATCTTCCAGTTTGAATCGACCGGAATGAAGAGGTACCTGAGAGAGCTCAAGCCTAACAGGTTAGAGGATCTTGTAGCAATGAATGCCCTTTTCCGCCCAGGCCCCATGGAGTACATCCCAAAATTCATCAAGAGGAAGCATGGACTGGAAAAGATCGATTATCCTCTTCCGGTAATGGAGAAATACCTGAATGACTCTTACGGTATCACAGTGTACCAGGAGCAGGTGATGCTTCTTTCCCAGGAGCTGGCAGGATTTACCAAAGGCGAGGCCGACTCTCTGCGCAAAGCCATGGGAAAAAAGAAAAAATCGATAATGGACGAGATGAATCTCAAATTCCTTGAGGGTTGCAGAAAGAAAGGATACGATGAGGTTATAATCAACAAGATCTGGTCCGACTGGGAAGCCTTTGCGCAATATGCTTTCAATAAATCACATTCTACATGCTATGCTCTGGTTGCCTACCATACCGGATATCTGAAAGCCAATTACCCAGCCGAGTTCATGGCTGCAGTTCTGAGCAGGAATATCAGCGATATAAAAAAGATAACAACATTCATGGACGAAACCCGTCGCATGGGAATGGAAGTTCTCGGGCCTGATGTGAACGAGAGTAACGTGAAGTTTACCGTGAACAAGGACGGGAATATCAGATTCGGACTGGGTGCCATAAAGGGTGTCGGAGAAAGTGCAGTGATCCACCTTATTGAAGAAAGGGAAAAAACCGGATTATACAGCAGTATTTATGATCTTGTAGAAAAGGTGAACCTTAATTCCCTTAATAAGAAAAATCTTGAGGCAATGGCAGTTGCCGGAGCATTTGACTGTTTCAGGGATATCAGCAGGGCGCAATATTTTGCACTCGACACCAGGGGTTCGAGCTTCATTGAAAGCATGATCCGGTACGGAAACAATGCCAAGACAATCAAACAATCAAGTAAACAGACGCTCTTTGGCGATGCAGGAGGCTTCGACCTGATCAAGCCGGAACCAACAGCATGTCCCGACTGGCCTAAGCTTGAGAAGCTCAACAGGGAGAAGGAAGTCATCGGGATCTATCTCTCCTCTCATCCGCTCGATGACTTCAGGCTTGAGATCACCAATTTTGCTACGGTTACACTTGCCGATCTGCAAAATCTGCGCGATTATCTCGACAGGGAAGTGACGGTCGCCGGGATGGTTACCGACACTAAAAACGGGATTGGTAACCATCCC